>MDSW01053877.1_pt1 | contig 15144 bp, 15 predicted proteins | sample 811171 | NCBI WGS metagenome assembly MDSW01 (sample SAMN05326641, study PRJNA326480) | marine metagenome | isolation source: seawater | place: Atlantic Ocean: North West | collected 2012 | reverse complement strand
GGGGGGGGGGAGAATTTTTCTGAACCCATTTGAAAAAAAAACGAATCCGGAAAAACAGAAATCCATTTATTTGCAAATCAAGGATGGATTTTCTTCTTTTTTTTGTCATTTCGACCACGAACACCCAAAAATCTCCGCACAACATAACGATACCACACTTGGATCGTTCTCCATATCGTTTTCAAGACTTAATTCGGACATAATTAATTGTAGAGGAGCCGAATCTCCCTTTGTTTTTAAAAAATCATACATTTCTATTTTGATTTCCTTGATGCGTCGTATTTTTTGAATCAAATCCGTAAAACGCTCCGAACGCAATAACTTTTCATAATGGTCTTTTTTGCCATGCAAATACTCCTTTGAACACATGACTTCTTTGATTTCTGTTAATAACTTTTCCATATCTTTGGCTTGTTCTACAATCGTTTTCTCATACACACGCATGAAACTCTCCACATAATGAATGTTTTGCTCATTGTTTTGTAATTCCAATTGTTCATTTTTCTTATCCAGTTTATGAATCTCCTTGCGAACTGCTTTAATGTACTTATCGATTTCTTTCGAATCGTAGTTCGACACTTCTTCTCTCCATGAATGAGAAAGATTCATTATATACATACATGAAATATAAAGTTGATATTTTTTCGGCTATTAATATAAATGTCTAGTTTTCATTTTGGCAATATGAAATCCATACCTGAAATAATGAATGATCTTTTCAATGCAACAAAAGACAAAAACGCAATGAAACAGTTTCAACGTATTTATTCAAACACCGCAAAACAATGGGAAATAGAATCAAATCCCATCGGCGGATTTGAATTAAATCAAAGCCATTTATACGCATTCGTTGCGAACGCGACCAAACCCGATGGAAATCCCGCAACAAATGAAAATGGAATAATCTATAGTACGGATGATATAATTCGAATTACTGCAAATAATAAAAGTCAGTACAGTATCAACCCAACACTGGAATATAATAATATCATGTCGGGACTAAAAAATATCATACAAAATATTGAATTGGACATTAAGAAACATCGTGGAGGAAAAAAACGATCCCACACATTGAAAAAGACAAAGACAAAAAGAAATAAAAAGACAAAAAAGACAAAAAAGATAACAAAAAAATATAAAGGAAAGAAGAGAAGAAAAATAAATGTTTAAACACCCAACGCAAGTGTGTATGACTTATTGTGAGCACATGGCTATTTCTTTGTACTTTAGCTTCATCTTGTGGATGGGTAGCATACAAGCATTCATTCACGCATTCTATCCAGATGTATATATTACCTCCACCACCAATTTGGCACACAAACTTCATACTTTGTTGGAATCGTTTGGTTGTAAAGATTAATTCTTCTTCTTGCGCCTTTTTCGAGTTTTTCCTCCTTTAAAATTTGCGAAAGGATTATTCTTCGTATTATTTGATTTGCTTTGTCTTTTGGGACGAAACATCGGATTTCTATCACTACTTGTCTGATGTAACGCCCTACCTCTTGGCGGTGCATGTAATAATTCCCTTATCTGATCAGCTCTTCCCGTCACCCTTAGCCGAGCAAGCATTCTAGCCCTATTAGCTCTTTCTCTTGTAGCTTGTTGTTTCCATTTTTTCCGAATAGTATTTCTTCTATTCTCGATATTTGGTTTTGTATTTGTATTTATTATGCTACTGAAATTTGCTTCATTATATTCTATTCTTTTTTTGTTAGAGCCAACACCGAAACCCAATTTACTTGCAGGGTTTTTAATGATATCTCTCGCCTTTTTTCGAAGATTGTTCATAACTCCTGGCGATGATTCATTGTTTTGTGGCGGACCTCTTTCTATTTGGATCAAATCTTTTATTCTCTTTATTTTTGCATCATTATTTTCTGTATTCTTCATGCATTGATCAATATTATTAATACTTTTCGGACTTCTTCTAGGCATTACCTCTATATTGTATCTGGATATAATATAAAGCTATGACAGAATAATAGTTACATGTACTCCCTAATTCTTTTTTTGTCTTTTTTTTCCAATCTATGCCATGGATACAAACTCTGCGTGTTTGGAGCAACAAGCGGACTGGGGCGCGAATTGGTATATCAAGCTAGCCTAGATCGCAATATGTCCGTCCTAGCTCTTTCGGGCACCAGTCGCCACTTAACCGTACCATGCCGCGTGAATTCCTTTCAAGACATTCAAAATCAACCGCCCTTTCAAAATCCAAATATGATTCGCGGCAATTACTGGGAAGACCTATCCTCGTATGATTACGAAGCGGCCATTTTTACAACTCAATCAGCCCCGTTTCAAGACGACTATTCGGATACCTTACTGGCCAAAGTGCTTCCTAGCTTACCTCCTTCTTGTCAGCATATTGTGCTCGTTAGTGCACACGAATGCACCGCCGATGTTACCAATAACTGGCACAATGCAAAAAAAAATCAAGAAACATTACTCCATTTGAAAGTATTTGAAAAAAAATATCCCTACTTGAAAAAAACCATTTTTCGACCTCGTGCCTTGACCTATGGTTCTACCACCCTCCCATCCGTAACACGCCAATCATTTGCGGAAGAGATCTTACAGTGTATTCTCACCAATAATGTATATAATGATTAATGATTAATAATGATATTCTTCAATCGTATATCCCCAAAATTTCGGCATTATTTTATTTCAAACGAAATTATATATGGAAGAGTTCCAAGACTACGATGCGAATGCCACCGATCAATACATTTGGGATGTCCGCCGCAAAGTACAAGATATCAAAGACTCCAACACAGAACTAGAAGACAAACAAAGCAAACATCAAAAAACACAAGTTCAAGATTTCATACGCATTAACGAATCCGTCTTATTACAACAAGCCCAAGACATGCAACAACTTTCCACTGAACTTCAAGAGCTGTTTGTCGCAAAAGATCAATTTGAAGAACATGATATTGCGTATCAAGAACTGCTCGCCTCGGACACTTACTCATCCATTATAGAAAAAATACGCAAAATAAATAAATTAAAAAAAGAAATGAATATCTTATTGGAACAACGAGGTATTGAACCACCACTGTAATGCTTTATTATTTTTGTCATAAACTTTTTGAAAATATAATATACAAATGAGTATTTCCACCCATTCCGTACATTTTGATTCTTCAAATGTTAATTTCGATCTTGTTGCTTTTTCCGAAATATCAGGAGAAATGACCGCTCAATTTACCTTTAAGGATATCTTCTTCCAAAAAGGATTCAGTTCTTCGGACAGCTCTGCTGTTGCGGTGATCGATGTCAGCGCCGCAGATTATAATGATCTTTTTAAATTAAATATTCCACTCTTTGATCCCGAAATTAGCGGTGTCAATGTCGATACCGATCATATCCGCTATTTCACCAATTCTTCCGGTTGGACGGATGTATCTTTTTCAAATGCAGATGTATCCTCGGGAGCAATCTTCAATAAACATATCAATCAAACGGTTAAAAAGGATTTTCTTCGTTCCATGATAAAAGACATTACTGGGGGATTTCGTCTCAATAATTTGTTCAAAAATCAAAATGCCATGATCAACGAAATTCAAGATCTTGATACGAGTTTCAATACGGAAATCCGTTCGGTCTTATCCGCCATTGAAAATGCCGGCTGGCTCACCGATGCAGACTACGGTGTGTTGCAAGACGCTTCCACAAATTATACATTTCAAGGCATCTTCAACAACTACTCTTCTGGTGAAGATATTACAGACATATCGTCCGGATATCACAGCCTTGGATCCTCTACATTTTCGAAATTTAACCCCCTTCGTATTCTTTCTTCTTCTATTCTCGGTGAAAACGATTCCGATGAAACTACACCTAACGAAATCACAACCTATGTCACATTGTTTTCACAAAATGTTGCCTTGGTCAATGATCAAGCATTCTTATCCCAATCATTCACAGTCACATTCGATATGACCGATCTATTTGATGCGTCCTTGAATCAAAAAGGATGGCCCTATGTAAAAGCCGTAACCATAGCTCAATATTCACTGCCCGCCAATTCAAGCGATGATGTCGTAAAGTCTACCATACTTTTTGCATTGAATACCGTTTATGGTGTATCTAATACGGACGCAACAGCCTATCCGTTACAATACAACGACTTTAATAAATACTTATTGGAAATTAATCTTCCGACAGGATCGAAACCTTTCTTAGAACATTCTCCCCGAACAAATATGAGCGATGTAACATGGAGATTAAGTTATTGCGATACTCCTGGAGATGCGACCACCATTCGCACCACCGTCTTATCTGGCACCACGCAAGGAAATTCTTTGGTGATATCTCCAAGCACAACCACGGGTGGATTAACTGGGACATCTTCCGGGGGAATTTGGTTTCCCACAAGTGCTGCCGCACAAGGAATAGGAGGAATTGGATATATTCAAACCGCATTATCTTTCCCTTTTACAATTTTCACACCATTCTCTGGTATGGAATTAAATAACAGCAATCGCCGTGAAATACTTATTCAATCTCTACACACTCAAGTGGCAAGTTTTTGGAGTGACCTTTCCGCAAGCGACATTTCATTTGTCAGCCAAGACTCCGGAGGTACAACCTACAATGTCTACATGACACAAAATGCAGCCATTTCCGCCGGAAATACCTACTCTTCCATCAACGGATCTATTTTTTCTTCTCTTCTTAGCAATATCACTCTATACGCCGACACATCCAATGTTCCAGCACTCACAAACTCCAACAGCCTCATTCGAAATGTTGTTGATAAAGAATACTCCTTCCCCTTTGTCAGTGGAGATAACCTTCACTTGTTAATTACCTACAAACCCCAAAGCAACACTTTTTCTTTATTCAGCTCTTTACCAACCATAAATCCTCGCACATATGAAATTATTCTTCGCATGAATTAATATCATTTACAATGCCAAACATGAAATTATAAATGATAACTTATTTTTTTTGCGAGAATAATTTTCAAAATATACTATAAGAATGACCGCCATACAACCATCCAACAGCGACTTGCGTGACAAAATTGACTCTGATGGGTACAATAATACCCTCAATGAAATTAATGTGAAATACACAGAAATGGATAAATACATTGGAAACCTAGAGACGGATATATTATCCATCAAAGAATTTGAAACCGAAGTTCTCGCCGATGAAGCCCGGGGCTACGATGTTGGCACTTCCTTAGACACCCTCGGATTTCAAAAGAATTCTCTTGAAATTGATCTCGATTTTTTCGTGCACATGAAACAAGTGTACATCAAAAAATTATACGGCGATTTATACAAATATTGTGACGGCATTATCGAACATGCACTCGCCATTGAAGACATACCAAATGGTGCCACAAAAGAATCCGTAAAAGAACGCAAATTTCGAAACATGACACCATACCCACCGGCCATGATTCCCAATCCCGCCGCAACCGACGCAAACGGCGATGCCGTTGAAAACGAACCCGCTGAAATTGCAGACCCTTACGCAAAATACGACATGAATGAAATCTTCGCACTCATCAACTGCACCACCAGCAACTTGCGCGAACTTGCCGAAGATATTGGATCGTTTGACGACAAAATTACACGCGCTACCGAACGGGAAACCCGCGGTTTTAGCGTTGGAAACTTGATCATGAATCTAGAAAGCCAAAAAGACAAATTGACACTGGAATTCAACTCCTACATCGAACGCCTTGGCAAATTTTTAGAACAAAATAAAAACTTTTCCACGAGGTGTTTAAATCGTATTCAATTAATTTCAAATGAAATTGTTACCGCCGAAGAAGCCAGTGCACAAGAAAATGATTCCACCGACGACACCACAACCCCTTAATTTTAATTCTATTATATTTTACAAATTGCTGCATATAATAGAATAAAAAATTGAATTGAACAAAAGACAATTACACGACAAAATAACTCTCATTACCATGGAATCTCTTCCTTGCGAACTAAGAACAATCTTGTATTCTTTTCTAAATTCCCAAGATAACCTCATGTTTTCGACTTGCGCAAAAACAAACATTGATCGATACTACCACCGCGTACAATTGACTCTTCCTTTCATTTACTATTATTTTGTACCACACCCAAAAAATATAATGTTTTTCAACAATTCAAATATCCAATTATTACGCCAGGAGTTGCAGTCTATGTCGCCCATTGAAAAAAACGCTTGCTCCTTTTCTTTGATGAATATGTATCTACGCAACATCATGGAATACATCAAATATGATAATTATGTTAGCATGCCCTTGTATCCTTTCGGAGGTGTTAAACATTATTATACCGTAGATCGTATTGGATATTCTACTAAACCATGGGGAGATCCCAACGATACAAGCCACATCGCAATTCAAAAAAAATTCCCAATTAAAGTGTCCCTTGTATATCATGTGCGCACACCATCACGACAACTTAACTTGATTCTTCAATCTCCACAACTGAAAGCACTCATTGGGTAATTATATTATTGTATATATGAACTGGGTTATCGTGAGTATAGGCTTAGGGCTAAGCTACACTGGATTTGTATTTTTTAATCTATATTTCATCCAAATCTATCTCCTCTTCTTCATATTCCAAGTGATTGCCCTCCTCGACGCAATTGATCGATACATCCAATCCTACTTCACTTGTGGTGGAAAAGACAATGTCCGACTCCTCATTATTATCCATATCATTCCCGTGAGAAGAATGTTCATGCTTAAGTAAAACGGCTACATTGCATGTCGATTCTTGAACCAATTTTGTCTTTTCTTGATGGGAATATATTTCGAGTAAATCACATTTTTCCAACTTGTCACGCACCTTGGTCTCCCAAGAACGCAACCCCACAATCACCCAACTTCCAACACTCATTAAATTACTTGATTTATTCCTTCCCGAAAACTTGTACCGAATCAAACAAAGCCTCTCCTTGTTATCATGACACAACACCATTGATTGACCATTTCCCAACATTTTCGTAATGATTCCATACAGCTCCCCTTCTTCTTGTACCATTCGTAGCTTTCGAGGCGCAGAACTTACATTGATATTCTTACGAGCACCACGCTTTGCGTTTTTACCACCAGTTTTGTTTTTCACCATTTTTTACTAAAAGAAATGATGAATATTTTTAATTCAATTTTATTTATGGACTATACATATATGCGATTTGCTTCAAAAATTCAATTATACATCATTCGAACCAAACATCCAAAATACATACAGCTTATTCATCACTTGCTACGAAAGAGAAAGACACAACGAAAAACAACAAAAAAAGGTCACGCCCGCAAACCCAAAAAAATCACATCTCGCTCTTCATAATTACAATGGGATAAAATCTTTTCAATTGTACTTCTATATTCGGGCGCTTCGTGTAATCATAATGAAGAGCATCACGCAGCAAGGATTCAAAAGGCTTAAACACTTCCAATTTATACCCATACATAGCCTCGCAACAAATATACGCCATTCCATACAAATCCCAGGTTTTACACGATTCCAGAAACAAAGCTCGCATCAATTGCATATCAGATAGGTCCGTTAAATATAATTTCTTTTTATAAAACTCAAACATTTCCGTCATGGAATAAATATACCTCGTTACACTTTTAGTCATCACCGCCTGTATGGTGTTCTTCAGCGTATCCAGCGGCATCATTGTTCCATATTTTAAATAATAACTCAGAATATGACTTTCCATCGAATGTAAATGATATTTTGGATTGTACGGAAGCAGCTTTCTCAACAACGATATATTCAACATTCTATCTCCTTCTACACATTTATCCAAATCCAAAGCCATCCCAAAGTCAATCAATGAAAAATCTTCCGTGACTTTCGAAAAAATAATGTTATTACTCTTGACATCGTGATGCACAATACGCTTTTTCAAAAGAAGACTTATTGCGTGCAACATGAAACCATATAAATCAAATAACTTTTCATAATTACATATTTTCAAATACTCATGTACTGTGATTGACGGAATATACGGACTATACATGATAATTAATCCAGAATTTGTGCGTGCCTTGCGAAATAATTTACACGACTGATAAAAGTCTTTGTCTTTTTTGAATTTGTCTTTTTTTACAGAACAGTGTCTATGAAAAGTGATAAACATATGCTTCGGAGCTTGCTTTATCTTTCTGACTTTTTCACCAACCTGCAATTCATTTTTCGCAATAAACCCATTCAACACCACCTTGCTAATTTCCCGCTTATCCCTTTTTGACCTTTTACCACTACAATCGATTCGAGGATAGGACACACACCCATAAGCACCTTGCTTGAAAAAATTAGGAAGCTGATTCTTTTCTACATCCGTACTCATCGTATATACATTAATGGTATAAATTTAAATATGAACTTTACATCAATGATTTCGAATAAACATAATGCTGATTTTTATACATTTTTTTCATTTTTATCAAAAAGTCACATTCGGATACATGCGAAAGTCGTTTTATTTCTTCCGTAATTTCCACTATATAATCTTTTTGAAAAGATTCAAATCCTTTCGCAGGAGCAATACTTCCATGCGTCTCTATGTGTTTTTTTACAACACTCCGAAAGGATGGAGAAAATGTAACTTGTTTCACTTTCTTTGCTTGTGGTGTTGATACTTTCACGGGTTTCTCTTTCAGCGATCCGAGTTTATTTTTTATATGATAATACTTGATGCTCTTGAACAGTTTTGAATCTAAACTTGCTTTATACTTATTTCTTACCATGATCATTTTTTCATTTTCCATTAAATCAGATATATGGTCTTCCAGAAGCCAATTTTCAAAACTCTTTTTCAACACATCACGCGTCTCAAACATGTGCTGTGTTGCAAACGCAATCATTTCATTCTCCAACTCATGAGTTTGTATTTTAAAACGATACATTGACATTTTTTTAATTCCTCTTCAAAAACTATTCTGTTTCATTCAATTTTTTTTTATGTCGCACTCGCGCTCGTAAGAGATACACTATGACCATCACTAAGATATATATGTAAATCTTTCACACGACACTGAAGTTGATCATTTGAATACCCCCGGCAGCTAATCGCCAATATTTGCTGCGACCCACGAAGATACATGTCAAACGGCTGTAATGTAGTGTGTAGTGTAGACCGCAAAAAGACGGGGGCACTGGAATAAGAAACATCATCATTCAACAACACTTCAAACGCATCCACACTATACACATGCCACGCATCATACACCAATCTGGAGGTCGGAATATAGTAAAACGCTTTATCCGCTACCACCCGATCCAGATTTTCATGCACCCGAGGACGACAGTGAAAGACAATGCCGAGAGCCTCCTTGCCGGCAGGCACATACATTGAAAGCTGAATTTCTCGCACCATATCAAGTCTCGGATAATAATGAACATGCGAAAAATACGCGTCACTACGATCCAGCGACCCCAACCAAAGTAATTCAAAATTAAACGCACCGCTTATATCCACCATATCACCCGAAACCGATAGTGTCGCATCGGATTGCACCCTACTTTGTTCCACAAAAGAAAGATCCGAAAAAGACAAAGAAGTATTATTCTCTAAACCCAATATCATGGTCACTTGATAGGAACGCGGATGTACGATTCTGTTTCCAAACATGCTATTGCTAGGATTATAGTTCAAATTCACTTGAATACCATCGCCATATACAAAAGGAATTGTCACAAACTCATCCCCCACATATACTTCATAATCCGCTGGATAATTGTTGTCGCTTAATTCACTATTCAAAGTCATGGAATTCACATAAAAGGTTTCATGCTCATATTCATCAAATACAATATTTCTTGAACCAAAATACAAATCTGCATGAGAATCACTCAAATATACCGGGTAATAATAACCATAGCCTTTAAAAGAAGTTCCCAATACCACATATGTTTTTGAACGATCTATATTTTGCGCATTTAAAACCTCCAATAATTTCTCCTTTCTATACTCTTTATTTGACGCTCCCAACATACCTAATAAAAAATCACGCACCGGGTTATTCGATGTGTCGGCTAAAGTCAGCGGTTGCGTAACCGTTCCGCCCAACAATGTAATGTTATTCGAGAATACACTATGAATCGCCGAATCCATTTGTTTCATGTTTTGCAACAAAGCAGAAGTATTATTAAAGATCGAGCTAAACTTTAAACTCCCCGTAATGTCGAAATAAATCGATCGCACAAAATCATTTTGAATGTTTTGCGTCGATATCTTCGCATTCGGATTCAATGCAAAACTTGGATCCACCAGCGCATTATGAAAGGGAATCACATAATTCAATTGACACCATTTTGTTTCATCCAGCGCAAAAGATATGTGATCATAATCGTCCTCCAAAACATCTTGTTTCGATATTTTTACTAAAAATAATTCCTGAAACAAATCCAACGGCACCACCAATTGAGCTTTAGAATCGTGTGAAAAAGGAGATTCATTCCGCAACGAAGCCACCGACGGCTCTTCTTGTAGTTCCGCAGAAGTATCCACATTTACCATATCCATTAAACCTTGAGCCTGATAACTCGTATCATTCAAAATACATTCCACCGCAAGCTCTTTGAAATCAAACAACACATTTGTACTCGAATCAAATCGCACACGATGATCCTGAAAAGACATTTATACTATATATTCAAATTATCCCCCTTCCTATAACGAAATCATGTAAATGTTAGAAATACTTGATAGGTTCGTCCATCAATACTTTGACCATTCATTGGAAAGAGAGACTCTAAATAAGTTCCAGAATACTCTATTAATAAAGACAGTTGATCACCCGGTACAAAAGGATAAGCCATGGTCATATATTGGGCATATTCCGCAAAATTTTCTTTCCATCGATTGATTGAAATCAAAGCGGATTGATTCGTCTCCAAAGATGCTAAAGAAACATACTTATCATACGAACCATTTGTATAAGCATTTCCAGAAATACCATAGAACACATACGAATCCAAATGATTAAAACTTATTTCTACCAAGGGAAGGCCATCCACTAACTCATTTGAAACACTCACACTCCGTGTCAATTCAGAAGCCACATCCAATGCCGTCACCTTATCCATAAATAAAGGACCGTGAAACATGTCGCTTACATCCACCACATAATAACCATATTGCTTCACATCCTGATTGTGCGCATCAATCGCACTCAAAATGGTGTTTGTTACTGTCGCAATCTTATCACCCGAAAGATCCAATTGATCTTCATATAATTCATTTACATTGTATTCATCATAGGTACTTCCAATCAAAGTTCTTAACGGATTAAATGATGTATCTTGATATGACTGATACCCTAAATCCGTAATATGTTGCAATTCACTTTTTATTTTCGTATGAAAACAAATATCTGTATTTTCTATCATACGCAACACATGCAACTGAAACTGCTGAAGGTCATCCAGAAGTGCCGCGTTTGGTATAGAATTGTAAATATGGCGCAACATATCACGCTTAATAGACTGAATACAATGACTTGGATCCACCGGACCACGATTCAAATCACCATCATAGGGCTGAACAGTGGCGTCACTGAACGCCACATGCTCTTGCTTGATAAAATGATTGCTCCACTTGCTTTCATCCACAAAATACTCCAAGGATGATATATTCGTATCGAGCGGATCCATTCGTATTTGAAACACATCTTGAAAGTAAGATAAAGGAACATCCAATGACGCCGACGCATTTGAAGATGCGTCATTGATCTGCGATTCAAAAAAAAGAAAGGATAGTTCAAGGTCATTGATGATGTTTTCCTTCGTAAAGATAAGTTCAAAGGACACTTGAAGACCTTCAAAATTTACACTATGGGATGTATCTTTTTGATAAGAAGCCATGTTTATATATAAAATGGGACTTTTCATCTCATTTTATGTACGAAATATAACCGCATTATTAAATAATATTTTCTTACAGGATTTCGATTTTAAGATTATTACCAGTTCCACCCTGCGATGTAGTACTGCTTGTATCACCTATACCTGGGTACATACTGTACGTACTGTATAGAGTTGCATCATGAGTCACCGTAAGCTTACGATCTACTCCAACAGTGCCAGCGGAAGTTACATATGCATTTACAGCTGGATCTATCATAGTATGATTTGGTATGGTTAAGTACCATAATCCCATCTCATAACCAACATTCGTTGTATCGGATTGATCGAATATTATTGTGTCACCAGACGAGAGTTGCAAATTGCCATGCGCCGTCGGATCCCATTCAGCACCATTAATGGTGTATTTATAAACATCAAAAGGAGCACCCATTGGATGAGATTGCATCGTCACTGTAACTGTAGTAGTAGTACCACCACCAACCGCACCCCCAGCACCCGCAGCCGCAGCCGCAGCCGCAGCCGTCGAAGTCGTACTAGCCTGGTATCCAGTATATCCGGCACCATCACACATACGCAAGACGACTTCATAAGTGCGAGAATTTACTTGTGTATTATTGGAAAATAGATTGCTTGTTGAGCTCTCTGGTGAATATTTAAGAAGAAGATGGAGATTATCACCGTTTAAAAATGGAAAATTATATTGTTTATCAACTACATCTGTGATTAAATCGGAAAGATCTGTTGCAACAATATTGGCACTTGGTTCCACATATAATTTGTACCCGTCGAGGAAATTAGAAAACATGGATCCATCCACTAAAGAGGCATCTACATTTGATGCATCCACTGTTTTTGTTACCCACACACAATACGATTGATCCTGGACACCAGTATCTGGATTTGTGCCTAAACCGAAAAATTTCTGATTATTGATCTCATTCCAGAAACCAACGACTTGTCCGCATAAATCTGCAATCGCTAAATTACGACGGGCAAAATTTCCTATTCCGGCTCCACTAATATCCGAAATGTCTGCCCACCCGGCACCAACCTCATCGTAATCGTCTTCACCAAGAATGGAAGAGGATAAAATACGAAGGGGATTGAAAGCAGAAAAACTACTTTGATATAACGCGGCGCGAGCATTAGATACATCAACCAAATCATCGGTGCGTGTGGTGTAATCTGCAAATGTAGAAGTTTGATCAAATACATATGCTTGCGAACCATCTCTGTACGCACCATAATCCGCATCTGTTAAAAAACCTGCCTCACCAATCAATGTTATAATTTCATTGATTTGATTATTAAAATTCACATCAAGAGCTTTAATTTCTGCCACGATTGTACCTTGATTCGTAAAAAGGCGATTCAGTCGACTATTTGACAAGACATCATTAAACATGGAACGAGTAAAATCCTTTGCGATGGTCTGATCCACCGCATTTAAAAAGATGGGATTGAAAGACACTTCTGCCTGACTAAAACTGACATCCTTCCATCCATCTTTGTTGGTGAAATATCGAATTTGTTGCTGATCAAGATCTGTTGAAGCGCTTGCATCATATAATGGAATATTCAATTTAAATAGATCTTTGTAATCATCCGCAGAGACATCTATGTATGCGACGGCGGAAATGTCATTCAGGTCAAATCCTTTTTGATAAAAAATATCCTTAAATGAAAAAGTCTGCGTTACATTCGTCGAAAGATCTCCAAACGCCACAACATCGAAATCCATAAAGCTGTTGTCGAATTGCACGGAGTGAGTATAGATAGACTCGTCCGTTACCTCTATCGTTCTTGTAATACTGTCACTGTCGACAGTATAAATAATATCATAAGTACCAGCATCATTGGTTCCTTGATTATTTCCATTGTATATCTGACTATCATCTCTTGCACCTATAGCTCTTACAGAAACACCATTTTTAAAATAAGTAAAAGACATATCAACGGTACGATCACCAGTTGCATCCAACGCAGTTGCAACCGGATCAACAAACGCATTTTCTTCGTAGAGAAAAAGCACCATACTTGCATCTCCGTTCAAAGTAAGTGTTACGGACATATTTGTATATTATCAGTATTTTTTTTTCAAAAAAATCGCTAAATCATTAATCTACAATATTTAAAATTATCTCATATTTTCGATTTCTTGCTACACCTCCAAAATTTCCACCTGGAGAAAATACTCCATTATTCGGAGGAGCATACTCTAAAATCAAATGAAGACGATCTTTTGCCGCAAATAAAAATTTAGTTTTTCTATCCACCACTTCTTCAATTAAATCCGGTCCATTAGCAGCCGCATCCTCTTCAATATATACCTTATAACCATTTAGATAATTTGAAAACATACCACCATCGACCATGGATGCATCAACACTCATGGCTTGGAAATTGTTTTCCAGCCACACATTATAAGATGTATCATTTGTGATACCAAAATAAGTAGTACTTCGCCCGGTTATATTCCAAAAATTATTTATTTCATCGTATAAATCGTTCTTAAGTTGTGTTTTTCGAGTTTGATAATGACTTCCTAAAGTATCTATCCCTTTTCCGGATATATCATAGTAATCGTTTTCATCTGCATCTGTTTCGCCAAGCATGGTCGATGACAAAATACGAAGCGGGTTAAAGGCTGAAAATTTAGAACTCTGCAAAGCATGATATCCATTACTTACATCTTCTTGACTTATACCCGTGGCATACGATAAAAATGAATTCGTTGTAAATGCGTAGTTCTGACCTTGATGCGCGCTAATATTCGTATCTGTGATACCGGTGCCATCCGAATTTGGTTTTTGATAGGCTCCATAATCAGCATCCGTCAACAATCCTGCATTAGTGATATACCCTAAAATTTCACGAATTTGAGCATTGAAACCTACATCAAGATCTTGAACTTGATTAATTACGTCCTTTCGATTCTTAAATAAACTTTGAAATCGATTTGTTCCTAAAATGTCCTGAATCATAGAACGAGTAAAATCCTTTTTGATGGATTGATCGTTGCTAAACTTATATATTGGATTGATGCTCACACTTGCTTCTGAAAAAGAAATATCAGGCCAGCCGGCAACATCCGTAAAGTATCGAAGCTGTACATCATCAAAACTTGTGTTTGAATTTGCACCACATATATCAAACACCGGAACATTTAAAAAAAACAAACCAGGATTGTTCAATTTATCTTTGGGAACATCAAGTACTGCCACGGCGGAGCTGTCCGTAAAATCAAAGCCTTCTTGATAAAATATATTCTTAAATCCAAAGCCTT
>MDSW01222443.1_pt1 | contig 15146 bp, 17 predicted proteins | sample 811171 | NCBI WGS metagenome assembly MDSW01 (sample SAMN05326641, study PRJNA326480) | marine metagenome | isolation source: seawater | place: Atlantic Ocean: North West | collected 2012 | reverse complement strand
TGATAAATCACTCATAATTTCTGGAGCGGGCAAAGGGGTTCGAACCCTCGACCTTCTCGTTGGCAACGAGACGCTCTACCACTGAGCTATGCCCGCACAATTTAAATTATTAATTTAACCCTATAAGACTTATAAAGCAAGAAATTGAATTTTATTAAGTAAATTAGCTTGTCTTCTAAACGAATTGCAAAACTAGATAGTTAATATCACTGTTTCAAACAAACTTTTAACTTAACACGTTCTTCCACCGTTACCACATTCTTCACCTTCTCCGTCTGCATTTGGATCTGCTCTAGACTCGTCTAATGCTCGTTGTGCGTCTGCTAGCGCCTGTTGTGCCTCTGCATTTGCTTGTGCTAATTCCTCTGATATTTCACCAGTAGCTGAATTAATTGCGTCTTGGACATCGGCCGCTGCTTGACTCGCAGAAGCAATATCTGCTTGTAGACCAGCTTCTGAAGCCACTGTATCCATTGCATCCAAATGAGCAGCAATATCAAATGAAGGATCCATAATTGCATCAATTGAAGGAATACCATCATTACTTAAGCCGACTGCGGCGTATGCCTCTGAAACCTTATTCGCAGCATCTAATATTCCTAATTCCTCAAAATATAATTGCATATCTATAACTTTACTATTACTCAAAGTCCTATTTGAAATTTCTAGATTAGAAATACTTTTGTCTTGGACCATTGTTTGAAAGTTTTTAATAAGCTCTACTTTCTTAACTTTTTCAGCTTTTTTTATAAATACGTCTATTGGCATAATTGGATTTATCGGAGTTGGTCTAACCGGTGGACTAATGACGAAACAGTCCTCGTTTACACAAATTTCTTTCGGTATATTATCTAAATCCTTTTTATTCTCTTTTATTACTTCACTAACAGCATCATTTGATTGATCTGCTATTTCATTTGTTGCTGCCTCTAATGAAATAAGGCTAATACTATAATTTAATTTCTTTGCTAAATTTTTGGATTGAATATCTTTAACTTGTATTGAGTTTAAAACTTTCATTGTTCTTTCAAATATTCTTGGGTCAACATAGTCACCTGCACCTAATTCATCCTCTCCGGTACCAAAACTAGCTGCAGCTAAAACCCTAGCTTTTTTTTCATCTGCTTGTTCTTTTGCTATTTTAGCTAATTTTATAACATTTAAAGGGGACGGTGAAACTATTAATGAAACTACGGTCAGCGGTGTATTAATTTCTTGATAAATTTCTCCTGCGGTAAATTTTTTTTGAAAAACTTCTATTTGTTTATTTTTTTGTTCTTCTAAAAATTTATCGTAGAACATATTTCTACTTCCATCTGAAAAGAAATTATTCGTATACCCAGATCCTCCTACTTGAGCAAATACAAAAGCATTTTGATCAAGATCATTATCATCAGGAGCCAAAGTGGCTAAATTTGATCTATCTATTTGTTTTTCTACTTGGCCTAGCAATTTATCTATCTTTCTATATGTTTCTACTGCATTAGTAATCTGTATTTTACTTTTAACATTTTTAGCTGGTATTCCTCGTGACCTAGCATTGAGAGCGACTAAGTATGCATCATTTTGAAGATTTGAAATATTTATACTGCTCCACAAATTTATTTCATCTTGAATCTCTTTATCACCTGCGCCAGAAATCATCATATGTCTGGCAGTTAAAATATTTTGAGATAATTCTGAATTTATCCCAGTTGATTTTATTATCTCTATCTCTTTATTTATTTCATTAGTGCTATAGCCTAATTTGCTCATTGATTTCTCTATAAGGGAAACCCGGTTTTGAAGTAATTTGACTAAATTATCACTTGGTTCTTTAACTGTTACAAATTTATTGTCAGCAAATTTTGAAACATCCTCGAATTTAACAGTCTCAAATCCTAATTGCTTCAAGTTTCTATTTAATTTAAATATATTTAATCCTTGATTATTAATTTCAGCCATATCTGATAAAAGATTATTAATGTCTTTTTCTCTTTTATCTTTTATATTTTGAGTTATTTCAGACATTACGGTAGAAGCGTTTTTGCTTATTTTATTAATATCGACTTTCGAAAGATCGTTTGAATATTCTTTTGATAATTTGTTGCTAATGCTAGTTAATTTATTTTTAAGTACATCTAAACCTACGTTGTTAAGTAATTGATTATTTTTTTGTGAATTTAATAATATGAAATCTGTTAAATTATTAATTTCTACTATGGCTTTATCGAAATTTTTTGCTTGAGCAATTTTTCCTTCAGGCAAAGAAGCTGCTGTTTTTTTTAACTTTGTATAATCATCTTTAAATTTTGTATATGGATCTTTTTTTAGATTTAATTCTAAATTAATTTTTTTTTTAATTAATTTATCATAAAATTTTTTTTCTTTTTCCTTTGAAATACTTGTTTTTAAGTTACTTACAATTGATATATATTTTTTAATAATCTTTTTTCTTTTTTTTATTTCTTTATTTACTTTATTTTTTTTAGTTTCTCCTTGATTGAGAAAGTCTCCCATAATCCAATAATTTTCTATGACCTGCTCCGTACTTAGTTTCAAATCCATTCCTAAGCTTGATCTCATCTTTTTTCGCGCTTCATTAAGCTTGATTAAAGATGCTATATCTTTTTTATTGTTTTTATGTTTGATGAATTCTTTAATTTTATCTTCATTATCTTTAAGTTTTTTTTGATAAAAAACCTCATACATGGCCATGGCGTGTAGTTGGGTGCCGGGGTATTTTTCTAAATAAACCCCTTTTCTATTAAAAGCGATGATCATTTCCTTTGCTAAATTGTCTGCCGTACATGAAAATCCATTACAACCAGCTATAAATAAATTTTGCATGCCAAGTGGATAGTTTTTTGGCTCAATAAATTCTCCTAGCTCTTCAACTTTTTTAATAATAGATGTATTTTCTGTAATCTCCTCCGATTTTAAAGGAGAAAGGAGCACTAAGAATAATTTTAATAAGAATATTATTTTTATAACTTTTTTCATAGAGTTGTATTATATAAATTTTGTAGTTTTGTTCAAAGCCTATCCTTATAATGTTTTTGATGTTACATATTAAAACCTAAAATGATAAAAGAAAAACTCAAAAGAGGGTCGGTTCCTTACAAATTATACTTGTATTTTAATATTTTTATCAGATATTATTTCTTCTATCGAAACAGAAAAACATTTTCGCAATTTGGGGAAGATTTATTTATAAAAAAATTTTTTGAGTATAAAAAAAAGGGCAAATATGTAGATTTAGGTGCTTTCCATCCAATGAGGTTAAGCAATACATATTTACTATATAAAAGTGGATGGTCAGGAACCAATGTTGATTTAAACCCTATTACAATTGATTTATTTGATATAGCACGAAGTAAAGACAAAAATATATGTTGTTTGATTGGAGAAGCAAACGGTCTTCTAAAAGATGTATATTATGAAGATTGGAGTGCAGCTAATAGCTTAACCGAAAATGAGAATCTTAAAGATAAAAAGCAAATGAGAACACGGACTTTTAAAGATTTAATAAATCATGACTTTGACTTTTTGAATATTGACTTGGAGGGACATGATTATGAAATTTTAAGAACTATTAATTTAAAAAGGTACAATCCGATATTAATATGTATTGAAATATTAAAAAATTGTTCTGACAAAGAAAATATATTTAGGTTTATGCAGCAAAATAATTATATTTTTATAAAAAACCTTGGACCAAGTTATTTTTTCAAAAAAGAGTTAAAATGAAAATTATTGATTGTTTTATGTACTTTGATGAGGATCACTTGCTTGAGATAAGACTTAATACATTAAATGATTTTGTAGATAAATTTGTAATTGTTGAAGCAAATTTAGATCATGCAGGTAATTTCAGAAAACCTCAATTTAATATGGAAAATTTTTCAAAATTTGAGAAAAAAATAAAATATATTCTCATAAAAGATTTACCTGCTCATAATAATTTTTATAAAAAGAACTGGGGTCCTGCTTGGCGTAGAGAAAATTTACAACGAAATGCGCTTTCAAAAGGATATGAAGATTGTAATCCGGAAGATTTAATAATGATCTCGGATTTGGATGAAATTCCAAATCCATTAAAGATTTCACAATTCACCAATAAAAATAAATACGGATGTTTTGTTCAAAAAAACTTTCTTTATAAATTTAATCTTTTAAATGTAGATGAGCCAAAATGGTACGGTACAAGAATTTGTAGAAAAAAAGATTTGAAAAACCCGCAGTGGCTTAGAGAAATTAAAGCTAGAAAAATCCCTTTTTACAAATTTTATAAACCTAGGTTTGATATTTTTATTGAGGATGGTGGCTGGCATTTCAGTACTGTAAAAACTGTGAAAAATATTTATAAAAAACTTAATTCTTACGCAGAACAACAGTATAATAATGAAAAATTTAAAAATATTTCAACCATAGAAAAAAAGTTAAAAAATAAGCAAGATTTATTTGATAGAAAATATAAATATGAGACAATTAAAATTGACAAATCTTACCCAGACTTTATTTTAAAAAATAAAAATAATTTTAAAGAATTTATTTATGAAAACTGATTATAATGACAGATAAATTTCCAAATCAAATTCCAGTATTTCCTTTGAGTGGTGTTATCTATTTTCCAAAAACAAATCTTCCACTTAATATTTTTGAAGAGAGATATTTAAATCTCGTCACTGACGCCTACAAAAATGATAAGCTTATGGGGATGGTGCAATCAAAAAGAGAGGGTAAAAGCGTTTATCAAGTTGGATGTCTAGGAAAAATAAGCGACTTTCAAAAGAGTAGGGATGGAAGAATCTTGATTAATTTAACTGGGATTTCTAGATTTAAAATATTAGAAGAAGTATCCAACAGTAAATTATATAGAGAATTTAAAGTTGATTATAAGAACTTTGAAAGTGATGTAAAAAATGAACCCTTTGAAATTGATACAGAATCTTTGATGAGTAAGACCAAAATATTTTTTAAAAGAAATGGGCTTTTGCTTAATTGGAAAGAATTTGAAAAATTAGATCAATTACAAAGAATTAATACTTTAGCTATGATTGCACCAGTTACAAATGAGGAAAAACAAAAGATGTTAGAGGCGGTTTCTATAAAAGATAAGGTAAGAACCTTAGAGAGTGTTATCAGTTTTTACTTGTATGACTCAAGCTTTAATAATCAGACAATTCAATAAAATTAGTTAGCAGTTTTATTCATTGAGACAAAAAAATCTGCATTATTTTTTGTGTTTTTTAATTTAGCAATTAAAAACTCTATTCCATCCATTGTTCCCATCGGACTAATAATTCTTCTAAGAACATTCATCTTAGCAAGGTCATCTTTTTCAAATAAAAGCTCTTCTCTCCTAGTGCCTGACCTTGTTATATCTAGTGCAGGATAAATTCTTTTATCTGCAACTTTTCTATCAAGAATTAACTCGGAATTTCCAGTTCCTTTAAACTCCTCAAATATTACTTCGTCCATTCTGCTACCAGTATCAATTAATGCTGTTGAAATGATAGTTAATGACCCTCCCTCTTCAACATTACGTGCCGCACCAAAAAATCTTTTTGGTCTTTGCAGAGCATTTGCGTCGACACCACCAGTTAAAACCTTTCCTGAACTTGGTATCACTGCATTATAAGCTCTTCCTAATCTTGTTATTGAGTCTAATAGTATTACCACATCTTTTTTGTGCTCAACTAAACGCTTGGCTTTCTCTATTACCATTTCTGCAACAGCGACGTGTCTTGAAGCCGGTTCATCGAAAGTAGAAGCAACCACCTCACCTTTTACAGATCTTTGCATATCTGTTACCTCTTCTGGTCTCTCGTCTATTAATAAAACCATCAGGTAACATTCTGGATGATTGGCTGTAATTGATTGTGCTATATTCTGAAGAATTATAGTTTTTCCTGCTCTTGGAGGAGAAACTATAAGAGATCGTTGACCTTTACCAATGGGGCTCACTAGATCAATTAGTCTTGCAGTGTTGTCAGGTTTTTTTTCAACCTTGTTTGTTTCGACTTCTAGCTTTATTCTTTCGTTTGGATATAATGGTGTTAAGTTATCAAATGCAATTTTGTTTTTTCCTTTATCTGTCTCATCAAAGTTAATTTTATTTACTTTTAAGAGCGCAAAGTATCTTTCTGCATCTTTTGGTCCTCTTATTTCTCCCTCCACTGAGTCTCCTGTTCTCAGACCAAATCTTCTAATTTGGCTGGGGCTAACATAGATATCATCGGGTCCTGGCAAATAATTAGACTCGATTGCTCTTAGAAAGCCAAAACCATCCTGTAATACTTCGAGTACGCCTGTAGCTGTAATCTGCTCATTTTTTTCAGCTAATTTTTTTAATATAGCAAAAAGTATTTCCTGCTTTCTTAAAGTGCTTGGATTTTCGATACCAAGTTTTTCGGCTTCGATGATTAGCTCTGCAGGATTCTTTTGCTTGAGTTCTTGTAAATTCATGGAATTGTTTAGATTAATAGAAATGTGTTAAAAATATATGTCTTTTTTAAAAAAATTCAACCCCTTATATTATTGGTTTAAAAACAACAACAAACACAGTAACAATCAATATAATTGTAGGTATTTCATTGATAATTCTAAAGAATTTAGATGACTTGAGATTATCATCTCTAGCAAAATCGCTGAGATATTTTCCAAGTAAAAAATGGTAATAAGTCAAAATCAATACTGCTAACATTTTTATTTGCATCCATAACTCAGTAAAAACACTAAATCCCAAACTGTGAATTAACAAGAGACCAAAGAGCCAAGACAAAAACATTGCCGGCATCATGATATAATTATAGAGTTTTCTTTCCATTATTTTAAAAGTGTCTTTTTGAGATACATGAAACGCTTCTGAGTGGTATACAAATATTCTTGGTAAATATAGTAACCCAGCCATCCAGGAAATTACAGCAATTAAGTGTAAAGATTTGAAAAGGAGATATAAGTTCATTTTAAATATATTTTTTTACAAGAGTTTCAAATAAATTAATATGATCTGGATTATCATTAAGACATGGTATCAATTCAAAATTTTCCCCACCATTCTTTAAAAAGCTTTCTCTACCTTGAATGTTAATTTCCTCTAGAGTTTCAACACAATCTGACGCAAAACCCGGGCAAATAACTAATAAATTTTTAACCCCTCTACCAGGTAAATCTTCTAAAGTTTTGTCTGTGTAAGGAGTTAACCATTCTTGCGGACCAAACCTTGACTGAAAAGTAGTCTGTATATCTATTGAAGTATATTGTTCTTTCATAAGTCTAGTTGTTTTGTGACAGTAACAGTGATAAGGATCGCCTTTATCAAAATATTTTTTGGGTATCCCATGGTAAGAGGAAATTATTAAATCTGGTTTCCAACTTATTGTCTTAATTTTACTCTCAATGCTCTTTGTTAAAGCATTTATATATGCAGGTTCAGACTCATAATGCGGTATTACTTGTAAGCTAGGCTGCCACCTCATTTTCATCAATGAACGATAAACCTCATCACAAACAGTAGCTGTAGTTGCTGCTGCGTATTGAGGATAAAGTGGTAAAATAATTATTTTTTCACATCCCAAGTTTTTAAGCAAATTTAACTTTGATTTAACGCTAGGATTGCCATATCTCATGGCAAAATCTACTATAATTTTTTCATTTCCAATTTTATCTTTTAATTTTTGGGCTTGATTTCGAGTAAAGTACAATAGAGGTGACTCATTGCTCTCCTTCCTCCATATTTTTTTGTAAGCATGTGCGGTTTTCGCTGGTCTAAATGTAAGTATAAATAGATTTAAAATAATTTGCCAAAGAATTGGGTTTACCTCTATTACTCTTCGATCGGATAAAAATTCTTTTAAATATCTTCTAATATCCCACCAGTTGGTAGAGTCTGGTGTTCCTAAATTTATTAGCAATACTCCAGTTTTTCCAAATTTAACTTCTGGATGATCGTTTTTCATCATTGATGTTCTCTATAAAATTTAATTAATCTCTCAACTTTAACTGGATCTGTCTCAGGAAGCAAACCATGGCCAAGATTGAATACATAGGGTGAATTTTTAAAAGTATCGAGATACTTCTTTGCTCTATCAAACATTTCTTTCTCGGTTTTTAATAAGACTCTGGGGTCTAAACCACCTTGTATAACTACATTTTTTAAATTTGCTTTTGCCCAACCTGGATCAACCTCATAATCAATATTTAAACCATGTGATTTGACGACTTCGTTGAACCTTTTATATTTTTCTCCAATCCCCTTCGGGAAACAGATAACTGGGATATTTTTACTTTTACAAAAATCAACTATTTTTAAATTAGGGTTTATGCAATAATTTTCAAAGTCCTCATCTTTGATAAAACCTGCCCAAGAATCAAATATTTGTATAACGTTTGCTCCAGAGTTTATCTGATTTTCAATATGAATAATAAGAAATTTAGTTAAGTTATCTAAAATTAAATTTATCTGCTCGCCCTTTAATTTAATTTTATTGTGATCTATTTCATTTTTTTTTAACTTCATATCCAACATATAAACTAATAATGTCCATGGAGCTCCAATAAATGCAATTAGAGATTTATTTTTATTTAACTTTTCTCTTGTTTTTCGAATAGCATCATAAACAGGTTTTAATTTTTGATTGAATAAATTTTTATCATTATTTAAAAATTTATAATAATCAAACTTTTCTAATTTTGGTCCCGAATCTTGTACAAAATTTACACTCTGACCTAGAGCATAAGGAACTAACAAAATGTCTGAAAAAATAATAGCCGAGTCTATATCGAACCTTTTTATAGGTTGTAATGTTATCTCAGTGCTTAATTTGCTATCTAAACAAAGTTGAATAAAATCTTGGTTTTGTTGTCTAATATTTTTAAATTCAGGTAAGTATCGTCCTGCTTGTCTCATAAACCAAACAGATTTACAAATGTTTTTATTTATTAAAATTTCTTTTAGATTACTCATTAAATAAATTAGTTTATAACTTTAATTAATGCTTTAGACTCTGTTAATTAGTTATATAACCATTTTTACAAGATTTATACATATCATGGCTAATAACTTTATAAGGATTACCTCAATAATCGGATTTTATTCATTTTATAAACACTAAAAAAACATTATTATCAACATCCAATAAACTGTTTAAATAATGTTGATTAATGTTAATTATTTTTTTTCTATTTAAACTAAAATGTAAAACATGGAGTAATCAATAGTTTATTAACATAGATATGAACGAAAAATACAATGTATATCTTGTGTCTGACTCAACCGGTGAAACCCTTGATAGAATATTTTTGTCTTTAAAATCACAGTTTGCTAACTTTGAGTATGAAAAAAAAGAATATGCTTTTGTAAGAACCGAACAACAAATTGATAAAATTATAAATGAGTGTAAGGAAATTGATAATTCAATTATTCTATATACTATCGTAGAAACTAAGTTAGCCAAGTATCTTGCCAAAAAAAGTGAAAATAATTCTGTTCCTTGTTTTGGAGTTCTAGGAAATCTAATTTTAAGTTTCTCAAAACTTTTAAATAAAAAAGCTATTCATAAACCAAGCGCCCAACACGTTTTAGATGAAGATTATTATAAAAGGATTGAAGCAATTCAGTTTACGATGTCACATGACGACGGTAAAAAAATAGATGATATTAATATTGCTGATGTTGTATTATTAGGTGTTAGTAGAACCAGCAAAACTCCGACATCAATTTATCTAGCAAACAGAGGCTATAAAACAGTAAATATTCCCTTAGTACTAGATCAAAAAATACCAGAAGATTTGTATACAAACAAAACATCATGCATTGTTGGATTAGTAGCTGACCCAGAAAGACTTTCGGATATTAGAAGGAATCGTGTAGCAATTATGCAAGATCAAAACTTAAAAGAATATACTGATTTAGAATCTATTAAGAAAGAGGTAGAAAACTCAAAAAATCTGTTTAAAAAAAATAGTTGGCCAATAATTGATGTTACTCGAAGATCTGTTGAAGAAACAGCCGCGTCAATATTAAAGATTATAGAAATTAAGAAAAACAAATGAAAGTAATTTTAGCATCCAAAAGCGGTGTAAGAAGGCAAATTTTAGATAAATTTAAAATTGAAAATGAGGTAGTAGTGTCAAATGTTGATGAGGAAGAAGTTAAAAAATCCTTATTATCTGAAGGAGCAAATCCATTAACAATTTCAAAAAACCTTGCCGAGATAAAGTCCATCAAGGTTAGCAATAAAAATCCTGATAGATTAGTCATCGGGGCAGACAGCGTAATATCTCTTAACGATAAACTTATTAACAAACCAAAATCTAGGGAAGAAGCTTTCACAATATTAAAAAGACTGAATAATTCAAAACATTATTTAATAAGTTCTGTTTGCATCTCTAAAAATGGTTCAATGATATGGAATTACTCCGACTCTTCTGAGCTTAAGATGAAGAATTTAACAGATAAAGAATTATCAAATTATTTAGATAAAATTGAAACAAAAACTTTATTAGCATATGGTGTTTATCAAATTGAAGCTGAGGGGTTAGAGCTTTTCGAGTATGTCAAAGGAGATAGGGACTCAATAATGGGCCTGCCTATAAAAGAAATTATTAGTTATATAGAGAAATTAAAAAAATGAAAAAAGTTTTTGGAATAGTAGGAAATCCCGTTAAACATTCTCTTTCACCAGTATTACATAACTATTGGTTTAATAAGTACAGTTTAAAAGCAGAATATAATATAATTGAGGCTACCGAAAAAGATTTACCAAGTATAGTAAACAAATTAAAGAATGGTTTTCTCAGCGGAATAAATGTTACTTTGCCCTTTAAGCAAAAAATTCTCAATCATGTTGATAAAGTTGTTAACGATGCAGAACCTACAGGTTCTGTGAATACTGTTTTTTTAGACAAAGACCAATCTATTATTGGAGAAAATACAGACGTTTATGGATTACAAGCGGCGTATCTTAAAGAAATCGATTATAACTTAAATAAAAAATCTATAGTTATTGGCGCTGGCGGTGTTTCTCCTTCTGTTATCTTCTCTCTTCAAAAGTCAGGTATAAAAAATATATCAATAACAAACAGAACTATGGAAAAATGTATATTTTTAAAAAAAAAATTTAAAAATTTAGAAATTTTACCCTGGGATAATTTAAGATCTGAAATTAAAAATTTTGACATTATAATCAATGCAACGAGCTTAGGATTAAAAAATGGAGAAGATTTTAATTTTAATTTCAATGGAACTAAAAAAGAAGTCATTTTTATAGATACAATTTATAATCCATTAGAGACAAAAACTTACAAGTATTTAAGAGATGAAGGAAAAAAAGTTTTCAACGGACTTGATATGTTTATTTACCAAGGACAAAAGTCCTTTTATTTATGGAATAAGATTAATCCTGAAATCGACGATGAATTAATAGATTTACTTTGTTCAAAATTAAAATGATGAAAATTGGTATTACAGGTTCTCTAGCATCAGGAAAGTCAACAGCAAGTAAATTTTTATCAAACAAATATGGACCTCTTTTTGATGCTGATAAAGTTGTTAAAAAAATCTATAAAAATAGATATTTTAAAAAAATAGTGAGCAAAAAGTTTAACCTCCCAAACAACAGTCATTTAAAAAAAAATCTTAAGATATTTATTCTAGATAATAAAAAAAATATTAAAAAACTCGAAAAAATTATTCACCCACTAGTAAGAAAGGAAATGATAAATTTTACCTCGAAAAATAAAAGAAACAGGTTTCTCTTTTACGAAATACCTTTGCTTATCGAAAGTAAGTTAATGAAATATTTTGATATAATTATATTTATTAAAGCAAAAAAAAATTTAAGGTATAAAAGATTTAAATCTAAGTCAGGGGATAAAAAACTATTTACTTTATTGGACAAAAAACAATTAAATTACAAGAAAAAAGTTAAATTTTGTGATCATGTAGTTGTTAATGAAAAAAATATTAAGTTTTTAAGAAAAAACTTATCAACTATAATCAGAAAATATGTATGAAGTTTTTTTAGATACTGAAACAACAGGTTTATCTTTTAAAGAGGGCCACAAGATAGTCGAAATTGCTTGTGTTGAAACTAAAGATTTAATCGCTACAGGAAAAGTTTTTCATAAACTAATAAATCCAGGAAGAAGTATTTCAGAAGAAGCTTTTAAAGTTCACGGTTTTTCAGAAAATTTCTTAAAAAATAAAGAAACTTTTTTACAAATAGCAGATGAATTTTTAAATTTTATCAGAAATAAAAAAATTATTATACATAATTCTTCTTTTGATCTTGGATTTTTAAATGGAGAACTAGAGATAATACAAAAAGATAAAATTGATAAAAATTTTGTTATAGACTCATTAGAAGTCGCTAGAAATAAATTTCCTGGAGCTTCTAATTCACTAGATGCGCTTTGCAAAAGATTTAACATTGATTTATCACGTCGTGTAAAGCACAATGCTTTATTAGATTGTGATTTACTAAGAGAAGTTTATATAAATTTACTTGATGTCAAAGAACCCAAATTTAATCTTTCTAGCAATCATGTTGAACAAAATACTAATGTGGCAAAGGATTATAATAAAACTATAGTAAAAATATCAGAAAGTGAAATAAAAAAGCATAAAGATTTTTTAAAGTCTGAATTAAAAAAAAATTTTTACTGAGTCTTTCTCTTTTTATAAAGTTCTTCAAAATTAACTGTTTCACTTATTTTCACATCTTTGAAACCTGAGTTTTCAAACATAAAAACAAATATTCTTCTTAATTCTGAATAAATTTCGTTTGGAACCTCTACAAGAATAATTCTTTCCATTTCGTTTTTAGATAATTTGTTTGCTTCCAATTCAATTAATGTGGAATAAATTATTTTTGTATTTATAGTTTCAAAATTATTTTTCGTTGGAGAAAGACTCAAGCTAGTTAAAACTTCAATAATATTTTTTTTTGCTTGTGAACTTCTTATATCAATATTGATCTTATAGTTAGATATATCTTTAGATAGTAAAAAAAAAGTTTTTGGATTAGGAATATTGAAATTCAATTCCTTAATGTATTTTCCTATTATTTTAAAATTCATCTTTCTTGTTTTCTACAATTTCACCATCAATAGTTTTATCTTGAGATTTTATATTCACTTTTGTCTTATTTTTAAAAGCCATGTAAAAAAAAAGTTTTCTAGTAAATGGGACCAAAAGTAAGAAACCAAGAAAATCTGTAAAAAAACCTGGAATAATTAGTAATAAGGCTGCAAGCGCGATTGATGCTCCAGACATAACCTCATACATAGGAATCTTATTTTGATATAAATTAATTACTCCCGATTTTAAAGTTTGGACACCTTGCTTTTTTGCGAAATATAAGCCAATTATCGCTGTTAAAAAAATTAAAGCTACAGTATTTAAGGCACCTACCTGCCCTCCTATTTTGATCATTAAATATATCTCTAAAGCCGGAAGACATATAAATATTAAAAAAAATGGGTTCATTTGTCTGATACAAAAATATATGATTAATGTATATTTATCAAATTATGAGTAACAATTTTGGATATTTAGACATCATTTTACTAGGCATGATCGCTGGATTTATCATTTTGCGTTTAAGAAGTATACTTGGAAGAAAGACCGGTCATGAATCAAAGATATACCCCGGCTTTGCTGAAAAAGAATTCAGTATTCCAAAGCAAGAGACCAAAGTTACAAAAAAGAATTTAGAAGTTTTAGAGGGAAATGATAAAAAAGAATTTTTAAGAGGAGCCGAAATCGCCTATGAAAGCATCCTAACTTCTTTTTCAACTGGTGATTTGATTAAGCTCAAAAGTTTATTATTATCTAATATGTTTTCAAATTTTTCGGATGCTATCAAATCTAGAAATAAAGAAGGAATAAAATCTGAGTTTACATTTATTGGAGTAAAAGAGTCCACTGTTGAAAAATATGAGAAAATCAAAGATAATTTATATGCTACAGTAAAATTTGTTGCAGAGGTAATTTCTGTTAAAAAAGATAAAGATGGAAAAGTAATAGAAGGTAATCCCGATAAAATAAAATTTGTAACAGATAGTTGGAAATTTACTAGAAACATAAAACAAAAAGATCCTAATTGGTATTTGTCTGAAATCATTAATAAGTGATAAAAAAAAAAGAACTAAGCCAAGAAGATAAAAAAGCTTGGGAAGATTATATTAGAAACCCTTCAGACATTTACAACAAAGATAAAAATATTCAAAAAAACGATAAAAAAAAAACACGATATAAATACGATTTACACGGATTTACTTTGGATGATGCAAACATTAAAGTTAGAGAGATTGTAGAGTATTGTATTAAACATAAGTTTAAAGAACTTCTACTTATTACTGGTAAAGGATTACATTCTACTAATGACAGGGATGCATATGTATCCAAGGATCTTGGAAAATTAAAATACTCTGTCCCTGAATTTTTAAAAAATAATTATGATTTGAATAAATTTATAGTATCTATTAATGACGCTGATCATAGCGATGGCGGTCAGGGTGCTATAATAATTAAATTAAAAAGCTTATAAAATAAATTTTGATAAATCAGTATCTTTTACTAGATTACCTAAATTGTCCTGTACGTATTTTTTGTCTATTTTAATTGTTTCCCCGGCTCTATCTGTAGCATTAAAGCTTATTTCATCTAAAACTTTTTCAATTATGGTGTGAAGTCTTCTTGCTCCTATATTTTCAACTGACGAATTTACTTCTGCAGAAATTTTGGCAAGCATATCAATGCCATCATCTGTAAATTCAAGATTTACATTCTCCGTGTTAAGCAATTCTTTATATTGTTTAATTAAACTATTATCTGGTTCCTTTAGAATTCTTTTAAAATCATCTTCTTTTAAAGCATCCAATTCAACTCTTATAGGTAATCTTCCCTGTAACTCTGGTAATAAATCTGAGGGCTTAGCTAGTTGAAATGCTCCCGAAGCAATGAATAAAATGTGATCTGTTTTAATTGGCCCGTGTTTTGTACTTACTGTTGTACCTTCAATAAGCGGTAACAAGTCTCTTTGTACACCTTCTCTTGATACATCTCCGCCAACTCTATCGCTTCTAGCTGAAACTTTATCTATTTCATCTAAAAAAACTATTCCATTGTCCTCTGTAGCTTTTTTTGCTTCTTTTAT
>MDSW01164791.1_pt1 | contig 15147 bp, 2 predicted proteins | sample 811171 | NCBI WGS metagenome assembly MDSW01 (sample SAMN05326641, study PRJNA326480) | marine metagenome | isolation source: seawater | place: Atlantic Ocean: North West | collected 2012 | reverse complement strand
TGTTTAATAAGCTTATCCACCACCTCATTTGTCACTGTAAATGGATATTCAATATTAATAACTTCTTCACCTTCAAACAATTTGCTATCTTTTTCCATAAGTCTAAATAAATTCAACTTACCATAAATAATTTCAAAACAACGCTTTAGATTTCTTACACCCTTTTCACCATCCGTGTATTTTTCAGAAATATATTCAATTGTTTCATCTGGGATAATAATGTCACCTTCCTTAAAATTAATATTCTTTTCTATTTTTGGAATTAAATATTTTCCAGCAATAACCTTTTTATCCTTTTTATCATAACCCTTCGTTTTAATTCTGTACATTCTATCCTTAAGAATAGCATTTACTTTCTCCTCATGATTATAACTAAATATGAAAAGTGCTTTACTTAAATCAAAATCAAGATTTGAAAAATATTTGTCATGGAATTGAGAGTTTTGCGTTGTGTCTGTAAGATGTGTCAAAATACCAATTATTTCTTCTCCTTTTGGTGTGTTACTCACCTTGTCTAACTCATCAAAGTAAAATACTGGATTCATACACTTACTATGAATCAATACATCAACAATCTTACCCCAAATACTGCCCTCATATGTATAAGAATGTCCCTCAAGATAACTGCTATCCGTTGCTCCACCAAGCGGAATGAATGCGAATGGTCTATTTAGAATTTTACTAATACCTTCCTTTACTAGTGTAGTTTTACCTGTACCCATTGGTCCTTGAATGGCAATAGCTGTTCCTACGGCATTTGGATTACTAATCCAACCACCAATCATTTGCATGATTTGCATTTTAGCATCGTTTAATCCATATACACAATCATCCAATACTTGTTTAGATGTTTCCATAAACTTTCTACATTCTTTAATACCCTCACCATTTTTAAAATCAACGGGTAATGAATTATATTTTCCGAATGGAATACTCATAAATGTATCTACCCATAATTTGTTTTTATAGTAGTCGCCAGAACATGGGTCCATCATTGAAAGCATGTTTACCTTTTTCATCGCAACCGCCTTAATACTTGGGTTTATTGGAGATTCAATTAATGAAAGCTTATATGGTTTCTCAACTATAGACATTTTGTTTATTTCAAACAAATTTCGCAAAATTTTTTTTTGTTCTGTTATCTTCATGTTTTTGAAATAAGATAAATCATTTGTATTATTTTTTTCCTTCATCATCTTTTTAAACCTATCTACGTTTTTCTGTTTTAACTTTTTCTCCTTTTTATCTTTTATTTTATTTTCAAAAACTTTCATCTCTTTCTCATATTTTTCAAGTTCTTCTTTATACTTTTCTGGATTCCTATCTTTTAAACGTAATAGTTTTTGAATTGGTTTAGGAACTTTATTCTTATTTACACCAATCTTCTCGATTATTACATATTCTCTCATTTTCTTTAATAATTCAAATTCGCGGTTATCTAATTTAATATCATACAATTGTTTATCACCCTTTTTATTGTATATTTTCTTAATAGTCCCTATGTATTTCTTTTCCCATGTGCGCTTTTTAACCTTTATCTTATCTCCAACTTTAAGAGATTCAAGCATTTTCTTCCTATCTGCCTCTTCCTCCATAAGTTTTTCTTCCTGTATTCTCATTAGTTTTTCCCATTCTTCTTCAGTTATATCATCTGCTGGTATATTTTCAAATTCTTTAGGGTCTAATGTAGAATCGGACCCGTTATCATAACTTTCTGATTCAGCTGTTTCTGTATCACAATCCTCTTCTTCATCACACTCCGAACCAAATGATTGTATACCCTTACCACCTATCGTATAAATGATATTAAATTTGGTGGGGTTAATCATCATTTCATCTTGTTCATCTAACAATTCATCTTCATTGCTTGGGAAGTCATCAACTTCCATTTCTACATTTTCTTCTTTCTTTTTATTTCGTTTTTTCTTCGCACTGTTTTTCTTTCCAAGCTTTTTCTTTCCAAGCTTTTTCTTTCCAAGCTTTTTCTTTTCAAGCTTTTTCTTTCCATTATTTTTTGTATTTTTCTTTAACTTATTAAATACCTTTTTCTTTTCCAATTGCTTGTTATTTTTAATTTTATCTTTCATATAAGTTGATGGAAATAGGTCATTTAAAAACTCCATATAAGCTTTATTATCTTTTGTAATATCCTCGTCATCAAGAATAGGTATGTAGTCACTGTCATCGGAATCGTCATCACTTGAAACAGATTCGGTGTGAGATTTTTTGTTTAGTCTTTTTTTATTAGATGATTTAGGGGATTTCTTTATTTTTTCAGTTTCATCCATTATAAATCAAATATATATTTTTTTTTAATTTATAAAAAAAAATATATATTTTCATCAATTTTTTTTTTAAAAGTATTTCACAAATATTTAAATTGATTTAAACAATATAATCTAAATATTTTATTATAAGTATAAAGAATGCCCGCGAATAATGGAAAAAATAAAATTAAGCCTTCTAAAATTCTCGGTATACAATTTAGTGTCTTGAGTCCTGATGCCATTAGGAAAAGTTCCGTTGCTGAAATTAGAACGAGAGATACATATATAAATAATAAACCAGTTCTAAATGGTCTTTTTGATCCAAGGATGGGTGTCTTAGAGCCTGGATTAATTTGTCCCACCGACGGATTGGATTATATGAAAACCCCCGGATATTTTGGACATGTAGAATTGGCAAAACCCGTATTTTATATACAGTATTTAAATACATTAATTAAAATTTTGCGTTGCGTGTGTATTAAATGTGGAAAATTACTTATTAGTAAAGAAAAATATAATTTCATTAAAAATTTATCTCCTAAAAAACGATGGGATTTTGTATTTAAACATGCTAATAAAATAAAAAGATGTGGTGCTGTTACTGAAGAAGGGTGTGGTTGTAAACAACCAAGAAAAATTTACAAACAAGATTTGGCCGATATTTATGCCGAGTGGGAGAAAATGGACGGTGTTTTGGATGAAGAAGGAAATGTTAAAGAAAAACCCACTATCAAACTAACACCTGAGAGTATTCTTCGTATTCTTAAAAGGATTAATGATGAAGATATACATTTCATGGGTTTTAGTCCCATATGGTCGAGACCCGAATGGTTTATTTGTCAAACGTTGGCAATTCCACCACCATCCGTTAGACCTTCCGTTAAACACGATTCACAGCAGCGCAGTGAAGATGATATTTCACATATTATCGTAAATATTATTAAAGCAAATACAACTCTTCAAGAAAAAATTCAACAAGATGCTCCTTCAAAAGTTATTGAGGATTGGGCTACAGTTCTCCAATACTATGTTGCTACTATGGTAGATAATAAAATACCGGGTGTTGCTTCGGTCGCACAGCGTTCTGGTAGAGCTCTTAAATCAATAAAGGAAAGACTTATAGGTAAACAGGGTCGCGTGAGAGGTAATCTTCAGGGAAAAAGAGTTGATTTTTCGTCACGATCTGTCATTACACCAGATGCCAATATAAGCATTAAACAATTGGGTGTTCCTCTCAAAATTGCTAAAAATATTACATTTCCTGCTAAAGTTAATAAAAGAAATAAGGCGTTTCTTACTGGGTTAGTAATGAATGGTCCAGATATTCATCCAGGAGCAAATGTTCTTGAACGAAAAAATGGTGAAAGTATTTCTCTTAGATATGTCGAAAAAGAAACACTAGAACTTAATGAAGGTGATATTGTTCATAGACACCTTGTTGACGGTGACCCTGTTCTATTTAATAGGCAGCCTACTCTACACAGAATGTCCATGATGTGTCACGAAGTTAAAGTTATGAGACAAGGTAATACGTTTAGAATGAATGTCGGTGACACAAAGCCATATAATGCTGATTTTGATGGTGATGAAATGAATATGCATGGTCCACAAAGCGAGGAAGCTCAGTGCGAACTATTAACTTTAGCTGCTGTTCCACATCAAATTATCAGTCCAGCTAACCATCAATCTATTGTGGGAATTTTCCAGGATTCTCTTTTAGGTTGTTATAGATTTACAAGAAAAGACATTATATTTGACAAGCGAACAGCTATGAATTTACTGATGTATAACAATAATGTTAATCTGGATATATTTAAAAATAAGAATATTTCCAGTTTTGATATTTTATCTCAAATTTTACCTCCAATGAATTGTAGATTCCCAAATAGCCAATTCTCATCTGATGATAATAAAAAGGAGTCGAATAAAATTGTAGAGGTTGTCAATGGTAAATATATTAGAGGGCAAATAGATAAAGGTATCCTTGGTGCTCGTTCAAAAGGACTCATTCAATCAATTTTCAATGATTACAGTTATAAACATGCTACTGAATTTATTGATAATATACAATCTATTGTTACAGAATATATGAAACTTTCTTCCTATAGTGTTGGTATTAGTGATTTAATTGCTGATGACACTACAGATAAACAAATTCTTGATGCAGTAAAAACCAAGAAAAAGGATGTTATGAAATTACTTAATCAGTTACATTACAATGTTTTTGAAAATAATTCAGGAAAAAGTAATAATGTTGAATTTGAAACACGCGTTAATTCCATTTTAAATAAAGCTCAAAAAGATGCTGGAAGTATTGGAAGAAAAAGTTTGGATGAAAATAATAGATTTATTATTATGGTAAACGCTGGTTCCAAGGGAAATAATATTAATATTGCGCAAATGATTTCTTGTCTAGGTCAGCAAAATGTGGATAACAAAAGAATTCCATATGGATTTGAAGACCGAACTTTGCCGCATTTCACTAAATATGATGATTCCCCTGAAGCACGTGGTTTTGTTGAAAGTTCATTTATTCAGGGACTTACTCCCGAAGAACTATGGTTTCATGCTATGGGTGGGCGCACTGGTTTGATTGATACGGCTGTTAAAACTAGTTCTACTGGTTACATCCAAAGAAGACTTATTAAGTCTCTTGAAGATTTGAGTGTGCGATATGATATGACTGTTAGAAATAATAAAAATAAAATTATCCAATTTGAATATGGTACAGATGGGATAAATACCATGAAAGTTGAGACTATTAAACTCCCTATTGTTAAAATGTCACAAGAAGAAATCTATTCGCATTTTCAAATTCCAAATGATAAAGATATTCGCAATTTCATGATATCAAATTATGATAACAACGCAAAGAAGCGATTCAAAAAACAAAAAAAAGAGCTTGTTACGAAAACAAAAGAAATACTCAAATTTATTATGGAAAAAAGAGATGAAATGGTAGCGAATGTTTTTGGTTATGAATCAAATATTAATGTTCACATCCCTGTTCATTTTCAAAGAATCATTAATAATGTTCAAAACAACTTATTTATAACAGATAATAATATTGTTGATATTACACCCATGGAAGTTTATTACATGGTTGAACAAAAATTGGAAGAATTAAGTGTAAACCAATATTTAAAACCTACTGAGTTATTTAAAGTTGCGTGGTATTATTATTTATCACCGAAAGAATTACTAACTGTCAGGCGATTCAATAAAAAAGCGGTTATCTATCTTTTGGAAATGTTACATTACAATTTCAAGAAAGCAATTGTTCATCCGGGTGAAATGGTTGGTATGGTAGCTGCGCAAAGTATTGGAGAACCAACTACACAGATGACTCTTAACACTTTCCATTTTGCTGGTGTAGCTTCTAAATCAAATGTAACTCGTGGTGTACCCCGCATTGAAGAGATTTTGTCTCTTTCTGAAAATCCAAAAAATCCATCAATTACCATTCATTTACATGAAGAAGATTGTACTAGTCTACAAAAAGCACAAGAAATTAAATACAATTTGGAATATACAAATCTACGCGATGTTACAAAGACAGTGTCCATATGCTTTGACCCAAAAATAGATGTAACAAATATTGGGGAAGATAAAGAAATTATTGAAGAATATTATGAATTTGAAAAATTAATGATAGAAAATGGGTTTGAAAGCGAATTTACAGAAAAAGACGTATTTTCGAAATGGATTATTCGTTTTGAAATATCAAAAGATGAAATGCTTGAAAGAAATATTACAATGGATGAAATTCATTTTGCTATTAAAAATAGTTTGAAAACAAATGTACAGTGTGTATACAGTGATTTTAATAAAGACAATCTTGTCCTTAGAATTAGAATTGTAAATTTGTCTAATAATAAAAAGAAAAATTTAGATCAAAGCGATGAGATTTATATTCTTAAAAATCTACAAGATAATCTACTCAATAATATTATTTTGAAAGGCATAAAGGATATTCCCAAGATTATTATCAGAAAAATAGCAAATTATATGAGAAAGAAAGACGGAAATTATGTCCCAGAAGAAATTTGGGTTCTGGATACTGTTGGAACAAATTTATATGATATTCTTTCTATAAATGAAATTGATAGTACAAAAACAATTACAAATGATATTCAAGAAGTATATCGTACGTTGGGTATTGAAGCAGCCAGACAGTGTATATTAAATGAATTACAAGAGGTTATTTCTTTTGATGGTACTTATATTGATGTTCACCATCTTTCAATGTTGTGTGATAGAATAACTGCCACGTCAAAAATGGTTTCTGTTTTTAGACACGGTATTAACAATGATGATATCGGTCCCATTGCGAAAGCTAGTTTTGAAGAAACACCAGAAATGTTTTTGAGAGCAGCACGCCATGGCGAACTTGACCTTATGACAGGTGTTTCATCAAATGTTATGGTGGGACAAGAAGGGTATTATGGAACAGGTAGCTTTCAAGTATTACTTAATCTTAATAACATGGCGAATTTACAAGAAAAGATATTGGAGGATACTGAAGATGTTGATTCAGTTTTGAAAATCGATGATATAAATGACCCGTGTTCCAAACAAGTTATAACCATTAATAGTAATATCGGTGGAGAAATTCCAAATAATACAGGTGTTGTTCCAACTGATTATTCTATCGATTTTTAAATAAAAAAATATAATTTATTATATATTTTAATTTTTATATATTTCTTTTTTTTATATAAGTGAATTATATATGTTATTAAAAAAAATTATGGAGGATATACAAGTAAAAAAATATCCAGATTTAATTAAATCCAATTCATATCAAATATATTGTGATACATTATTGGGGCTTTCCGATATTAAATTTTTTAATTATTGTATATATAAAAATAAATTTTTAAATGATACCAATGGTGAAATGTTAACTTCTATTTATATAGATTCTAAAAAAATTCTAAATATTATGAATAGGTTTGTACGAAAAATAAAATATAAACTCTATAAAAAATATGAAAATGATAGAGATATGCGATTTATCCCACTAAAAAACTACGATAATTCTGAAATTGTGGAAATAATAGAAAATAAAACCATCTATTCATTTAGAATATTGGATTTAATTAATTTATGGAAAATATCACTTTACACCAATGGAAATATGTTTCCAAGGCCAAATCAATTAAAAAATCCATTTACAAACATGGTTTTTAAAAAATATAATTTATATAATATTTTTATTTCATTTAGTAAAACAAATTTTATAATACCTGACTGTATTTTAGCATATTACAAATGTAATTTTGATATGCAAGATTTCAGACATGAATTTTTTCCAAAATTACAATATAATGCCATAGAATCATATTCAAAAGAAGGTTTTGTCAATGAACATCACGACTATATTATTTCAATGCTCCATGATTTTAGAAGAACTACTAATTATGCTTTTGTTGAAACAAGGTCTTCTATATTCAAAAAAATGAAAGTAGTTGACTTATTACGTGATTTTTTGTGTTGCTATTTAAAACAAAAATTTTTATGTAATACTCTTCTTAAAGAAAAGTACGAAAGACTATTGAAAAAAAAATTACGGTATTTTTTTGAAAATAATAGATCACTTTCGTATTTCTTTTTCTTACGCGAAAGTGAAATAAATCGCTACGAGAGAAATGGTATAGAAGAAGATACTGATAATTTAATTAATTCGTTGGACTCAAATAATGAAGATGATATTCCAAATACTATTATAGAAGAAGCCGATATACCCGAGACTATTATAGAAGAAGCCGGTATACCCAATAGAATTACCAATATAATTTCACATACCACCAATGGAACTACCTCTCTACCACTGTTATCAAATAATAATATTATAAGAAATACATACAGTTCAAATAGTGTTTTTAGAAGACGCAGAAGTTTATTTTCTACAGCACTTCCACCTATAATTCAAAATAATTATACTAATAATCTAAACCCTTTCAGACCGTCAGTTGAACTGCCCAGATCGCCACGAAATTCGTCATCTACTACCGCTAATAACTCACGTGTAAGCAGTATAAATAGAGAAAGAAATGGTAATAGAACAAGAAGAATTAGAAGTGGTATTAATATTACACCGGATATATATTCGAGATTATCGTTAGGATTATAATTTAAATTATGTATAACATAAATTATAATTTACAAAATCATTTTTCTTTTTGTCTTCTTTATTTTAAACCCGCCATTTATGACGCCTCTGCTCATAGCCGCTTTTTTTTGTTTTAAAAATCGCGTTCGGTAGTTTTTTGTCTCTTGTTCTTTTAATTCAACAAATCTTTTATTTGCTAATTTAAATATACTATCCATATCTGAAACATTATAAATTTTTGTTTTATCGACCTTTTCTAATATATCCATTACAGAATCTTTTTTAATTAAACATGTATTATTTGAAATTAATATACCTAAATCCGGTACAATGTTTTCCCGTTTAGCTCTAATTTCTCTTGACTTTATTTTAAAATCCGGAAGACTTTTAAAAATATAATTATTGAATAAAATTACAACGCAATTTTCTTTATCCGTTTCACTAAATATTACCGAAGAATCCATTATTCCAAATTTACCAGTATTAATCATTAATAAATTTATATTATAATGTCTGGCTAATAGGATAAATTCAAATTCTGTCATGTAATAATTTTCATTTTTAACAATTACTTCAATTGGTATTTGATTAATATTTTTATAGATTGACATTTTATTTGTCGCCCAAAACATTCGGATAAAATCCATCCATTTTTCCATTGAGTCTGCCTTTATTTCTTCCAACTTTTCAATTAAAACATTTTTAATATCATTTATTTTAATGTATTTTTGATACGATACTCTTATTATATAAGCAAATAATTCAAATGTACATAATTCAGAATTTCTATATTCCAATATATTGTAACCGTTAAAACTTATTTTATTTAATTGTCTATATTTTTTAAACGATATTTTTTTTTCCAATTTATTCTTAATACATTTTTTGCTTTCATTTCTCATACTGTTTTCATAAATACTTCTATTAATATCTATATTTTTCCCTTCTTCTTTATATTCTTGAAATATTTCATTGCCCTCTATTAAATCCGTCATATTATAGTTAAAATCATAATTAACCACATCCCTGGGTTGTATTAACTCATATGAATTTTTTATATTTACATGGGAATTTATCTGTTTTATTTCTATATTTTGAAAATAATCACCCAGTAAAATATCTTCCAAAATCAATATTTCATCGTCATTAACAACATACTTTAATTTATTTAATGATAAATATGTATTGTATATCATAATGTAGTTTCTTATTTTTGGAAATCTTATAAGCTCATCGCTAATTCTAGAAAAATATATATTTAAATTATCCCCACCGTTTAAAAGGTTTTTATAAGGTATTCTTAATTTACACGTCTCTCCAGTAAAAAAACAATTGTTTGAACAATTTTCTTTATTATCTTTTATACAAGTAGATATCTTATCTATCTTATCTATATTATTTCTATTAATATCCATGTAATCTATATATTCCGTCATTAATTCATTAATGAATATCTTGACTTTCTCTAATTTTGTTATATAATCTATATTTTCAGAAAGCATTTTAGTTAATATTTTTTTATTATTTATATTTTTTGTTTCAGATAATATAATTTTCAGTACATTTCTAAAAGCATTATAAAATTTCGTTTCTAGTACAATTTTTTTCGTAGCTATTATGCGTTCCTCATCTTCTTTATCTTCCAGGATAATTTTCGAATCTATATTATATTCATTTTCAGATGATGATTCTATAACTTCAATATCTTCGTATTTTATTTCATCATATATTGTTGGTATAACTGGTATAAACTGATTTGTAATTGTCAATATACCAACTATCATTCTATCATTTTTAATAATTGTTGTTGCTTTCAATAGTATTTTTCTCCCGCTTTTTTCATAAACATGCTCCATTAATTTTTTGGTTATATCAAAATCTAAACTGGCCGGGAATTCATTAACATTTATTATTGGATAATTATCATACATTTTAGATGGTTTGGTTGGAACAAAAAGAAGAAAATCAACACCATCCAAGTTTACTTTTACCGATAAAGCGATTACTTGAGAATTTCTATTCATCAACTGTTTATCTATTTCCATATTATCTATAGTATCAATTGTATCTATAATATCAAGTAAATAATGATTTTCTTTATATCTATATCTATCCGGTATACTCATTTTAATGCCACATTGCTTATTAATTAATAGACCCACCTTTTTAATAAATATTCTTAATTCGGGAGTATACTGTTCAAGTATATCATTTTTAAAAAATAACAATATATTTAACCTTGGATTTATATATTTTTGTAGAGTTATAATTTCATAAATACCATTTTCACTATATAAAATTATAGAAGGTCTGGATTCTAAAAATATATTTTTTGAATATTGCGCTTTTGGACAAATCAATTCTATTTTTTCTGTAACACTATCTGTTGGATTATTTAAAATTAATAAATTTATACCGTCTTCAAATAAAACTCCACCACTATTTATCGGTTCACACACCAAATCCCATATATACTCGTACGTTTTTTCTATAGTATTATCTTTAAGAAAGGAAACGTAATTTTCATAAGCCACGGCTATATAGTTAAGATATTCGAAGCCATCGTTTTTCATTTTTTTTACTAATTTAAAAATATTCTCATTCTTATATTTCTTAATTAATTTAGATTTTTGTATTTTTTTATTTTGGCTAAATATGTCAATGAGCGCACCGTTCTGCATTTTAATGAACGTGTCCAGTGTAAGTTTTTTAATAATATATTTTATAAATAAAACATAAGATTTATTTTTATCATTTGGGATATAATTATTTAACTTAACAAAATCATCTGTTTCTTCTATTCTTGATTTTTTTTGTTCTTTATATTTTTCAAATATTAAAGCTATACAAGAAATAAACGACGTCTTTTTTGTTTTATCTACGCCTAAACGCAACAAACAATAGCTATCATCTTTTAAATACATATCGCTTTTAGATTTAAAACAGTTTTTCAATAAATTATAATTAAAAAATTTTTGTAAAGATAAAGTTAAAAAGGCTGTTTGTTTTCTTTTCAACGGGAACACGTCGCGCAATGGTCTATTATCGGTTACCTGAACAACTTTATCTATATTTTTTTTTGTTTTACAATTTTCTCTATTAATAATCCTATCCTTTGTGGGTAACTTTCTTTTTTGTTTCAATTTTTCATCACCCATTTCTCCGGAAATAAGCTTATCTAAATTATCTATTTTTTGTTCAGCTTCATTCCAGTTACTATTATATAAATCTTCTGTTTTTTCTGATATATTCCAAGAATCCTTCATTATCTTTTTATTTGTCTTTAATTTTTTCATTTCAATTGGACCTACGTTTTCCCCATCTAATTTAAAGACAAGTGAGTTTTTCCCCCTCGTTCCTTTTTCTATTGATAAATCATATTTTTTCCCCTCAACATCTTCGTGTGTTGTTGGTGTACTATAACAACATGGTACGCATAATCCTTCATGATGTTTATCTGGTCCTTGAAAAGAAGGATAATGTTGTTGATATACCAATTTGTTTTTACCCCTATAAGAATTCCTATGATATCTATCGTCTGTAAATTCTAAGATTCGTTTCCCTTTTCCTACTTTTTTAGAATTTTTCTTAATTACTGCTGACCAACCACCGCACTCCCCATCATTAACTTGTTTTAAAGACAAACTTCTACCCATCCCTTTATTTTTTTTATCATTTATACACCAAAATCTAGGACATATATAATGATATTTTTTTTTGGGATCGCTACCATAAGTAATATGCTCATCATACGATTTACTTCCTTGTTCTTTATCTATTTTATCTATTTCTTCTTTCTCTTTTGATGTTAAAATAACAGGAACTTTTTTAAATTGCCAAGGACAGGCTCTCGCATATGATTGAAAATTCTTTTTTCCTGAGTTTGTAAATAATCTAGGTTCGCGTTCTTTTAACCTTTTAATGAAAATATTTCGTCTCCCTGTAATACTTAATCCAGCAAGGTTAACATCTTTCTTATTTCCACCGCTCATAGACATACTATCATCTGATTCTAACCCACTCAGAGAACTGTTTAGCGATTGATCCAATGTTCCTGGTTCATCGACCTCTTTATTTTCACTCTTCTGTTCCGCACTTTCCTGATTTTCATCTTCATTCATATCTTCTTTTTCTATCTGGAGAGAATTGTTGTCACTATCATCAAAACCATCACCAAAATCTATTGATTCAATGCTTATTTCTTCTTCTCCATCTGATTCATTATCCCCATCTGATTCATTATCCCCATCTGATTCATTATCCCCGTCACTTTTTAGACTATCAATATCTGAACCAAATGAAAATTCATTTGACATCTCGGACGTTGGTTCAGGTGTTGGTTCAGGCGCGGGTTCAGGTGTTGGTTCAGGCGCGGGTTCAGGTGTTGGTTCAGGCGCGGGTTCAGGCGTTGGTACAGGCGCGGGTTCAGGCGTTGGTACAGGCGCTGGTTCAGGTGTTGGTTCAGGCGCGGGTTCAGGCGTTGGTTCAGGTGTTGGTTCAGGCGCGGGCTCTTTTGGCGCGGGCTCTTTTGGCGCGGGCTCTTTTGGCGTTGGCTCCTTTGGCGTTACTTTTGGTGATTTTAAAGAAAAGACTTCATCTTCATCTTCTTCGGTAATTACACTCAGGTCTGGTTTATCACCAACATCTCTTGTTTTACTAATACTTCCATCTTCTTCTTCTGATTCATCCGCATCTGATTCATCTTCTTCCGATTCATAAAAATCTGATAAATCCGAGTCAATTAACCCACCATCCGATTCTTCTCCCATACTTAATATTTCCAGAGCATCTTCCACTTCAAATCCCTGTTTATTTCTTAAATCCAATAGTTCGCCTATTGTTAATTCACGATCTTCCATTTTTTCATCGTCAATCATATCTATTTTCTTTTCAACTTTACACATTTTTAACTCTTTCTCATCCACGCTATCGCTTATGTCTGTAATTAAAATTAATAAACTATTCACGTATTTTTCAATATATCTTACATAATTTATATTATTAATATTTTTTACAACCACTTTAAAAATATTTTCAAACCCAACACCTACATCATCAACCTGTTGTTTCATTATTATTTCAAATCCCGGATTATCTTTTATCGATATTTTCTTATTTTCAAACTGCTCTGCTTGTAAATGAATATTAGATTGCCAATTTGAAAACATTTCAGTGGCTTTTTCTTTCGTTAATTGATAATTATTTACTAATTTATCCAATATATCATTCATTGAAACATTTTGCCTTTGTAATATTGTAATAAAGGCATTTATACTTGTCATCTCTTGAAAAGATGATACTCTTTTATAAGTTAAATTTATTTCATCTTTACTTGAATTTATATTATCCTGGTTAATATTTATAATTGGGAAAACACATCCAATAAAATTTTTTAAATCAGATTTTCTATTATTTTTCACAGATATGAAATAATCTATATTATTTATTTCTACATTTTCATCTAACAGATTAATAAACGGTGAAAATTCATATCCTATGTCACTAGTAAAACTATTTATCTTAGATATTATATAATTATTAACACTATTTTTTATAATTCGTTCTATTTCAACAATGGATTCGGATATGGATTTACCAGCCATTGTTCCCGTCAATATATTCAATCTTATATCTATATTGCCGTTTTCTAAAAATTCACAGTAAATTTCATTTAATTCGCCTTTATTTTTTATATAAAATCCTATCCTCTTTTTGTATGCCAATATTTTTGTTAATTTTGCTAATTTAGTTTTTCTTTTATTATAATCTATATATAATTTTGGTATTTTTTTACCATTTGTTGCCATGTTTTCACCGGTATAGAGTCTATACATATTCACCATCCCAGACCCCGCATTGAATTTAATAAAAGGTACTGTTTCATTTGTATGAATAATTTTAAAAATTGTTTCAAGTGGTACATTAATATTTTTTGTTGGGTGTAAAGTTAAATATATATTACTTATACCAGAATCAACTGTTTGTAATTTATCTTTGTATTTCAAATTCAAATCATTTAATAAATAAAGTTTATCTTCAAACTTTTTTATTTTTTTCATTCTTTCTAGATTTTCTTTCTTTATATTATTTCTGTTTTTTTCAATATCTTCTATAGATTTTACTTGATAATTTAAAAATAATTGCGAAAAATATTTTTTCAACAAGTAATTGTTTGTTATACTTGTTTCTTTATAAAAATTTAATATACCCGGTGCCAATGATAAGTATATACTGTTGTTTATAGAATTCCCATAATCAAATAATAAATTTTTATTTTGAGACATTATTGAAACTTGCTCATTTAAAATAAAAGAATCCATATTATCAAGTTGAAATGGGTTTACAACAAACGGATATTTTTTATTAAATATAATATCTAAACCCAATGATTTTTTTAAAATTATATTACTAAAATCAATATTTCGCATATTCATAAAATCGCTGTATGTATAAAAACCTTTCACTTCACTAACATGGTCCATTAAATTATATTTTTCTGTATCGTGAACATTATTTTTGTTTACATTTTTTAAAAAAACTTCGAGTATATCTTTTGTCAATTCTATCATCCCGTCCTGTGTTAATTTATTAAAAAGAACTGTGGCGTTTATTTTTGTTTTTACCAATGTAAATAAATATATCTCTGGTAAAGTAATATTTAAATCTGTATATTTAACTATTTTTTCTTTTAATCTTAAAATAGTATCGTCACCATATATTGATTCGCTTATAAACGTGTATCTTATATTTTCTGTTCTTATTTTT
>MDSW01138015.1_pt1 | contig 15147 bp, 13 predicted proteins | sample 811171 | NCBI WGS metagenome assembly MDSW01 (sample SAMN05326641, study PRJNA326480) | marine metagenome | isolation source: seawater | place: Atlantic Ocean: North West | collected 2012 | reverse complement strand
TCTCGCGGATCGCGTTCGAGTCCTCACAGACGGTGCGGCAAGGCGACCAAGCGCAGCGCCTGCCTGATTGGCAGGTCAAGCCTGGCAACGCAGCCGCGGCGTCTGTGAGGCCGAATCCCATGCGAAGCATGTGCGCGAAGCGCCGGGCCGGGGCTTTGCGCGCGCCTGGTCGTCGTCAAGCCGCGCTACCGTGCGACAAGCACGCTACGCGCACCTTTCCTCGCCAGCCACGCGCAAAGCACGTGGGGCGACCGCAACAGGTTGTGCAGAGCTTCCTTAGCACGCATCCCGCTGCGATTTTGTGCCGAACGCACGCGCCCGGCCGCGCCGTGATGGTGCCGGCTGCGCATGACTAAGCCCGTGCGGCGCCGTCGACGTTGGGTGCTGGGCCCGCTGATCGGCCTAGGTGTTCTCACAAGCATACTGGCCGGCGTAGCCGTAATCGGTATTCCGTTGGCCGATCGCTTCGTGCCCGAATATCAAGACGTGCTCGTGTCCCGGCTGGAGCACGCGCTAGATGCGGATATCCAGATCGGGGGGCTCTCGCTCGGGGTCTCGCGACAGGGCCCTATGGTCTATCTCAACGATCTGGCCATTACCCACCACGGCGAATCCGAGCCGGCTATCACCGCCGACCGGGCCGGGCTCGCATTTTCCCTGCTGGATCTCATCAGCGGCCAGTACGTACCCGACGGCATCCGCCTGGATGGCCCCAAGCTGGCGGTGACGATTCAAAACGGGCGCCCCGGCCTTGCCCATTGGCCTCGCGGCAACAGCGCGTTGACGCTCGAACGCCTGACGGCGTTTCGTCGTTATCTGGGCGAGCTGATCGTCGACGACGGCCAGTTGACCGTGATCGCGCCCCAGCTGCCCGGCGGTCGCGCGCAGTGGCAGAGCCTGGACGTGAATATAGCCGAAAACGCGCCTGACGTGCTCGAGGCCTCGCTGTCCGCCGACGGCCCCGACTGGTGGTCCGCGGTGGCTGCCAACGCCCGGCTGAGCGGCGATTTGGCGCCGACCGCCCAGGCTCGTTTTCACCTGAGCGCGACCGGCCTGCGGCCGGCAAGGCTGCTACGGGCTGCCACCGGGCACGAGGCAGCGGCCACAAGCGGCACCACAGACCTCACGCTCGACGGCCGCTGGCGCGAGCGTGGCCTGGCCGATACCACCCTGACCGTTGACCAGGCACCGATCACGCGCGAGACCGGCGCTCCGGATGGCCATGGCGATCACGATCGCGATGACGAAACAACAATAGTGCCCGGATTTTCAAAGCGCCTGACCGTGCAAGCCAGCGCCGACGATCCACGGGTTCGTATCACGAGCGCGGATACCGCGGACGCGCCGGCGCTGCGTATCGTGGCATCGCTGGCCGATCAAACCGTGCAGGCCACAGCTCATGATCTATCCGCCGAGCGACTGGCGGCCATCGCGCGCTGGTGGCGCCCGGACCTCGCGGCCACCCGCCTGACCGGGCGTATCCCGACGATCGAGATGGCCGGCGGTCTGAATCAACCGTGGCACGCCCGGGCCGACTTCGCCCAAATCGTTGTGGGCAACGATCGCTATCGCATCGGCCCGCTCGGCGGCCGGCTCACCCACACGGCGGGCCAGAACACGCTGGTCTTTGACGGCGCCCAGGGACAGATCGTGTCCGAACGCTATCTGTCTGAACCGCTGGCGCTGACCGATCTGGGGGGCCGCGTGAGCTGGCACCCAAGCGGGCACCGCACGCGTTTTGATCTGGATGATCTACGCCTGGCCAGCCGCGAGGCCCGGCTGTCGGCCAATGGACACGTCACGACGCATGCCGGGGAGGCCCCGGATCTGGATCTGGACGTGGCCCTGTCGGCGCCGGATATTCCGCGTCTTCTGGACCGGCTGCCGCAGGATCCGGACTTGCCCAACCCCAAGCTCCGCGATTGGCTCGATCAAGCCATCACCGCCGGCACGCTGGACGAAGGCCAGATCTCGATACGGGGGCCGGCCGATCGGTTTCCGTTTGCCGATCCGCGCCCCGGCGAGCGCTTCGACGTGACGCTTGCCGGCCACGATCTGGATATCCGCTACAAACCCGGCTGGCCGGCGCTCGAACAAACCGCCGGCCGCCTGACCCTGAGCGGCGCGATGCTGGACGCCGCCATCAGCCACGGTCGGATCAACGGTGTGGCCATTGACCGCGCCACGGCCCACGTTCCCGACGTGCGCGAACCCGTTCTGGCGGTCAACGGCCAGGTCAAAAACGCGCCGGCGCCGCAGATGTTGTCGTTTCTGTCGCACTCGCCGCTGTCCGACAAGTTCGGGGCCCTACTGAAGGCTATCGACGTAGCCGGGCCGGCCGACCTGGCGCTTGATCTGTCGCTGCCGCTCAAGCCCGAGCTGGGCGATATCGCCGTCGACGGCCGGGTTACCGCGCGGGGCAATACGCTGACGCAAGACTACCTACCCGCCCCGATTCGCGATATTCGCGGCCGGCTCAACTTCGACGAAACCGGGCTCGTGGCGCGTGATCTGGCCGGGCGTATCAACGACGTCGCACTCACCGCTGATGTCTTGCCGGCCCCGGGTAATCGACAGCGCATCGTGGCCCGGGCCACCCCGCACCTGCCCGAAGATCGATCGGTCCTGTCCAAATACCTGCCACCGGTCTGGCTGGGCTATATCGACGGCACACTGCCGCTGAATATCGCGTTTTCCGTGGGCGGACACGGCGCCATCAGCCCGATCGAGATCACCTCCGATCTGGCCGGCACCGCCGTCAATCTACCGGCCCCGGCCGACAAGCGCGCCGAGACGACAAGGGCCGCTCGCGTCATCGTTGATCCCGACAAGCGCCGGATCACCGCGGACATCGACAAGCGTATCCACGTCGACACGCGCCTGGCGCCGGACGGCGGGCCCGAGCGCATGCTGGTGCGCCTGGGCGAACGTGGTAAGACGCTTAGCGCGCCGTCCGGCCACGGGCTCTGGGTCGGCGGCGAGGCCGAGCGCGTCGAGGCCAAGGGCTGGTTCGATGTGGTGCGCCACGTGCTCTACGAAGACAGTCGTGCCAAACAGCACACCGCCGGCCAAGCCGACACCGCGGCCGCCGGCGACTCCTTTTCGTTCCTGGGCGGCGATATCAACACGCGCCGACTCGCCGTGGGCGATCGCTACGTGGCCGGGCCGGCCATCCGCGCGGTTTCGCTCGTGGGCGAGCCGGGCTGGCGGATCAACGTCGACGGTGCAGACAGTCAGGGCCAGGCGACGTACACGACCGGGCCCAGTCCGCAGCAGTCGGCGCCCATCGCGATCGCCGCCAACTTCAAACGGCTACGGCTGCAGACCGACGCCAAAGAACAACAGGCCGAACAAGACGCCCGCGCCGAGGCCAAGGCCAACGGCGACACGAGCAGCCTGATGTGGCCAGACCTGTCGCCGAACAACCTGCCGGCGCTATCGGTCTACGTGGCCGACTTCGAGGTCGACGACATGGTCTTCGGCCAGCTTCAGGCCAACGCCCGCGTGACCGACAACGGGTGGTCGCTGGATCAGCTGATGCTGTCCGGCGGCGCGCTGACCGGCCGAATCGCCGCCGATTGGCAAGTGCAACGAGACATCACCACCGCGGGCGCTAGCGCCCGCCTGAAAGGCCGCGGCCTGGCCCAGCTCATCCGCACGTTCGGCTTCGCGGCACCGGTGAGCGCCGACAAGACCCGTATCGATGCCCGTCTGTCGATCGCGCCCAACGTGGCCGGCCTGGATCTCTTGCATCTCAACGGCAACGTCGATCTGGCAATGGACGACGGCAGCCTGCTCAGCGTAGAGCCCGGTCCCGGGCGTCTGCTGGGGCTGTTCAATTTGTACGTGCTGCCGCGGCGTCTCACGCTGAACTTCCGCGACGTGGTCGACAAGGGCCTGGCTTTCGATAAAGCCCGGGCCAAATTCTTGATTCGCAACGGACAAGCATTCAGCAAAAACGCGATGGTCGTTACGCCCTCGTCCAATATCGAGATCACGGGGCGTGTGGGCCTGGCCACGCGTGACTACGACGAGCGCGTAAGTATCCAGCCCAAGCTCGGCAGCGGCGTGGCCATCGCCAGCGCTGTGCTGGGCGGGCCCGCAGTCGGGGCCGCCGTATTCGCGGTCCAGAAACTGCTGGAAAAGCCGCTATCGGATATTTCTGCCGTGAGCTATCGCCTGAAAGGCAGCTGGGATGACCCGCAGATCATCGAACCCCACGCCGAGGGCCGCCCGGCCGACGACCCGCCGGATGACGACGAGGCTCCGGCCGGCTGACGACAGCGCGCCCGGCTCGTATATTGGTGTCATTGCCTTGTGCCCTGTTGGGCCTGTTGATGCTGTTGAAGAGCGCCGCATGACCGAATCGCTGACCCGTGTTGCTGCTATCCAGATGAACTCGCGCGGCGAGGTGGCCCCTAATCTGGCCCGCGCGGACGACCTGCTGCGCGAGGCCGCACGCCGCGGCGCGCGTCTAGCGGTCCTGCCCGAAAACTTTGCGCTGATGGGCGCCCACGAAACCGACAAGCTGGGCGTGGTCGAAGCCGACGGCGCAGGCAACGGACACACACCGATCCAGGACAGCCTGGCCGAATCCGCGCGCCGCCACGGGCTGTGGATCGCCGCTGGCACGATTCCGCTGGCCAGCCCCGAGGCCGATCGGGTTTACTCCGCACTGTGCGTCTACGATGACACCGGACGGCGCGTGGCCCGCTACAACAAGATCCATCTATTCGACGTGGGCCTGCCGGACTCCAAGGAGGCCTATCGTGAATCGGCTACGTTCATGCCTGGCGACAACGCCCCGGTCGTCATCGACACTCCGGTGGGCCGTCTGGGGCTGTCGATCTGCTACGACCTGCGCTTTCCCGAGCTTTATCGTCAGCTCTCGGCCGCCGGCGCCGAGGTCATCGTCGCCCCGTCTGCGTTTACCTACACCACCGGCACCGCCCACTGGCATATTCTCACCCGCGCCCGGGCGATCGAGAATCTGGCCACGGTCATCGCCCCTAACCAGGCCGGCCATCACGCCAGCGGACGGCGGACCTATGGTCACTCGCTGATCTGCGACGCCTGGGGCCAGATCACCTCCGAGGCCCGCTCGGACGCCAACGAAGTGGTCGTTGCCGATATCGACCGTGAGCGCGCCGCGCGCATCCGCGACGGCTTTCCCTGCCTGACGCATCGCCGTCTCGGCTAACTGGAGTTCTGTCATGAGCACGCAACAGATTCGTTTCTCCGAGACCGGTGGCCCGGAGGTCATGCGCCTGGTCGAGACCGAGCAGCCGCGCCCGGCCGCCGATGAAGTCGTCATCGAAAACCGCGCCATCGGGCTGAACTTCATCGATATCTATTACCGTACTGGGCTCTACCCCACCGATCTGCCCAGCGGGCTGGGCACCGAAGGCGCCGGCGTGGTGGTGGCCGTTGGCGCGGACGTGTCCGACTTTGCCGAGGGCGATCGCGTGGCCTATGCCATGGGTCCCTTGGGCGCTTATGCCACGCATGTCGCCATGCCCGCGCGCGTCGTCATTGCCCTGCCGGCGGATGTGGACTTCGAGACCGCGGCCGCCGGGATGCTCAAGGGCCTGACGGCCCAGTACCTGCTGCGTCAGACCCATCGACTCGTCGCCGGCGAGACCATCGTCTTCCACGCCGCCGCCGGCGGCGTGGGCAGCATCGCCTGCCAGTGGGCCGCGGCACTCGGCGCTCGGGTCATCGGCACGGTGTCATCGCCCGAAAAAGCCGGCATCGCTCGCGATAACGGCGCCTGGCAGACCATCGACTACACCAAAGAATCCGTGCCCGAGCGTGTGATGGCGCTGACCGACGGCGCCGGCGTGCCCGTGGTCTACGACTCGGTGGGCCGCGATACCTGGGCCGACTCGCTGGCCTGTCTGCAGAAACGCGGGCTCATGGTGTCGTTTGGCAACGCCTCCGGCCCGGTCGAGGGCGTCAATCTGGTCGAGCTCAACCGCGGCGGCTCGTTGTTCGTGACCCGCCCCAGCCTCGGCGGCTATGCCGATACCCGGGCCCGCTACGAGATGATGTGTGCTGATCTGTTCGCCGTACTGGCCAGCGGCGACGTGCGGGTGCCGATCGGCCAGCGCTTCGACCTGGCCGAGGCCGGCGCGGCCCACACCGCGCTCGCCGAGCGACGAACGACCGGCTCGACCATTCTTTTGCCCTGATACACAGGGCGTCAGTGATAGCCTAGGGCGATGCAAAACACTCTCGATATCGCCTCCGATACCCTGCTCGGCCCCGCGGCCATCGATGCGGCTCAGCTCGAAGCCACTCTGTCCGGGCTGATGCAGCCGGGCGTGGACTATGCCGATCTGTATTTTCAGATCCTGGCCAACGAATCCTGGCTGCTGGAGGACAGCGTGGTCCGCAGTGCCGGCGCGTCGACCGCGCAAGGCGTGGGCGTGCGCGTACTGTCTGGGGAGCAGACCGGCTTTGCCTACGCCGACGAGCTGGCGCTGCCGGCGTTGACCCAGGCCTCGCAGGCGGCACGAGCGATCGCTCGCGGCGGCCAGAGTGCCGCCATCAACGCCCTCACCCGTCGCGATACGGGCCCGGCCACGCGCTATGCGCCGATCGATCCGGCGGACTCGCTGGACGCCGAGACCAAGGTCGCGCTGCTGCACCACGCCGATCGTATCGCCCGCGACGCCGATCCGCGCGTGGTGCGCGTCACGGTCTCGCTGGCCGGCAGCGCCGATACCATGCTGGTGGCGGCAAGCGACGGCACGCTGTGCGGCGACGTGCGTCCGATGGTGCGCTTCAATGTCTCGGTCCAGGTCGAGGAGAGCGGCAAGCGCGAGTTCGGCAGCGCCGGCGGCGGCGGCGGCCGGCTGTCCTACGAGATCTACACCGGCGACGATGACCTCGTGGCTCACTACGCCCGCGAGGCCGTGCGTCGAGCCACCATCCGGCTCAAGGCCGCCGATGCCCCGGCCGGTTCCATGCCGGTGGTGCTGGGCAACGGCTGGTCGGGCGTATTACTGCACGAAGCCGTAGGCCACGGTCTGGAAGGAGATTTCAACCGCCGCGGGGCCTCCAACTTCTCCGGCAAGATCGGCCAGAAAGTGGCCTCGGATCTGTGCACGGTGGTCGACGACGGCACGCTGGACGGCCGGCGCGGCAGCCTGGCCGTGGACGATGAGGGCACGCCGGCGGCGTGCAATACGCTGATCGAGAACGGCGTGCTGACCGGCTATATGCAGGACAAACACAACGCACGGCTCATGGGCATGGCTCCCACCGGCAACGCCCGGCGCGAGTCTTATGCCCATACCGTCATGCCGCGCATGACCAATACCTATCTGCGCCCCGGTGACAGTGATCCGGCCGATATCATCGCCTCGGTGGACGACGGCATCTATGCCGCCAACTTCGGCGGCGGCTCGGTCGATATCACTTCGGGCAACTTCGTATTCACAGTCGACGAGGCCTATCGCATCCGAAACGGCCGCCTGGGCGAGCCGCTCAAGGGCGTCACCCTCATCGGCAACGGGCCCGACGTCATGGGTCGTGTGTCGATGGTGGGCAACGACTGGGCGCTGGATTCCGGCGTGGGCACCTGTGGCAAGCACGGCCAGAGCGTGCCCGTGGGCGTCGGCCAGCCCAGCCTGCGGGTGGATGCGATCACGGTCGGCGGCACCGAGGCGGCCGGCTGAACATGGCCCGCGCCAAGCACAGGCCGGCCCGCACCGGCGCGCGCGAACCGGCGACGTCGCTGCGACTCATCGGCGGCGAATGGCGCAGCCGGCGCGTACCGATCGCCGACCGGCCGGGCCTTCGGCCCACGCCCGATCGCGTGCGAGAAACCCTGTTCAACTGGCTGGCCCCACGTCTGGCGGGGGCGGCCTGTGCCGATCTGTTCGCCGGCACGGGCGCCTTGGGGCTCGAAGCCCTGTCGCGCGGCGCGGCCTCATCACTTTTCGTAGAAAGTGACGATCTGGCCGCGCGGGCAATCGATCACGCACTGACCACACTATCGGCCGGCTCGCGGGGCCGTGTGATGCGTGGTGACGCCACGCGGGCCGATGCGCTGGTCGCACCGGCCTCGCTGGATATTGTGTTCATCGACCCGCCGTTTGCCGCCCAGCTGCACGGCGCCGCACTTGCCGGTATTGCCGTGGCGCTCAAGCCCGAGGCGCGGATCTATCTCGAATATCCGCTGGCCGAGGCCCAGGCGATCGCCGAGCGGCTGGCCCCAAATTTCGAGTTGCTCAAACAGTCGCGGGCGGGCAGCGTAGGCTTTTGCCTAGCCGCACCGTGTCCAGCCCCGACCGAGGTAGCTTCATGACCCAGCATCGCCCGGTGCGCGCCGCCTATACCGGTACGTTCGACCCCATCACCAACGGCCATGCCGACGTCATCCGGCGCGCCGCGCGTATGTTCGACGAGCTGATCGTCGCCGTCTCGAGTAACGCCTCGAAAAAATCCATCTTCGATCACGACGAGCGCGTCGAGCTGGCGCGCGAGGTTCTGGCCGACGTCGATAACGTCCGCGTGATGGCGGCCAGCGGCCTCATCGTCAACTTCGCCCGGGACCACGAGGTCGATGTCTTCGTGCGCGGCGTCCGCGGCGTAGGCGACTACGAATACGAGAAACAGATGGCCGTGATGAATCGCCATCTGGATGCCAGCATCGACACGGTCTTTCTGGCGCCGTCGCCCGAGTATGCCCATATCTCGTCCACGCTGGTGCGCGAGATTGCGTTTCTCGACGGGCGCATCAGTGGGTTGGTGCCCGAGATCGTGGCCGAGCGGTTGCGAGCCAAGACCGCCGGTTAGTCGCCACGCCCAGGCTCGCGAGACCGTCTGACGCATCAGCGTAGGCGTCGCCTGCCGGCTTGCGACCCTGGCGTTGCCCCGGCGCCGCGGGTTTGACAGTCTGTAGGTGGACTCTAAAGCCGGGTAAAGGCATGTCGCACGTGGCTATTCGCAGCTTATCGATCGCGGTGGCAACGATTGCGGCTGTCGCCTGCCTGATCCATGCGCTTTTGGCCACGGCTGCGCCCACGGTCATGCGAGATTTTGCGGTGGCAGTCTCGCTGTTCGCCGTGGCGACTTACCACGCCGCCTGTCTCTATGATCGCTGGCTGGCCACGCTCCGGCCGCAGCGCCCACGGTCTGACCGGCCTCGCTAAACGATACCGGGTCGTTAACCCACAAAGCCTAGGCGCGCCCGTCGCGAACCTGCTCGATGATGAGTGCGGCCAGCGACGCGGCCGCTTTCGTCGCTCGTCCGCGACCGCGATACAGTCGAATATCGATCGCCGGTAAATCCGGCAGGCCCGCCGTTGTCGGGTCGAGTATCGCAAGATCGTTATCGACCATGCTGGGAATAGCCACGGTGACGGCCAGGCCCGCCAGTACCGTGGCCCGCAGGGCACCAAACGCCTGGCTTTCGAACGCCGAACGCCACGACTCGCCCGCGGCGTCCAACGCGTCGGTGGCCGCCGTTCGAAACGCACAGACGCCGTCCGGCCAGAGCGCCAGCGGCACGGGGCGCCGCAGGTGGGCCCCCGAGCCGGGTGCGGCTGCCCAGACCAGTGGTTCCCGACGCAGCTGATAGCCGCCGGCGATATCAGACTCGCGGGTGACGATCGCCAGATCGATATCCCCGGCGTCGACCTGGCGAACCAGGTTGATACTGAACTCCGATCGCACTTCCAGCTCGACGTTCGGGTGTCGTTCGGCGAACAGCCCCAGCGTTTCCGGCAGATAGAGTGCGAAATCGGCCGGCAGCCCCAGCCGCACCCGTCCAGCAATTTCGTTATCGGATAAACGCTCGCGAAGCGCACTGTTCAGCCGGAGCATCTCGCGGGCATAGCCCAGCGTCTCGCGGCCTGCCCGGGTCGGCACCAGAGCGCGCGACGTGCGCGCCAACAATGACACGCCCAGCGCGGCTTCGAGACGCTTGATCTGCATGCTGATCGCCGACTGCGAGTAGCGCATCTGCCGAGCGGCGTCGGTAAAGCTGCCGGTTTCCACGATAGCGACGAAGCTTTGCAGTGCCTTGAGATCGAGAACAGGGGTCCGTGCCATACATCACAAAAATTGATAGATCGTTCAAAAAATAGCGTTTAACAGATAGACAGGACAAGCGCATATTGACGCCCGATTCCGCTGCCAGGGTCGCGATATGACACGCCGCAACGCTAGCCAGGACGCGCCGCTTCAACCGCGTATCCAAGATATACAGCAGGTCCAGCGGGCCCGCGAAGATCGGGGCGCCTCGCTTTCGACGCTCGATACCGACCCGCTCTTCCCACGGTCTCGCCGGATGCCCGACGCGCCGTATCTCGCCATGCCGGCGATGCCGCCGATCAATGCATTGGCACGGGTGCGCGTGCGACTGGACGTGTGGCGGCGCCGGGCCTGGATCAGGGCTCTGTTGCGCGAGTCAGAGGCGCGTCTGGCGTGTCTGGGCTTTCGGCGCAGCGAGCTGGCCTGGGCCCTGCGGCTGCCGCACACGGTCGATGCTACCGAAGCGCTGCGCCATCGCCGCCTCGGGCTGTCGACCGGGCTGGAAACCTACTGACCGCTGTCTCGCCGCTCTCGATTTTTCAGGATGGATCCGTGTCTTTCATCAAACGCTATATCCGTACGCATACCAATCCGCCGGTATTTCTTACCTCCGGCCTGCTCATGATTCTCATGGTGGGCTGGGCCTCGCTCGCACCGCGCGACTTTGCTGCCGTGGCCAATCAGGTCGATACGTTCATTACGACCTATTTCGGCTGGCTGTATATCTTTGCCATGTCGATATTCCTGGTATTCGTGCTGGCCGTGGCCGCAAGCCCGGCCGGGCGACTGCGGCTCGGGCCGGATGACGCCCGGCCGGAGTTCTCGACGCTGTCGTGGCTGTCCATGATGTTTACCTGCGGCATGGGCGTAGGCCTGGTCTATTACGGCGTGGCCGAGCCGATCATGCTGTTCGACAACCCGCCCTTCGGCGAGGCCGGCACCCAGGCTGCGGCCCGTACGGCGATGAACTACACCTTCTATCACTGGGGGCTGCATCCGTGGGGCGCGTATATCGTGCTCGGGCTGGCGCTGGGCTATTTTTCTTATCGCCGCGGGCTGCCGCTCAAGCCGGCATCGGCGTTCTATCCGTTGATCGGCGATCGTATCTACGGGCCCGTCGGTCATACCATCGATATCCTGGCGGTATTCGGCACGCTGTTCGGGCTGGCGACATCGATCGGCCTGGGGGCCAGCCAGATCGCGGCCGGGCTCAGCGGGCTGGTCCCCGTCGATGACGGCCTGGGTACCCAACTGGCCGTCATCGTTGCCGTAGAAGCCATGGCCATTGCCAGCCTCATGCTAGGCATCGATGCCGGTATCCGCCGTCTGTCGCTGTTCAACGCGGCACTGGCCGGGCTACTCGCGCTATTCGTCTTCATCGCCGGGCCCACGCTGTATATCTTGAGCTCGCTGGGCACGGATCTGGGCTACTACATCCAGAACCTGCCGCTGACGAGCCTGCGCATATTTACCGACGAACGAGGCCAGTCGTTCCAGTCGGCGTGGACCTTGTTCGATTGGGGCTGGTTCATCTCGTGGTCGCCCTTCGTGGGCATGTTCATCGCCCGTATTTCCCACGGCTATACCATCCGCCAGTTCATCCTCGGCACCCTGCTGGTTCCCAGCGGCGCGTCGATCATCTGGTTCGTCATTTTTGGCCGCACCGCGCTCGAGCCACTGCTTTCCGGTACCGGCGGCCAGGCGCTTCTAGACGCCGATGCGGCGCATATGATCTTCGTGATGCTCGACCAGCTGCCGGTTGCCGGCGTGCTCATCGGCGCTGCGGCCATGCTCCAGATCGTGGTGGTGACGCTGTTCTTTGCGACCTCGTCGGATTCGGGCTCGCTCGTGGTCGATATGCTGACCAACGGCGGTGACCCGCATCCAATCTGGCAGCAGCGCATGTTCTGGGCCGTGCTGGAAGGCGTCATCGCGGCTGTGCTGCTTGTTGCCGGCACCCTGGGCGGTGGCAACCCGCTCAGTGCGATCCAGACCGCGTCGGTGGCCTCGGGCCTGCCGTTCTGCCTGGTTTTGTTGACGATGTGCTACACCCTGTATCGCGCGATGTCGGGCGAACTTCAACATGACGCGCGCCTCACGCAGACCGCGGCGAGGGCCGGCTGATGTCGATCGATCTTCGACCCGACGGCTCGAACACGCGGCTGCTGGCCTTGAGCCTGCTGGTAGTCGTCATGTGGGGTGCAACCGCTTGGCTTAGGCAGATGGCCGCGGATCTGTCACCGCTGGAGCTGACCGGGCTGGCCATGCTGGCCTCGGCGGCCTGTAGCCGGCTGCTGCCGGGCACCCGCGGCACGCTTTGCCGGGCGCCGCGTGCACATCCTTGGTATGCGTGGGTATTCATCTCGGGCGGGCTGGTCGGCGGCGCCGGCTTTTATTTCGCCGCGCTAGAATATGCGCCGGCGGCCGAGGTCGTGGTCATCACGTATACCTGGCCGCTGCTGTTTGCCCTGGCCAGTGACGTTTACAGCCGTCGACGGCCGTCGGTGATTACGTTTTTCAGCCTGTTGCTGGGCCTGGCCGGCGTCGTGGTCATCAACGGCGGCACCCATGTTCCTTCCGGTACGGCCTGGCTCGGCTATGCCGGTGGCTTGCTGGCAGGGCTTTCGTGGGTGGCCTATTCGCTGTTCCTGCAGGTTTATGATCGCCCCGTTCGCCGTGATTTTCCGATGTTCTTTGCGGCCGGCGGCGTGCTGTCGCTGTTGGGCCAGCTCGCCCTGGAGGGCGCCATCCGAATGCCCAGCGACGGCACGGGTTACGCAGCAGCCGCGCTGCTGGGCATCGGGCCATACGGCCTCGGTTTCGTGGCCTGGGGGCACGTGGTCAGAAACGGCAACCCGCGCATCATTCCGGTGCTGCCCTACGGCGTGCCGGTCATCGCTGCGGTAACGCTCGTCGCCGCGGGCAGCACCGAGGCCTCACTGTCACTGTTTGCCGGTTGTGCACTGGCCGGGTGTGCCTGTTGTAGCGCGTTTGCCCAGCCGCAAGCCGCTTGAACGAATGCGTCCCGGGCAGCCGGATGGCCGGCCGGGATCGGCCCCATGGCCGGGCCATAAAAAAATGTTCCGAGGTGCTGCATAAGCGATTTAAAAGGCGTACAGTAAGATTCATAGCCGCAGCAAAGCGCTGTGCTGAAATTCCCACCCACGCCAGCAGAGGAGAATGCCAATGAAACAATGGACGCAACCGAAGGCTCATGACCTGCGCCTGGGCTTTGAGATCACCATGTACGTCAGCAACAAATAAGTCGCTGATGCGACATGCAGGCTTTGTCTAGACAAGGCTTAGCAGGAGAAAGGGGGCGCTAACCGCCCCCTTTTTTTGTCCATAATCTGCGACACACCATGACACAGCCGCTTCGACACGACGGCGTCAGCATCGCCCGGCCGCTCTGGCTACTGGCCGAGCTGACCTATGCCTGCCCGCTGCAGTGCCCGTATTGCAGCAACCCGACGGAAATGGCCCAAATAGGCGCCGAGCTGACCACCGACGACTGGTTCAAGGTGCTGCGCGAGGCCCGCAAACTGGGGGCTGCCCAGCTGGGGCTATCCGGCGGCGAGCCGCTGGCGCGCCGCGATCTGGAAGCGATCGTGGCCGAGGGCGCGCGCCTGGGCTATTACAGCAATCTCATCACCTCAGGCATCGGCATGGATGCGGCCCGGGTCAACGCCCTGGCCGAGGCCGGGCTGGATCATATCCAGATCAGCTTTCAGGCCAGCAACGCTGAGCGCAACAATTTCCTGGCCGGCTCGAATACGTTCGAGCAGAAAAAAGCCATGGCCCGTGCTATCAAGGCCGCCGGCTATCCCATGGTGCTCAATATCGTGCTGCATCGACACAACATCGATGACATCGACGACATCATCGCCATGGCCGAGTCGCTGGATGCCGACTACGTCGAGCTGGCCAACACGCAGTATTACGGCTGGGCCTGGCACAACCGAGAGCAGCTTCTGCCCACGCGCGAACAGCTGGCCCACGCAGAACGGGTGACCACGCGATATCGCGAGGCCGGCGGGCGGATGAAGCTGTATTTCGTGCTGCCGGATTATTATCAGGATCGGCCCAAGGCGTGCATGAGCGGCTGGGGCGATCTGTTTCTGAGCGTGGCGCCGGACGGCCTGGCCCTGCCCTGTCATGCCGCGCGCCAGCTACCCGGCATCGAGTTTCCCGATGTGCGCGAGCACGATATCGCCTGGATCTGGAACGACTCCCCCGCGTTCAACCATTTCCGCGGGTTCGACTGGATGGCCGAGCCCTGTCGCTCCTGCGTGGAAAAACACGACGACTTCGGCGGCTGTCGCTGTCAGGCCTATATGCTCACCGGCGATATGTATGCCACCGACCCGGTCTGCGCCAAATCGCCGTCGCATGATGTGGTGACCGACGCGGTGGCGCGTGCCAACAGCCAGGCGCCCGAGCAATCCGACGCCCGGCCGATCGTGTTCCGCAACCCCAAGAACTCCAAGCGCCTGCACGATCGCTCGTCGGTCGATCGCAGCTAGGGCCGCAGCTGGGCTCAGGTCAGCCGTACCCAGCCGTGTGAGGCCGCCAGTTTCAAGAAGTCGATGACATCGTCAGTGACGTCCGCGCCGTCGAACTCTGCCGAAATCAACGAACAGATCTCGCCTACCGTGCGCTGGCCGTCGCAGCGCGACAGTATTTCCGTGGCCGGCGCGTTGAGAGTGACCATGCCCTCCGGGTAGAGCAGGACATGACAGTCCTGCGCCGGCTCGTATTGCAGGCGATGTCCGCGGGCAATGCAGGCCACGCTACTGGCGTCGACGGTGGGCGCGCTCATTCGGCCACCTTCGGAATTGCCGGACAGCCGTGGTAGGGCGGCCGGTCTTCGACGTAGGCCATCCACATGGCGTCCAGCATGGACCAGAGCACGTCGAGCTTGAACTGCAGGATATCCAGCGCTCGGTCCTGATCGGCCCGGGTCACGAAGTGATCCAGCGTGACCGTCAGCCCGTGGTCAACGTCCGGGTTCTACCCCGTTTCCGCGGACGGTTGAGAACAGGTTAACGGATACTTTCGGTCTTCGGCAGTCATACGCTGTCGGATACGCGGATTATGGAAGCG
>MDSW01002205.1_pt1 | contig 15147 bp, 15 predicted proteins | sample 811171 | NCBI WGS metagenome assembly MDSW01 (sample SAMN05326641, study PRJNA326480) | marine metagenome | isolation source: seawater | place: Atlantic Ocean: North West | collected 2012 | reverse complement strand
GCCCATAGAAGGCGGCGCCATTGAGGCTTGTAAAGCCCTCCAATTTATCGAGGGCCCCTTCGTCGTCAAAAACCTGAGCTAAAAGAGGCATCGTGTTGGACGCAGTAAAACAGCCCGCACAGCCACATGCGGCTTCTTTAAGATGATCAAAATGAGGCGCGCTGTCGGTTCCTAGAAAAAAATGGGGATCGCCGCCTGTTGCCGCTTCGCGCAAGGCAAGGCGATGGTTTTCGCGTTTTGCAACAGGTAGGCAATAATAGTGTGGTCGGATACCGCCTGCCAATATGTGATTGCGATTGATAAACAAGTGATGCGTTGTGATTGTGGCGGCAAGCCCTGTGTCCACGCTCTTAACATATTCCACTCCTTCTTTCGTGGTAATATGCTCCATGACGACCTTTAGGCCCGGTGTTTTCTGTCTGATCGGATCAAGTACGCGTTCAATAAACACGGCTTCGCGATCGAAGATATCGACGGAGGGATCTGTCACTTCACCATGTACACAAAGCGGGCAGCCTATTTCTGCCATTTTTTCCAGGACAGGGCGTATTAAATCAAAGTTTTTTACGCCTGATGCCGAATTGGTTGTGGCTCCTGCCGGGTAAAGCTTCAGGGCTGTGATCAGACCTTCCTTATAGGCAGAGGTCAAGTCGTCGGCATTCGTGCTTTCGGTCAGATAGAGGGTCATCTTGGGTTCAAAAAATGTCCCGGACGGTAAAGCATCCAAAATCCGCCTCTTATAGTGCGCTGCATCTTTGGCAGACACAACCGGTGGCACCAAATTGGGCATGATCAAGGCGCGACCAAAATCGCGCGTTGTTTCCGGAAGAACCGCTTTCAGCATTACACCGTCTCTAAGGTGTAAATGCCAGTCATCTGGTCGTATAAGAGTAATCTTCGTCATAAAGAGCGCCCTAAACCATTCTTTACGGCATTGCCATAGGCGGAACGCATTGTCGCCGGTTTTTATAAGGTTTCGAGTTCTGAAAGCCGTTTGCGAAATCGTGGTCTTCGAAACACTTTCAGCGCGGCTCTACAGACCAATTTTGACAGATATGGACGTTGCATAGAATCTGTCACGGACAGAAGAACTCTGTAATAATGGAGATATTTTCGCCGCCGCCTCAGCAAATCGACGAACCCCTTTGTCGCGTTTTCCCCGTTATTAATTCTGAGGATGACGTCCTTGAACAAATTCTGGGAGAGAAAGATCTTTTCAATATGACCGGACAAAAATGGCATGCGATATATCTTTGTATTTTCGGCGTGAAAGAGGGACACATGCATTGCTTCTTCTTTAACCTTCGGGTCGCATATTATGGTTGCCGCCTCTGCTGAGGCCAACATATCTGGGGCATATCCAAATCGCGACGTGAAATCCTGCCGGCGTTGTTTTACAAACCTATTATCCCAACCAGCACGTGCGGGGTCTAGGGTAGCCTGGGGAGAAATGAGCAATACACGACACATTAGGGCAGAGACTGAATATGCAGCAGCCGCATAGGCCGCCGCATCTTTTCCATAAAAGACAACTTTTTCAAAGTTATCTAAAATACCATCATCGATTAAGCGATCAAAATACGCATAGACATAGGGATCGCGAAACCAAGATCGTTCACGGCTGATCAGGCTAAGCGAGGACCATTCCTCCTCGGATGCCAATTGCCATCCAAGGGGTCGACCCGCACGCCAATTGGCATTTATGTCCAGATGATTTTCAAAATGTACTATGAGGTTTTTTCCGCCTTCATGCATGATTGCGGCATGATCGGGGCCTAAAAAATCAACGGTGCAATTTTCATCCTCATACGTGTTAATGGTTTCAAGCCATTCATCAAAGGAGAGATCCGAGAAGTTTTCCTGTAACATTGAACCAGTATCGCGCACAAATAACCCATCCTTTGGATTGTGTTTTTATATCAAAAAGAAGGAAAAAATAAAACACAACTTGGCCGTAATTCTGACCTTTATGCTTTTGATGCGACAAACCCATTAAAAAATATTTTAAGGTCAGGGTCGATCCAAACCATACGCTTTGATTTTTAAATGCAAGACTAAGGTAGCAGTTTTATACGTAAAGCGGTTGACCTTACCTGTCCGCGGTGTAGCTATGAAGCAACAAGACGGGGAGAGATGATGAAACACGTCCAGTCTATCGATGCGGTAAGGCAAAACCTTGCGACTTGTGGATACGTGTGTGGACATGCTTTGGCGACAGTCGTGTTTCTGTCACTGCGTTTGGGACGTCCACTGTTTTTGGAGGGCGAAGCAGGGGTAGGCAAAACTGAAATTGCCAAAGCTTTGGCAAAGCTTCTTGGACGGAAATTGATCCGCCTGCAGTGTTACGAAGGTCTGGATGCATCAACGGCCGTTTATGAATGGAATTTTCCTGCGCAGATGGTGGCCATTCGAACAGCTGAGGCAGCAGGCGGAGCAACCCATCAATCTCTGAAATCTGAACTTTTCAGCGAAGACTTTCTTATTCGCCGACCCCTGCTGGAAGCCATGCAGCCAGATGAAAATGGTGCGCCGATTTTGCTCATCGACGAGCTGGATCGTACAGATGAACCTTTTGAGGCGTTTCTTTTAGAAGCTCTGTCTGATTTTCAGGTGACGATCCCTGAACTGGGCACCATCAAAGCGCCTGAACCGCCGATCGTCATTTTGACCTCCAACCGTACGCGTGAGGTGCATGACGCCTTGAAGCGGCGCTGCCTTTATCATTGGGTGGATTACCCTGATTTTGATCGGGAAATCGAAATTTTATCCGTGCAGGCGCCAGATGTCGCAGAGCAGCTCAGTCGGGAGGTTGTTGCCTTTGTTCAACAATTGCGCACAGAAGATCTTTTCAAAAAACCGGGTGTTGCGGAAACAATAGATTGGGCCAAATGCCTTTTGGCGTTGGACGTGATTTCGCTTAGTCCTCAGGTTATATCTGATACGTTGGGCGCAATTTTGAAGTATCAAGACGATATCGCAAAACTTCAGGGTTCGGAAGCAAAGCGCATTCTGGATGAGGCCCGTCAGTCGCTTGATGGAGCCACCCTTTGAGCATAACTCCAGAAATATAGCAAAAAAGTAAGGCAGATGTCTGAATACGCGCCGCTAGATCTTCCGGAACACCCAAAATTGGCAGAAAATATTGTCCATTTCGCGCGAGCTTTGCGCAGGGCCGGATTGCCGATTGGTACGGGTCGGGTCGTGGACGCGATTGAAGCTGTTCGGGTTGCAGGCTTCTCTCAAAAGCAGGATTTTTATTGGACGCTGCATGCTTGCTTTGTTAATCGCCCCGAACATCGCGCGGTATTTTCTCAGGTCTTTCGACTATATTGGCGCGATCCCCGCTATCTTGAACATATGATGTCCATGATGCTTCCGGCTATCCGCGGGGTTCAGGAAGAGCGCAAAGCGAAAGCGGCAGAAAAACGGGCCGCCGAAGCGCTCCTAGACGGTCAGGCACCGGACGTACCGCAACAAGATGAGGCGGCAGGCGAGGAAGAAACGCGTATTGAAGTAGATGCATCGTTTACCATTTCTGAAAAAGAACGCCTCAAAACACTTGATTTTGAACAAATGAGCACGACAGAGATCGCCGCTGCCAAAGCGATGCTGGCCCGCCTTACGCTGCCAGTGGCAACTTTGAAATCACGCCGGATGGCAGCCAATATGCAGGGCAGACTTTATGACAGGCGGGCCAGTCTTCGCCATTCGATGCGTCATGGTGGTGAAATCCGCACACTCCAATTCAAAGAAAGAAAAGAGCGCTGGCCAAACCTTGTGGTGCTTTGTGATATTTCTGGTTCAATGAGCCAGTATAGCAGGATGGTGCTTCATTTCTTGCATGCTGTCTCTAATCATAAAGGCGCTGGTTGGGCCAAGGTGCATGCCTTTACATTTGGAACCCGACTGACCAATATCACGCGACATTTGCGCACCAAAGATGTCGATGCTGCACTGGCGTCAGCTGGCGCTGAGGCACAGGATTGGGAAGGGGGAACGCGGATCAGTGGTTGCCTTCATCGCTTTAACAATGATTGGTCCCGCCGAGTCATGGGGCAGGGGGCGGTTGTTTTGCTGATCACCGATGGGCTTGATCGCGATTGCAACAATGATCTGTCCTTGGAAATGCAACGGTTACATCTGAGCGCGAAGCGCCTTATTTGGCTTAACCCTTTACTGAGATGGGACAAATTCGCGGCCAAAGCCTCCGGTATTCGGGCCATGCTTCCCCATGTTGACAGTTTTCGCGCCAGTCATTCGATTGCCTCTCTTGAAGATTTGGCTAGAATTATTTCATCGCGTGAGGATATGGGCGAAAAACAGAGATTGCTTCACCAGATGAATGCCCCCTGACAGGAGTAGACAAAGTGACCATAGATATCCAAAGCACGGTCGAAGCCATTCCTGAAACGGCGCTAGCATGGCATCTTTCTGGAAAAGGCGCCATCTTGGCAACGGTGGTCGAGACATGGGGGTCCGCACCACGGCGCGTCGGCGGACAACTTGTGGTCAGTGCCGAGGGAGAAATTGAAGGATCCGTTTCCGGAGGTTGTGTCGAAGGTGCGGTGATTTTCGAAGCTATGGATGCTTTGGAAACAGGCCAGAGCAAACTTCTGGATTATGGTGTCAGTGACGGGGATGCCTTTGCCGTCGGTTTGGCCTGTGGTGGGCGTATTCGAGTTCTCTTGGAACCCGTCGGACCCGTTTTACCGGCTGCGCTTTTGGAGGAACTTGTTTCCTGTCGCGCAAAGCGCTGTGCAGTGGCGTATTTTGTAAATGTTGAAACGGGCGAACGGGGTTTGGCATATGAGGGGCATGAAACACGAATGCGGATGGATCGCTCTGGTTTTGAAGAAGACGGAAAGACCTTTGTTGCCGTGCATAACCCTCCTTTGCGTATGGCCGTAGTTGGGGGTGTCCATATTGCGCAGGCATTGGTTCCGATCGCTAAAATTGCGGGATTTGATCCCATTGTGATTGATCCGCGTGAAGGATTTGGATCACCTGCACGCTTTCCGGGAGCACAAATTATCAACGAGTGGCCTGATGAGGCCTTGGCCGAATTGGGCAAAGATCATCGTACTGCGCTTGTTCTTTTGACCCACGATCCTAAACTTGATGATCCCGCGCTCGAATTTGCCCTAAAATCCGATTATTTCTATATCGGGGCGCTTGGGTCCAAACGCACGCATGCGCAACGCGTCGAACGGTTTCAAGAAAAAGGATTTTCAGAGGCGGAGATCGCGCGGATTCATGGTCCTGTTGGATTGAATATTGGCGCAGCAACACCTTCGGAGATTGCCGTGTCTATTCTGGCCGAGATGGTGCAAAATCTGAGGTTGGGTGGATGATTTTTGCAGAAGTAACTCTGGAAGAGGCCGAGGGCGCGATCCTTGCGCATTCGATTAGCTGTTCTGGCGAGCGACTAAAAAAAGGTACCGTTCTTAGGGTGGAGCATCTTTTAAGCCTGCGCGCTGCGGGAACAGAACGGATCACAGTCGCCCGCCTTACTGCGGATGATATTGATGAAAATGCTGCCGCTGAAATTTTGGCAGATGCTTTGCTGGATCATGAATGGCAAGGATTAAGCAGAACTGTGCCCTTTACAGGGCGTGTCAATCTCATTGCCGAGAGCGCTGGAATTGTTGAGCAAGACGTCGCTCGGCTTGTGGAAATGAACAAAGTTGATCCAATGATAAGTTGTGCGACTGTGCCCCAATATCAGCAAATGGCAAAAGGTGGATTGGTGGCTACAGTCAAAATCATAAGTTATTCCGTCCCCAAGGATCACTTGGAAAAAGCTTGCGCGCTGGCAAGGGGGGCCATTCGTTTGCGCAGTCCCATAATGAAAACTGCAGCCCTTTTGATTAGTGATACCGAGGGTGGCGCAGGGGATAAGGGGCTTTCTGCAATCTCTGCGCGCCTTGAGGCATTGGGAATAACGTTGAATACGGTCGAACGAGTGCCTCATGATGTGAAACCGCTCGCTCAGGCGCTTGAGCGATTTGAGACAGATTTGGTCCTTATACTGACAAGTTCCGCAACCTCTGACATTCATGACACGGCCCCCGCCGCTTTAAGGCTGGCCGGAGGGCAGGTGTCGCGCTTTGGCATGCCAGTTGATCCCGGCAATCTTTTGTTTTTAGGATCTTTGAAAGACAAACCGGTCATAGGGCTTCCAGGTTGTGCGCGATCACCCGCGCTCAATGGTGCGGATTGGGTTTTGTCACGTGTTGCCTGTGGTGTTGCATGTGGTGGCGATAGTTTCGCGGAAATGTCTGTCGGCGGATTGTTAAAAGAAATTCCGACACGCCCCCAACCGCGTCGTCCCAAATCAAAGGGGTGAGGAGAGCGTTCGCTATCTGCAAAGTTCGGTTTTTCCTTCCAAATGAAAAAGACCCGCTGAAACTGGCGGGTCTTGGCGCGTGATCTGGGGTGAATGTTACTTCGTCAGAGGGCCGATCATCATTGTCATTTGTCGTCCTTCCATCTTGGGCATATTTTCGACTTTGCCCATGTCTTTCACATCATCTGCAACCCGCTCCAGAAGCTCCCGTCCCAAATTCTGGTGAGCCATTTCACGACCGCGAAAGCGTAGAGTAATCTTTACCTTATCTCCATTCTCTAGGAATTTGAAAACACTGCGCATTTTTACTTCGTAGTCATGAGTGTCTGTGCCGGGGCGGAATTTAATTTCCTTTACCTCGATCACCTTTTGTTTTTTGCGTGCTTCGGATTCCCGTTTTTGCTGCTCGTATTTGTATTTTCCAAAATCCATGATTTTGCATACGGGCGGCGCCGCATTTGGGGAAATTTCAACAAGGTCCAAGCCTGCCTCATCTGCAAGAACCATCGCCCTTTCAGGTGTTACCACACCGATGTTTTCACCTTCCGCTCCGATGAGACGAATTTCAGGGCTCTGTATATATTCGTTTACACGAGGTCCCGTTTCGCGCGATGGTGGCGCGTTGTGTGGTCTGCGGGCTATCTTTTCATTCCTTTTATAGTTGCTCACGTTAAAGAGGCATTTTAAACGGCATCTGTCCACCGGACAAGGGCAAATGATGCCATCCATCCCGTGTTTTTCAAAAAATAAGCGGGAGCGTCCGATTTGTGATTTACTCTCATGCGGCAGCTGCGGCCATCAACCGACAAAGGCTTTTTCCACCACAAACTCAGCAGGGGCGGAATTTGCGCCTTCGCGCAATCCCCGTGCTTCAAGAATTTTTTTCAAGTCCGTGTTCAGACCTATGGAGCCACAGACCATTGCTCGGTCGTTTTCCACACCAAAATCGTTAATCCCTAAATCGGAAAAGACCGTTCCATCTTCGATAAGAGTTGTAATGCGCCCCATTTTTACGCTCACCTCACGGGTGGTGGTTGGATAGTAAATGAGCTTCTCGGCTGCAAACTCTCCGATTAAGGGATCGTTTTTGACCTCTTCGACCAGCCGTTTTCCATAGGCCAGTTCATCGACGTCCCGACAGGTATGCGTCAAAATGACCTTGTCATAATCTTCATAAGTTTGCGGTTCACGTGTGAGCGATGCAAAAGGGGCTATGCCAGTTCCTGTCGCGAAAAACCAAATTCTCTTCCCTGGCAAAAGCGCATCATGCACCAAAGTGCCAACCGGCTTTGGCCGCAGAATGATCTCATCACCCACGGAAATATGCTGCAATCTACTGGTAAGCGGTCCGTCGGGGACTTTAATGGAATAAAACTCCAGCTCATCATCCCAACTCGGAGAGGCTATGGAATAGGCGCGTAACAAAGGTTTGCCGTCATCCTTCAGCAATCCGATCATCACGAATTCCCCAGAGCGAAACCGCAGCGATGGCGGGCGGGTCACGCGAAAGGAAAACAACCTGTCTGTCCAATGTTCCACTTTGGTGACGGTTTGGGCGTCTGGTAGAGTGGCCGGTTTGAAATTTTTTTCGTGCTGCATCGTATCCTGAGTGTCACGTTTTGTTTACAGTATATGACCGGTTCTAGCGCTATTTTGTCCAGATGACCAGCAATTCTGCAATCGTTTTGGGGGTTGCGAAGATTTGAACTCGCTATATGGGCAAAAAATAAAACAATCGCAATTAGAGCCTGATCATATTAGGACGTTATTTCGTCAAACACATATATAATTGTCTAAAGGTGCAAATCACTTTACGAAAAGTGAACACTCGTTCCGCTGGTTACAATGTCGAGGGTACGGAAATGTCGACCAATCTGGATGAACTTGATCGAAAGATATTGATCCAACTTCAAGAGGATGCATCACAATCTTTGGATGAGATTGCGAGGAAAGTGAATTCCTCAAAGACACCCGTTTGGAATCGCATTCGCAAAATGCGAGAGGAGGGTATCATCGGAGCGCAAACCGTGATTTTGGATGCAGAAGCACTTGGCTTTGAGGCATGTTTCTTTGTTTTAATAAGAACAAGCGAACATGAGGCATCATGGCAGGCGGCTTTTCTTGAGGCTTTAAACGGGCGCGATGAGGTTCAAGAGGCGCATCGCCTTGCCGGAGATATTGATTATATCTTGAAGGTCCGTGTAAAAAATGCCCGTGCCTATGATACATTCTATCAGCAATTGATTGCGGATGTGCGTATTCATAATGTCACGGCGCTTCTGTCGATGGAAGAAATTAAATCGACGACGAAACTGCCGATCAAGTCCGAATAGCGTCGCGTACGGCGGATCGTATTTTTTGCTATTTCGAGCAGGCCGAGATGTTAAATCCTTCTAATAATCTGCTCATTATCATTTGGAATAAAAGCAAAAATTCCTCTAGGTGAAATAAAAATTATACTCTAACATCAATCTTAGGCAGTGCGTTCACAATGTGCTTTGATATGAAAAGTTGCACAGTTTTCCCTACTCTTTGAAGGGATTGTGTCGACCAGAAAATATCAAATGCTCTTATATAGGGCGCGCTCTAATTGCCAAAAAATGTACCTTCAGGTGCAAACAACAGGAAGGAAATCTTTATGAAGAAACAAGCTTACTTGAACAGCCTGTCAAACAAATTGACAGCGGGTCAGATTGACCGGCGTCAGTTTGTGATGTCCGCTTTGGCGGCGGGCGTGGCATTGCCTTCGGCCTTGGGGCTGGCGGACAGCGCGATGGCAGCAACGCCCAAGCGTGGTGGGCGGCTTAGAATGGGTATCACCGGCGGAGCGACCACGGACACGCTTGATCCAGGCCAAATTCTTGATGCTTATATGATCAATGTGCAGATGGGGCAGGTGCGCAACAACCTGACTGTTGTCGGGTCAGACGGTTCGCTCCAACCCGAGCTTGCCGAAAGCTGGGAAGCCTCTGCAGATGCGAAAACATGGACGCTTAACATCCGCAAAGGCGTAGAATTCCACAACGGCAAAACTTTGGATTCGACCGATGTTGTTGATTCGCTGAACCATCATTTGGGGGATGGCAATACGTCTGCGGCAAACGGCATTCTTGGCGGGATCACCTCTGTCAAGGCCGATGGCAAAAACACTGTGGTGGTCGAACTCTCCGGCGGCGATGCCGACTTCCCGTTTATCCTGAGCGACTATCACCTCAATATTTGTGCCTCGAACGGCGACGGCACAATTGATTGGCAGTCTGGCAACGGGACCGGCGGATATATCCTCGTCGACAATGATCCGGGCGTGCGTACCTTTACAAAGCGTAATCCGAACTACTGGAAAGAAAACACCTGCTTCTTTGACGAAGTGGAAACTTTGGGCATTTCAGATCCCACAGCGCGCACCAACGCGCTGATGACAGGGTCCATTGATTGCATGAACAACGTGGATCTTAAAACCGTGAACCTCTTGAAGCGAAACGGTGCGGTCACAGTACGTGCTGTGACGGGGAACAAGCAAATTACCTTGCCCATGATCACAACCATGGCGCCGTTTGACAATAATGACGTGCGTTTGGCGGTAAAACATATCATTGACCGTGAAGATTGGCTGGAAAAAATCATCTTTGGATATGGTGAACTGGGCAATGACAACCCAATCGGACCGGCAAACATCTACCGCGCGACGACAGATGAATTGCCGCAGCGTGCCTATGATCCTGAGAAAGCCAAATTCCACCTTAAGAAAGCAGGCTATGACAAGTTGTCTATTCAGTTCCATGCGGCGGATACTGGGTTTTCGGGCTCTGTCGATGCAGGCTCTCTGATGGCAGAATCAGCGCGCAGCGCAGGTCTGGACATCGAAGTGGTGCGCGAACCCAATGACGGGTACTGGAGCAATGTCTGGATGAAGAAGGCCTTCTCTGCCTGTTACTGGAGCGGTCGTCCAACGGAAAACTGGATCTTCTCACAGATTTACGCAGCCGATGCGAGCTGGAATGACACATTCTGGAAAAATGATCGCTTTAATGAATTGCTGGTGCAGGCACGTTCTGAACTGGATGCCTCACTTCGTCGCGAGCAATATGTTGAAATGCAGCAGATCATCCACAATGACGGCGGCGTCTGTTTGCCTCTGTTCCAGAGTGATGTGATGGCCTACAGCAACAAGCTGCATGTACCAGAAGTCATTGCCAATAACTGGGAATTTGACGGTATGATGAATTCTGAGCGGTGGTGGTTCTCGTAACTCAAGCCTCCAAAAAATGACAACAGCAGGCCGGCGTGTCCGGTCTGCTGATTTTCTATAAAAATAAAAGACATATATTTTACGCGTCAAAGGCAAATAAAATTAAACGTATTTGAAGTCGTAAATGGTGCCTGCGCGTTCAATTTTTCCATAAATTCAAGAGCCTTGCCTGGTTTTGTGTGCAAATTGCAATTTCTATAAATATGAAACTCATTATGATGTATCGGTCGGTCGAATGTTTCTAGCTGGTGTCATTCCGGGGCTGCTGGCTGGCCTCATGCTCATGCTCGCGATCTATATATTGGCGCGTATCCGAAATATGCCGAAAGGTGAATGGCTCGGCTGGGGTGAGGTTTTTGCCTCCGCGCGCGATGCGGGCTGGGGTCTGTTTTTGATGGTCATCATTATGGTTGGGATCTATGGTATCCCACCGCTCGGCATAAAGGCTCTGTTCACCCCAACAGAAGCCGCGGCTGTGGCCTCTGTCTATGCGTTCATCATCGCAACTTTTGTCTATCGCGACATGGGGCCTCTGGCGGGTAAAGACGGGGCCTCCCCAATTCCGCTGTACAAGAAACCTCAGGCGCTTGTGACTGCGCTCTGGCATGAGGATACGCGCAAGACGCTTCTGGAAGCTGGCAAGCTGACGATCACGCTCATGTTTATCATCGCCAATGCCCTGATCCTAAAACATGTGTTGACGGATGAGCAAATTCCGCAGGCCATTGCCAATTCCATGCTTTCTGCCGGGCTCGGTCCGATCATGTTCCTCGTGATGGTGAACGTGATCCTGTTGATCGGCGGTCAGTTTATGGAGCCTTCTGGCCTGATCCTGATTGTCGCACCGCTGGTTTTCCCGATTGCGATTGAGCTTGGAATCGACCCGATCCATCTTGGGATCATCATGGTGGTCAATATGGAGATTGGCATGATCACTCCGCCTGTGGGGCTCAACCTTTTTGTGACCTCTGGCGTTGCAGGCATGCCAATGATGCGCGTCGTGAGAGCGGCTCTGCCGTTTTTGGGTGTGCTTTTCATCTTCCTGATTATGGTAACCTATCTTCCGTTCTTGTCGACTTGGCTGCCGACAATGGTGATGGGGCCTGAAATCATAGTAAAATAAACGGAACGCCTGAGCGCGGGTTCAGGCGTTTTCCAATGCGTCTATAATGGCGGAAAAATCATCTGCCCGCAGGCTTGCGCCCCCAACAAGTGCACCGTCAACGTTTTTCACCGCAAATATTTCAGCTGCATTGCTGCCTTTGACGGATCCGCCGTAAAGTAAAGGCACATCAACGGCGGTACTCCCAAATTCAGAGACAAGGTGTCTGCGGCAAAATCCATGTACTTCTTCTATTTGTGACGCCGACGGGACAAGTCCAGTTCCAATCGCCCAAACGGGTTCATAAGCAATAACAAAAGGGGATGAATTCAGAGCGGGGTCCAGCGATCCTTCAAGCTGTTCTTGTATCACCTTCAGCGCCTGTCCGCTTTCGCGTTCTTCGAGCGTCTCGCCGATGCAGATAATCGGGCAAAGCCCTGCGCATTGGGCGGCGAGCGCCTTTTGGCGAACAAGAGCGTCTGTTTCATTATGATCTGCCCGTCTTTCGGAATGGCCGACAATAACATAAGTTGCGCCTGTGTCGGCAATCATAGCGGCCGAAATATCGCCTGTATGTGCCCCTTTCTGGATATGATGGCAATCCTGGGCACCAATCTGAAGGGGCGAGGCAAGTTGCAGCGCTGGTATCAGGTACGGTGCAGGAACGCAGATCAGAATATCAATGGCAGAAGTGGTATGGCGCGTTGCCAGCGTTTTAATCTCTGAAAGACTGTTTAAAGAGCCATTCATTTTCCAATTGCCAGCGGCGAGTTTTTTCATTGCAGTTTTTTATTCCTGTTGATTTGAAGGCGTAAACAACTTTAATGCTCTGTCTGCCGCTACATGCCAGCGAATTTGATTGACTCACCGCATCCGCAAGCTTCGGTCACATTAGGATTGTTGAACTTAAACCCAGATTCTAACAGGGAACTTTCATAGTCAATTTCTGTTCCAAATAAAAACATTTGAGCCATGGGGGCGATCATCACTCTGGCTCCATCCTGTTCTATAACTTCATCATGATTGTCGATTTGGTCCACAAATTCCATCGTGTATTCCATACCGGCACAGCCACCTTTTTTAACGCCAAGGCGCAGACCGGCATGGCCTTTTCCCTCCATGAGCTTGAGCACCTGCGCAACAGCTTTGGGCGTGAGAGTTACAGCTTGCTTTCCCAGAATGCCAAACATTGTGTTGGTCCCTCTTACATAAAACCTAATTCAAGGCGTGCTTCGTCGCTCATCATATCCATACCCCATGGCGGTTCCCAGACCAAGGCGACATCAACCTGTTTAACGCCTGCAATTGGTTCAATCGCCTCAGCTACCCAACCGGGCATGTCACCTGCAACAGGGCAGCCGGGTGCGGTTAGGGTCATTGCGATGCTGACTTCATTTTCATCGCTTACTTCTATCGTGTAAATCAGGCCCAAGTCAAAAATATTCACTGGGATTTCGGGGTCATAGACGGTGCGGCAGGCCTCTACCAAAGTTTCGTAAAGGGGATGATCCGTGCTTGATGGCGTAATAAGCGGCGTACCTTCAAGAGGAGGTGTGGCGTCAGTCATGGGATATCCTGTGTGTTTCCTGAGTTTTTATATAGGATATAGGATTTGAGAGGTCCAGTAGGCAAAGCGTCACGATATTGCGACGTCGTCATCGTAGAGAAACAGGTTTGCTATCGGGAAGCGAAAGATTAGCCACCTGTTCAGCGATTGGCACTGTGTTCATCGGGTGCAGTTCAGCGGAAAATGCATCAGGATTTGCAAGAGGTTGCCATTTATTTTGAAAGTAAATTTCCAAACCGGAAAAATTGGCTTTGTACCCCATTTTTGGACTGCCAGGTACCCAATAACCAAGATAGAGATATGCTAATCCCGCTTCACGCGCCAAATTGATGTGATCTAGAATCAGATAGGTTCCGATAGAGAGATCGGAGGGTTCGGGTTCGTAAAAGGAGTAGACCATACTCAAGCCGTCTTCGATCAAATCGGTGAGGGCAACAGCCAACAGTTGTCCGTTTTCGGTGTATTCGATCACGCGGGTACGGATGGGCGTTTCTTCGATCATTGCGGCAAATTCAAACACATCCATATCTGCCATGCCGCCCGTAGCATGACGCGCTGACAAATATTTTCGAAACAGCTGATATTGATCTTCTGTCGCCCAAGGCGAAGAAGGTTTTCTTTCTAAATGTTTGTTTTTGTTCAATACCCGCTTTTGACTTTTGCTGAGCTTGAACTTTTTCACATCGATACGCGCCGAGAGGCACGCACAGCATTCCGTACAGGACGGACGGTACAGCACATTTTGTGAACGGCGAAATCCCTGCTGGGACAGTTTATCATTCAACCGCTGCGCCTCTTCCCCTTGAAGTGCAGTAAATAGCTTTCTTTCCTGTCGACCTTCTAGGTACGGACAAGGCTGAGGCGCCGTCACGTAAAATTGCGGGGCGATAGGAAGCGTATGGCGCATATTTAAAAAGGTAGCAAAGCTTGTAACTTTTCGCAATATTTCAAAATGCAAAACTCACGTCAAATTAGAATAGCATCAAAGGAGTATCTTAGAGTTTGGGTGATGAAATACCTACGCCAGATTGGCCAACAATATTCACCGCGATGAACCTTCGCTTTGATGTTACCTTCACAATCTTAGAGTGTCAGTTCTGCTTCCGAGACTTTGCGCGATCTGAGTGAAAATTTACCAGTTGATAGTGTTTTTGTAGTTTGCCAAAATCTTGGCTCGTATGACTAAAATCCAATCGACCCGGGCGAGTGACTTCTTCGCCAGGGTCTATTTTGTCAGCGAGATTCAATTTTATGAGGCTGATGCTGGATTATTATTGTCGTTATTTTGCGTTTCTCTCTCGTCCATGAATTGATCAAATTCCGCTTTGTCTTTGGCTTGGCGTAAACGATCCAGAAATGCGTGAAATTGATCCTGTTCGCGTTCTAACCGGTTCAAGGTATCTTCCTTATACGCATCAAATGCCAAATTCCCCGATGTTGCCATCATCGTGTGATTTCTTTTGGCGCCGGTGCGAAAATTACAAGACATTCCAAACATTTTTTTACTCCAAATCATATAGGCAAGAAGGGCCAGACCAATAGGCCAGAAAAAGATGAAACCAAATACCATGGCGATCAGCCAGGCGCCTTTTCCATTTCTGTCTAACCAATCCTCAGCACGACCAAACCAACTTTGGCGCGGTGCGTATTCAAGCGTTGCGGCAGTATTCATTCTTTGCTCTCCAGTTGATGTAAATGCTATTCACATTATCAGATATGGAGATAGGTGTTTCAGTCTTCAAGAGGGATGTGAATCTTTTTTACATTTTTTTTTGAGCCCCCAAAACCCAGTTTTTTCGGCATTTAACGTAAGGAAGGCACTGGACCATTGACCACGGTATGGCTTCGCATAAACTCGGCCCATGATATTTTCCAAAGTGATT
>MDSW01023886.1_pt1 | contig 15149 bp, 28 predicted proteins | sample 811171 | NCBI WGS metagenome assembly MDSW01 (sample SAMN05326641, study PRJNA326480) | marine metagenome | isolation source: seawater | place: Atlantic Ocean: North West | collected 2012 | reverse complement strand
GGCTAAAGGTGGTATCGTGCCTACAGCTAAAATGACCAAACAAAAATTTAACATGGGTGGTTCTGTAAGAATGCGAGCTAGAGATAATCGTGCCGATATGGAAGCAGGAGGCATGGTGAGTCGTGGTAGTAGAATGTCTAATCAAGGTATAAAGTTTAGAGGAGTTAAGTGAGTCCAGCTTTTTTGTTGATGTGTTATTTGAGTGGACTTCCTGCAGGAACTTTACATTTTGAAAGTGTGAACTCATGCAATTATTTTAAGAATAGTCTAACCGAACAATACATTATCATTGGTGAAGATGAAAAAAGATACTCGTGCTTTTGTAAATTAGTTAAGGTAGATAAAAACAGAGTGAGGCTTTGGTAATGTTATCAGCACTTATTGGTCCAGTTACAGGGTTATTAGATAAATTTATTCCAGACGCAGATAAAAAGGCACAGTTAGCTCATGATATAGCCACTATGTCAGAGAAACATGCTCAAGAACTTGCCCTAGCACAGATAAAAGTTAATCAAGAAGAAGCTAAAGGTAACTGGTTTCAAAGTTCTTGGCGACCTTTGATTGGTTGGATATGTGGTTTATCCTTAGCTATAAATTATTTAGTCTCACCTATTTGTGCAGGATTTGGTATTGTTATCCCTCAAGCAGATATGTCAGTAATGATGCCTTTAATGTTTGGAATGTTAGGCATCGGAGGAATGCGAAGTTTTGATAAACTAAAAAGAACGGATTCTAAAAAATGAGTTTATATAAAAATATACATGCAAAACGCAAAAGGATAAAAGCTGGAAGTGGTGAAACAATGCGTAAACCTGGACAAAAAGGTAGACCTACAGCAAAACATTTTGCATCAGCTAAGAAATCTAAAAAGAAATGACAAAGAAAAAAGATCCTAAAGTAGGCACTGGTAAAAAACCAAAAGGAAGTGGAAGGAGGTTATATACTGATGAAAATCCAAAAGATACTGTTAGCATTAAGTACGCAACTCCTGCAGATGCTAGAGCTACTGTTGCAAAAGTTAAACGAATTAAAAAACCTTATGCTCGCAAGATACAAATTCTTACGGTTGTTGAGCAAAGAGCAAAGTTCGCAGGGAAACCAGAACAAGCCCGTATCGCGAAAAAGGGGAAGACCACCCTTAAAAAACAAAAAGAGAAAAAAGTAAAAAAATAAATGGATCTTTACATTTATGATAGAATAAGTAATATTCTAAAAGAAAGGCAACAGAGTCTTGAAGAACAGCTATTACATGGCAGTATCGATAGTTTTGATGCCTACAAGGAAGTGAGAGCTAGACTCTCTGAACTTGCAACATTACAACAAGAGCTAAGACTCTTGCTTAAAAAGGTGGAACATGAGTAAACTAATAGTACCTAGAAGATTAGCAAAAAAATATCAAGAAGTAACAAAACAAGAAATCCCCGAAAAACAAACAGAACCTACAGAATCAGCACTCGCAAAAATGCCAGAACCTACTGGTTGGAGAGTTTTGATACTTCCTTACAAAGGAAAAGGAAAAACCGAAGGTGGTGTTTATATCCCAGATCAAGCAGTTGAACGTGAAGCCCTTGCTACTGTATGTGGGTATGTTTTAAAAGTTGGTCCTCTTGCATTTAAAGACAAAGATAAATTTGGAGATACATACAATCCGTGGTGTAAAGAAAAAGACTGGGTCATATTTGGTCGTTATGCAGGAAGCAGATTTAAAATAGACGGTGGTGAAGTTAGGTTATTGAATGATGATGAAATATTAGCCACTATAGACAACCCTGAAGATATTTTACACACATAGGAGAAGTAAATGGCAGAAGCACAAAAACAACAAGAGTTACCTTTAGAAAACGAAACAGATGAAGTGCAAGTTGATTTAGAAGACTCTTCTCCAGAACTTCAAGTTGTTGAGGAGTCTACTGAAGAACAACCAAAAGAAACCTCTGAAAACGAGGATGAAGAAAAACTAGACGGCTATAGTAAAAAGGTACGAGAACGTATCGAAAAAATGACTTGGAAAATCCGAGAAGCAGAACGCAGAGAAAAAGCGGCGATTGAATATGCTCAGGGTTTACAAAAAGAAAATAAATCTTTATTAGAAAGAACTAAAACAATCGATGAGTCTTACTTAAAAGAATATGACGCTAGAGTTGCTAATGAAGAAGAAAGTTTAAAAAGAAAACTTGCAGAGGCAATAGCGTCTGGTGATGTAGACACACAAGTTGCCGTAAATAAAGATTTGGCAAGACTAGCTGTTGAGGCAGGAGAACTTAATAAGGCAAAGGTTACTAGAGAGCAACAACTTAAAGCACCCGAAGAACCAAAACAAGAAGTTCAAGCACCTCAAGCACCAAAACAAGTACACCCTAAAGCTCAGGCTTGGGCTCAAAAAAATACTTGGTTTGGCTCTGATGACCCTATGACACTTACTGCTTTTAGTATACATAATGATTTAATTAAGCAATATGGTGAGCAATATGCTTTAACTGATGAGTATTACACCACTATAGACCAACGTATGAGAGAGGCTTTTCCTCATAAGTTTGAAGAAAATGCTCCTAAAACAACCTCTGTGAGCACTCCAGTTGCTGGAGTTTCACGTTCAAGCACTGCTAAAAATCCAAAAAGAGTGACTTTAACAAAATCAGAGGTTGCAATCGCCAAGAAACTTGGTGTATCATTAGAAGCATACGCTAAACAAAAGCAAAAACAGAATTTAGCATAACGTGAAAAGGAGACAATATGTCAGACCGAAAACCACGCACCGAGGCAACTAGAGATAAAACATCTCGTAGAACCCCTTGGAAACCACCATCTACTTTAGATGCACCCCCAGCTCCAGAGGGTTTTGTACATCGTTGGATCCGTACATCTGTAATGGGTTACGACGACGTAAAAAACTTATCTGCTAGAATCCGAGAAGGATTTGACTTAGTACGAGCTGATGAGTACCCAGATTTTGAGGCACCAACAATCCAGGATGGAAAACACGCTGGAGTTATTGGTGTGGGTGGACTGGTACTCGCTAGATTTCCTATCGAGTCAAGGAAGGAACGACAAGAATATTTTAAAGCAAAAACATCCGATCAAATGGATGCTGTCGATAATGATATGATGAGAGAACAACACCCAAGTATGCCAATCCTTAAACCGGAAAGGCAAAGTCGTGTAACCTTCGGAGCAAAGGCAACTAGCTCTGAATAATTTTAACTTATGAAGTAGGAGACAAAAATGGCGACAAATATTGATGCCCCTTTTGGTTTACGTCCTCATAATTTACTAGGTTCTGCACCGAACTCAATGGGTCTGACGAAGTACAAAGTACAGACAGCGGCGACTACTGGATCATCTAGTGCAATTTATCAAGGTGATATGGTAATCCCATTAACAAATGGATTAGTCGATGTGTCAGCCGCCGATGGTGGTAGTGTAGCAATTTTAGGCGTTATGAACGGATGTGAATATATTGACCTAGACGGGAAACCTCGTTTTAGTAATCACTATCCAGGAACAGCTAGTATTAAATCTGGTACAGAAGCAAGTGTGTTAGTTTATGACAACCCTTTTCAAGTGTATGAGATTCAAGCAGATGCTTCCTTAACAGATGCCGCGACTGCACAAGCTTTAGTACATTCTAATGCAGAAGGTACTGGCTTTGGTTCAGAAAATGGTTCAACTGGTAAATCTATCGGTGAACTTTCTGTAGCAAGTGCAGGAGCAACCACAGCAACAGATAATTTTAGAATAATTGGAATCAAAGATGATTTTAATGAAATCAGTGTTACAACTGCTGGAGTTATCTTCTTGGTAAAACTTAATTTACCATTTCATACTGCAACTACTGGTCTATAGGAGGGTATAATGGCTATTGCAAGATCACAACTCCTTAAAGAATTAGAGCCAGGATTAAATGCTTTATTCGGGTTGGAGTACGATAGGTATGATAACGAACATGCCGAAATTTACGACACTGAAACTTCAGACAGAGCTTTTGAAGAAGAGGTAATGTTATCAGGGTTTGGTTCAGCACCAGAAAAAGCAGAGGGCTCAGCCGTCTCTTTTGATACTGCAAATGAATCATTCACTGCACGTTACACTCATGAAACAATCGCTTTGGCTTTTGCTATAACTGAAGAAGCTATTGAGGATAACCTCTATGATAGACTTTCAAGCAGATATACAAGAGCATTAGCAAGATCTATGTCTAACACAAAGCAAGTTAAAGCGGCGAGTGTTTTAAATAACGCTTTTGATAGTAACTTCACTTTTGGAGATGGTAAGGAGCTCTGTGCTACTGATCACCCAACTGCAGGAGGAGGTAACTTCAGAAACGAACTTTCAACATCTGCTGATTTAAACGAAACATCATTAGAGCAATCATTAATTGATATTTCAGGTTTTATTGATGAAAGAGGTTTAAAAATTGCTTTAATGGGTCGTAAGTTAATTATTCCAGTTAATCTACAGTTTGTAGCTGAAAGATTAATGGCAAGTAATTTACGTTCAGGAACAGCAGACAATGATGTAAACGCAGTGAGAAACATGGGTATGTTACCTGAGGGATATGTGGTAAACCACTTCCTTACAGATACAGACGCATTTTTTATTAAAACTGACTCACCAAACGGCTTTAAGCATTTTGAAAGAGCAGCGATTGCAACATCAATGGAAGGTGACTTTGACACTGGTAATGTTAGATATAAGGCGAGAGAAAGATACAGCTTTGGCGTATCAGATCCTCGTTGTGTATTTGGTTCTCCAGGAGCTTAATTTAAGGATCCCCTTAAAACTTGAAGAGCGACTTTACAGTCGCTCTTTTTTTATGTTATAGTTTTTATACCTTGACGGGAATAAACCCGACAAAGCCAAGACAAGGAGACATATATGGCTAACACTACATTCTCAGGTCCTATTAGATCTGAAAGTACAATCAAAACAATAAGTAAAAATGCAACAACTGGAACAATTACAGAAGTAGCAACTTTTGGTGATGGTCCAGTAAGTTTAGATGATGCAGATCAAACATTAAACAATGCTACTCATAGTGGTAGAATTTTACTCGTGCCAGACGGTACACAAGACAATACCTACACACTTCCAGCTCCCGTGGCAGGATCGGTTTTCAGGTTTGTGTATGCAGGAGGAGCCGCTGATGCGACAGATGCGATCATCCAAACACCAGGAAATACAAATTTTTTCATTGGTGGTGTTGCTTTTCTTGATTCAGATAATGCAATTAGTTCTGTGTTTTCTGATGGAAACTCCAATAGTAAAATTCAAATAAACGTCCCACAAGCAATTGATGTTACTATTGTAGGTAAAGATTCAACAAACTACCAAATTTTTGGAAACGTAACTTCAACGACAGCACCAACTTTTGCTGACCAATAATAGGAGGTTTAGATGGCTGATGCAGTAACCTCACAAACCATTATAGATGGTAGTAAAACAGCAGTATTAAAGTTTACAAACGTCTCAGACGGAACTGGCGAGAGTGCTGTTACAAAGGTAGATGTAAGTGCCTTATCTAGTAATTCTATTGGTCAATCTTGTACTGGAGCCACCATACAAAAAATATGGTGGCAGTGCATCGGTATGAAAGTACAAATACTATTTGATGCAACAACTGATGTACTTGCTATTGAATTGGGTGAAAACCAAAGTGGTGATCATGATTACACAAGCTTTGGTGGTATCCCAAATAACGCAGGATCGGGTAAAACTGGCGATATAAAATTCACCACAATAGGACATACTAGTGCGGATAGTTACACAATTATACTTCAAATAGCTAAGGAATATAGTTAATGGCTACCACTAAAGATGTAAAAAGAACCCCCTCAGGTAGAATAACTTACCGAGGGGAGACTTTTCCTGGATACAATAAACCAAAACGTACTCCAGGAGGTCCTAAAAAATCAGCAGTTTTAGCTAAAAAAGGTTCACAAATTAAATTAGTTAGGTTTGGTGACCCAAATATGACTATTAAAAAAGATCAACCAGGACGTAGAAAATCATTTAGGGCAAGACATAATTGTGCTACAGCTAAGGATAAGTTTAGTGCGAGATATTGGTCTTGTAAGGCATGGTAATGAAAGCAGACGACGTATTAAAATTATTAGAAAAACATGAAGCAGAGTGCAATAAACGGTACGAAAAAATAGAAAAAAGCCTCGATAAATTAGATGTTAAAGTTTGGGGTTTAGCTGTTTTAATTGTTATCACTCCTTTTCTACACAAGTTGGTTTAAATGGCAATAACTAGGGGGCAAATGAGTAAACAAATAAGCAAGCCTCCTGCCAAAAAGAAAACTAAACGTAAAATACCTCCTAAATATTTAAAAGGTTTGTCTTCAACTGACAAAGCAAAAAGACGTAAAGAAATACAACGTAATGCACCTAAAGCAGATAATGACCCATCTGCTTATAAATTCAGTACAGATTTTGATAAAAAAGGTAAACGCAGAAAAACAAAAGAATCTGTGTATACTAAAAAATTTAGAAAAATGTATGGAGGAAAAAAGAAATGAAGAAAAAGCTTACACCTAAACAAAAAAAGTTAGCTTCATTAACACCCCCCTATAATAAAATTACTCGTGGTGATATTATAAAGGGTGCAACAATGAAAAAAGGGGGTAAGAAAAATGTCCGCAAACGTAAGTAAATCACTAGCTGAAAAGGCTAAAAAGGCTAGAGCTAAAGGTAAAAAAGTAACAGCAGGACAGTTACGACAAGTCTATAATAAAGGTCTCGCGGCTTATAAGACTGGACACCGTCCTGGAACAACACCAAGTCAATGGGCTATGGCTCGTGTAAACTCTGTATTAACTGGAGGTAAAGCGGCGAAAGTAGATGCTCATATTTTTGGTAAAGGTAAAAAACCTAAGAAAAAGACTACAACTAAGAAAAAAGCTTAATGCCTTATTTAGTGAGTAATATACCCTTCTTCAAATGTTGGGTACGCAAAGAGTTTACCCATAACCATGAAAAGTATAGAGGTGAGTTTATACATGCTCATGCTTTTGCCGTAACAACAATGCCTGATAGAACACTAGGCTTTCAGGTAGTTTTTACTGGTTGTGAAGTTGATGGTACAGAAGATAAAAATATTCATGGTGGTGCAATGTGGGCTAGAATGCCTTTGACTGCATTAGTAGCAGATATTCCTCTTGATACTATGCCCGATATTATGCACCCACGTTTTGCACAACCTTGGGATTGCAGTTCTCATTACCATAGTGTTGTTAAGTTAGATTATGTAAGTGTTAGTCCATGGATATGTAAAATAGATAATAAGTTGCATATCGGGAAATATTTATTTACAATAGATTACAGTCAGTCTGATTTAGCTGATGATCCAGCTCAGCATAAGCAGAGTCATATCATTCAACTAATTAAGGCTGATAACTGGACGGGTAACATTGTTGCCTTGCCAAATAACAGGGTTAGAGTAACTTCCCCTGCACTCTGGGAAACTGGAGAGGGAGCTCCCGATTTTAAACCGAGTCAGTGGACTCATAATGCAGAGGAACATGAACAATATATGGATCCCGATGTGACATTTAATAATCTTTATAAGGAGAGTAAAGAATGATGAAAAAGAAAAGCTACGCTATGGGTGGTGCTACCGAAAAGAAAAAAATGATGGGTGGTGGTGCTATGAAAAAGAAAAGTTATGCTATGGGTGGTATGACTGATAAAAAGAAAATGTCAGGTGGTGGCAAAGTTATCAAAGGTCCTTATAGTTAATGACAACTTCATCCTCTACAAATTTTGAGCTAGATGTAGCTGAGTATATTGAAGAAGCTTTTGAGCGTTGTGGCTTAGAAGTTCGTACTGGCTATGATTTACAAACAGCAAGAAGATCAATGAATATACTTTTTGCTGATTGGGCTAACAGAGGATTAAATCAATGGACTATAGAACAAAGAACACAAACTTTAACCTCAGGAACTGCGGAGTATGATTTAGATACTGATCTAATTGATATTTTAAATGCTGTTATTAGAAGAAGTGGTACGGATTTTAGTATGAGCAGAATAGGTAGAGATCAATATTTAAATATACCAACAAAGTCTTCTACTGGCAGACCAAGTCAATACTTTTTAGATAGACAAATAACACCTAAATTAAAACTATGGTCTACACCTGAAAACAGTACTGATGTGTTTGTGTATGATGCTCTTACTAGAATACAAGATGCAGATACTGCAAAAAACACAGTAGAAGTACCTTTTAGGTTTTATCCTTGTTTGACTGCTGGATTGGCATATTATTTAGCTATGAAAAGAGCACCAGACAGAGTACAGCTTTTAAAAGCTATGTATGAGGAAGAGTTTGAAAGAGCATCTGCTGAGGATAGAGACCGTTCTAATTTATCATTAACCCCTAGTAGTACATATTATGGTTTTGTATGAGTAGATTTGCATTAGGAAAAAAATCAAAATTTATATCAGATAGGTCTGGTTTTGCTTTTCCTTATCGTGAAAGGGTAATGGAGTGGAATGGCAATGTCGTTCATCGCTCAGAATACGAGCCTAAACACCCACAACTAACACCTAGAAAACCACCTATTGAGCCACAAGCTTTGTATCAACCTAGACCACAAGAAACAGATGATAACAAAAAATTTATTGTTTATACAAATACTGGTTTGGGTATACTTGGTGCTCAATTAACAAGTTTTAGTGCTACGACATCTTTAGGAACTGTAACAGTGAGTGTATCATGAGTTTTACATTAACAACATTAACACAATCAGTGCAGGACTGGACAGAAAACGATGAGTCTACGTTTGTAGCAGAGATACCGTTTTTTATAAAAAATGCAGAAGAAAGAATATTTAAAACAGTAGACTTAGACTACTTTAGAAAAAATGTAACGGGAACAACAACTGCTGATAATAAGTTTTTACAAAAACCTAGTGACTACATGGCTACTTTTTCTTTATCTTATGTAAACAGCAGTAGCGAAAATGTTTTTCTTTTACAAAAAGATGTCAATTTTATACAAGAATTTCACCCTGATCCTACTGTAACGGGAAACCCTAAATATTATGCACAGTTTGATGTTAATAATTTTATCTTAGCACCTACCCCAAGTAGTGCGTTAACTGTTGAATTACATTATTATTATCGTCCAGCTTCACTTACTACAGATGACAGTGGAACAACTTGGATAAGCACAAATGCACCTGATGCCTTGTTATATGGTACGTTAATGGAAGCGTATACATTTATGAAAGGTGAAAAGGACGTGTTAGACTTATACAATGGTAGGTTTTTAGAAGCACTTGGAAGACTTAAAAATTACGCAGAAGGTAGAAATTATTCTGATTCTTATCGAGAAGGCTTAGTTAGACAAAGGCAAACATGAGTAAAACTAAAAGCGTTGCTATTGTCGCTCTTGGTAATAGCTTCAGTGAATTTGTTCTTGCTAGAGTAAGAAGTGAAAAATTTGATGAAATATGGACTATCAATGCCATGTCTGGTGTTATTTACCATGACAAATGTTTTATGATGGATCCTGCTTCTAGGTTTTTAGATACACCTAATGCCGGAAAACAAACAACCATTATGGCTGATAGACTCAAAACTAAGCTTAATATACCTATATTTTCTTGTTGTTTAGATGAAAGATGCCCTGATGTTGTAGAGTATCCTTTACAAAAAGTATTACAAAAAACAAAATACGCTTATCTTAATAATACTGTTGCCTATGCTCTTGCTTACGCTATTGCTGAAGAAGTGTCTGAGCTACATTTATATGGTATAGATTTTACGCATAAAGCAGTTAATTTTGCAGAAGCAGGAAGAGCTTGTTGTGAATTTTGGTTAGCAATAGCTATATCAAAAGGTATAAAAATAAACATAGCACATAACTCAAGTTTATTAGATACTAATGTTGCAGATGATCAAAAATTATATGGTTACCATAGGTTAGATGACCCAATAGTTTCAACTGTGACACAAGGTAGTATGTTAATTACTAAAAAATCTAAACTAGAACCACCAGAACCATTGGACGCTACCCCAAATATAATAGGTAGGGAAGATATTCCTGGAGTTACATATGAGGAGAAATAAATGTTTAGTATAGGTGTATCACAAGCTGGAAAAGTAAATGTTATGACATCAGATCAAGGTGGGTTAACAAACGAACAAATAGCAGATTTAGCAGTCGATAAAATAGTTAGTATATCAGATGAAGCTCCTGCTCATATTAGACAACAAGCTAATCAATTTAGAGAACATCTTAAAAAAGTACTCTACCATTATTTACTCTTGGCAAGAAAGGAAGAACGAGCTAGTATAGTTCATATCTTAAGATCTAACGGTCAAAAAGAAATGGCTGAATATATAAGGAGACTCTAATATGGCTATAACACAAGCAATGTGTAATTCCTTCAAGAAAGAGTTGTTAGAAGGTACACACAATTTCTTAAACTCTGGTGGAGACACTTTTAAGTTAGCACTTTATGCAGAAAGTAGTGGTGGTAAATCATCTACAACTGCAACTTTGGGCTTTGGAACAACTGCTTTTACTACAACTGGTGAAGTTGCTTCTAGTGGTTCATATGCAACTGGAGGCGGAACTTTAACAAGAGTAGATCCATCTGTTGCCGTCGCGGCGACTTCACAGACTGCGTTTACTGATTTTGCTGATTTAAGTTTTACAACTGCAACAATTACTGCAATGGGTGCTTTGATATACAATAGCTCAGACAGTAATAAAGCTGTTTGTGTGTTAGATTTTACAACTAATAAAACATCAACATCTGGTACATTTACTATTCAGTTTCCAACTGCTGACGCAAACAACGCTATCATTCGTATAGCTTAATTTAAGACTAAGCTATGGCTACTAGTGGTTGGGGTGATGGTGCTTGGGGATCCTCTTTTTGGGGAGGATTTGTAGATGCCGATGTAAGTGTTAATAGTGTTACAGCTACTGCCACTCTTAACTCAGTAACAGCTAGTAGTGTTTTTACTATTGAAGTTGCTGGAGTCTCTGCAACTACCTCAATAAATGATGTTACTCCTCAAATTCCAGTAACTGTTTCTGTTACTGGTATAGAAGGAATATCCCAATTTTTATCTGGTTGGGGTAGCTCTGCTTGGGGTGACCACATATGGGGTGGTGGAGTATTTGCTGATATTGGTCAAACAATCACACCAGCTAGTTTTGAAGCACAAGCTCAAATAGCAAGTCCAACGGTCATTGGAACATGTATATTTAGCGTTACTGGTGTTGCAGGAACTACAACTCTTGATGATGTTCTTGCTGGAGCAGGAGCTAGAGTTGTTGAAGAAGGGTTAACTGGCACAGTAAGTTTTGGTGATGAGTCTGTTGTGGGAACAGCTTTAATTACTACCACTGGTGTTTCTACTTCTGCGTTAATAAGCGGATACTCTGCTACAACAATAACAAAAACAGTTACAGTTGTATCAACGGCTGGAGGTAATAAATACTTTATAGATGGGGTACAACAACCTACACTAGAACTTTTTGAAGGTAATACTTACAGATTTGATCAAAGTGATAGTAGTAATAGTGGACACCCATTAAGGCTATCAACAACTTCAGATGGAACGCATGGAGGAGGTAGTATATATAGCACGGGAGTAGTAACTTTTGGAACTCCTGGAACCTCTGGAGCTTATACAGAGATAACAGTAGCTGTGTCTGCTCCAACATTATATTACTACTGTAGCGTCCATTCTGGAATGGGGGGACAAGCCAATACTCCGTTTGCTTATAGGATAGCAACAACAACTGGAGCACCAGTTACAAATGTGACTGCATTAACATCTTCACTAGGTGAAGAAACAGTGTTTGCAGGAGCAAATATTGGAGTAACATTGGCAGGATTAACGATTTCATTAGAAGATGTTGCAATATCTGGTAGTTCTGTGTTATCTTTAACGGGAGTTAGTGGTACGGGATCCACTGGTGAAGAACAAGTTTATAGTTTAATTGAGCCAGATCAACTGGCGAATTGGCTTGAAAGGGTGGCATAATGGCAACATATGTAAATAATCTAAGGCTTAAAGAAATAACCACTGGTGATGAATCTGGAACGTGGGGTACATCAACAAATACAAATTTAGAATTAATCGGTGAAGGTTTAGGCTTTGCAACTGTTAATATGGCATCAGATGCTGATGCAACAGAAACTGTAGCAGATGGCTCCTCAGATGGTGCAAGAGCTTTTTATATAAAAGTAACATCAACAACTTTGACGGCAACTAGAACTTTAACTATTGCACCAAACACAATGAAAAGAGTTCATATTATTGAAAACGCTACAACTGGTGGTCAATCAATAAATATATCGCAAGGTAGTGGAGCTAATGTTACAATAGGTAATGGCGACACAAAGATTGTTTATTTAGATGGAGCAGGAAGCGGAGCGGCTGTTGTAGATGCTTTAATAGATTTAGATTTATCTGGTGGTTCTGTAAATGTAGGCACTGTTAAAACAAACTCTGGTGATATGACATTTGATTCTGCTGGAGACATTATACTTGATGCAGATGGTGCAGACGTAATATTCAAAGATGGTGGAACAGCTATTGCACACTTAACAAATTCAAGTAGTGATTTTGTTATAGAAACAAAAGTTCAAGATAAAGATTTTATAGTTAAAGGTAATGATGGCGGTTCTGGAATTACTGCTTTAACAATAGACATGTCAAGTGCAGGAGCGGCGACATTTAATAATGATGTAACTGCTTTTTCTGATAAAAGACTTAAAACTGATATAGAACCCATAGCAAATGGTCTACAAAAAGTTATGGCAATGCAAGGTGTGTATTACAAAAGGAATGATGTTGAAAATGCTAAAACTCAAGTTGGTGTTTTAGCACAAGATATGGAAGCTGTTTTACCAGAGGTTGTTTTAACAGCCGAAGACGCTATGGAAACAAAATCAGTTGATTATGGTAAATTAACAGCAGTGCTAATTGAAGCAGTAAAAGAATTAAGCAACGATGTAATAACAAACAGATTGCAACTAGAAAAGTTAAAGCAACAAATTGTTAACGGAGGTTAATCGGTGGCGATACCTAGTCAAGGGCAGTCCTTATCTTTTTCAGCATTAAGAACAGAATTTGTCGGTGGCTCAAGTGCAATTAGTCTTGGTGATCTTTACAGAGGTGGTTCTAATATAAGAGCTAAAAGCCCAGATAATACTGCCACTAATGATGCTGCGAATGTTCCTGAAAGTGGTGCTTTAGATGTAAGTGACTTTTACGATCAAGGTAAAGGTTTTACATTTACTTATTCTGCTGGAGCAACAGATCAAAATTTGTCTGATATATTTGGTTCAACGGATTATGGAGTAGACTATCCTAAAAATATTGTGATACCTTCTTCAGTAACATTAGGCACAAATAATACTTCTGAATATGCTCTAGAAGCAGATTCTGGGGGAGCAGGAACTATCACTATTACTAATAACGGTAGCATCATAGGAGCAGGAGGAGCAGGAGGTTCTGGTGGCTCAGCAAATTCTGGAGCAGGAGGAGCAGGATCCGCAGGTGGAGACGCTTTTAAAGCATCAGTAGCAGTAACCTTAATTAATAACGGAAGTATGTTAGCTGGAGGAGGAGGTGGCTCTGGTGGTGGTGGTGGAGGTGTTGGTGGTAACCTAAGTCAACAACAACAATCTCAAACAACTGCACAACAAGGTCCTTTCTACGCAGGTCCTTCTAATAATCATTATAAATGGTCAAGGGTTCAAAACAATAGTCCAAGTTATGATGCTCCTTATGGCTTTCCATATGGTCAAGATACTAGAGGTCAAAACTCAGCAATACAATATGGTCCTGCTCCAGGAGCTGGGTCTTTTCCTATTGGTCCATACAACAGAACTTCATTTACTCAAGGTCAGTACACTTATAACAGAGGACCTCAAAGAGGGGCTGGTCCTTTATCAATAACTCAAGGCGAAAATCAATTTGTTGTAGGTTACAGAGTCCTTCATGAAGTTTACAGAACATTTCCACAAACACAACAACAACAAACTCAAGCATCAGGAGGTGCTGGAGGTGCAGGAGGAGCAGGCGGATTAGGTAGAGGATTTAATAACCAACCTGGAGGAGATGCAGGATCTGCAGGTTCAGGAGGATCACCAAGTACTGCTGGAGATGGTGGAACTGGTGGAACTGGTGGAGCTGGAGGTGGATACGGTCAAGCTGGAAGTGCTGGAGCTACTGGAGCAACGGGAACACCATCAACAACATCAGGAACTGCTGGAGGATCTGGAGGTTCAGTTGGAGCTGCAGGAAACTATATTGAAGGTATATCAAACGTAACTTTTACAAATAACGGTACAGTCGCAGGAGGCACAGAATAATGGCAACATACGCTTGGACAATAAACACATTATATACTAAAGATGTCACAAAAGATGGCACTACTTATAGTGATGCAATTCTTAGGGTAGAAGCAACATTAACGGGAACAAGTGAAAGCATTGGCAGCATAAATGCTGAATCATATTTTGATTTAGATATGAACGTAGATAATATAGATAGTGATTTTACGGCATATGGTTCTGTTACAAAAGCAAATGTAGTAAGCTGGGTTGAAGGCAGAGTTGGATCTACTCAATTAGCTAGTATTAAAACTGGTATTGAAAATAGCATAGACTTTGAAGAAAAAGTAAATGGCTCTACAGCTAAAGGCACAACTGATTCTGATGGGAACTTTACAGCTTCTTTTCCTTGGTCTTAGTATGAGCGTAGATTAAATATTGATATACATTTATAATTAATTTTATATATTTGTAGTTAATGTCTATAAACACAAATCTTAAGCTTTTAGAAAAAGATCATGCCAAATGTTTGTCTGGGCATATGGCATATATTGAAAACTTAATAAACCCTTCTACTCAACCGATGTTTGCTGGAACAAAAAGCGTTTATGCTGATCCGGTTTTTGAAAATTTACTGAACTTTATAAAACCAAAAATAGAAGAGTCATATGGTAAAGAATTAGTACCAACCTATTCTTTTTGGAGAACATATTTTAAAACACAAGATTGTCCACCACATAAAGACAGACCATCATGTGAAGTAAGTGTGACTTTATGTATAGACGCATCACATAAAGAAAATATGTGGACAATAAATGTAGACGACAATGTTGTTAAAT
>MDSW01056573.1_pt1 | contig 15152 bp, 11 predicted proteins | sample 811171 | NCBI WGS metagenome assembly MDSW01 (sample SAMN05326641, study PRJNA326480) | marine metagenome | isolation source: seawater | place: Atlantic Ocean: North West | collected 2012 | reverse complement strand
GACCCGCCTGACCGAAATCTATCGAGATCACCAGGAGTTCATGGACGAAGACGTCCAGGAGACTCTGAAGTTCGACGACGACGTCTTTGACTTTGATGGGCTCACTTACACCCGTGGTCGTGATGAGAGTATCGCACTTAACAAGCGACCGGGACCATTTGTCGTGATCTCAGCCAGTGGGATGTGTGAGAACGGTCGAGTCGTCCATCATCTCAAAAATGCCGTGGGCGATCCTGACAACATCATCATGATCATCGGCTTTCAGGCCAAAGGTTCACTCGGTCGCCAGATTGTAGATCGCCGAGAGCATGTCTACATCTTTGGTCGTCGGTTTGAACTCAATGCCGAGGTGCGAACAATATCCGGACTCTCGGCGCACGCAGACGCTGAAGATTTCCGCTGGTGGTTTGGGGAGATGCAGAAGCAGGGCGGCTGTGGGCATGCTTTCATCGTGCACGGCGAACAGGGCGGAGCCGAAGCACTGGCGGAACTCATCGCCGACACATGTGATCATCCGCCAATTGTGCCTCAGTTTGGTGAGTCTTTCGAAGTGTAGCGGCGACTACGGACGAGGAACGCCGGGGACTCGTCACACCGTGATCTCATAGCCCTTCCGCTGTTCACGAGACTGTTGTTGTTGTGCGTCTTTGTCGCCGACGATCTGCTCGGTCGCCAGATCCCAGGTGAGCTCTCGACCAAGCAGCAGGCAGAGATTAGCAAGGTGCAGAACAGAGACTGCACGATGATGGCTGAACACGTCCGAGATCGGCTGTTTGCGTGAGGCAATGGATTCAAAGAAGTTCCGCATATGATCTCCGGGCTGGCGTCCTCCGTAGACATCGCTGATCGCGTTCTCAGGAAGGGGCGAATCCTTCAGGGCATCGACAGGAGCACCATAGATCCCTCCCCGATTCACAAAGAACCGACCCTTGTCACCTTCAAAAAGGATGCCCTGACGCTGTCCGGTGACCAGTTGGAGCGGGAGCCCGTTCGGCATGGTGCAGGTGACATCAAACTGAGCGGGCATGTTGTAACCGTTGGCGACCTGAAGTACGTCTCCCTTGCCCGATATCTTCATCTGTCCCTTTTCCGGGATACCAATGGCCCACAGCGCAATGTCGACATGATGAGCGCCCCAGTCGGTCATTTGACCTCCCGCGTATTCGCGCCACCAGCGAAAGTTCACATGACAGCGTTCCGGCGTGTAGGGAACCTTCGGTGCCTGCCCAAGCCACATGTCCCAGTTCAGATGCCCCGGCACAGCAGCCGTCTTGAACGGGCCTCCGGTTTGACCGCCTCCGGTCGATGCAACGACCTTCCTGAGTTCTCCGATCCGGCCGTCGCGGATCATGGCAATAGCCTGTAGAAAGAACAGGCGAAACTCACTGCGCTGCTGAGTTCCCACCTGAGAGACCCGGCCTGAGCGTTGTACAACCTGGCAAATCTGCTTGCCCTCATCGATCGTCAGTGTAAGTGGTTTCTCACAGTACACATCTTTCCCAGACAGCATCGCGTCGATTGTGATCTTTGAATGCCAGTGGTCTGGAGTGGCAATAACGACGGCGTCAATGTCTTTGCGGTCCAGGATGGTGCGATAGTCTTCGACAGCGTCCGCCTTATACTTCTCCGCACTGACGCCCGCTCGCTGAGAATCAACATCCGCGACCGCGACTACATCGCCATACCTGGCCGCATTCTGAGTAATCCCTCTTCCGCGACCGCCAACACCAATGGCCCCAATTCGCAGTCGTTCATCCGGCAGGACAACCGGATTGGCAGCAGCAGCGAGAGCCGCCGGAGCAGCCGCCAGTGCAGATGTGAATGAACGTCGAGACAATCGCGACATGAGAATACTCCCTAAGTAATGAAGTGAGGATCGTATCACGCGTCACTGCTCGTCAGTAGGCAAACGACCGGTTGCGTCACGAGTCGAACGTGTCAGAATCCGCACATGACGAAGCAAACGAACTATGATGTGGTGATTGTTGGAGGGGGGCACAACGGCCTGGTGTCTGCGTGCTATCTGGCAAAGGCAGGATTGTCAGTCGCTGTTCTTGAGCGAAACTCTGCCATTGGCGGAGCGACACGGTCGAAGCAGGTGTTCTCCGGGCTCGATGCGCGACTGTCCGTTTATTCTTACCTCGTCAGTCTGTTTCCGGGGAAGATCGTTAACGATCTATCGCTCAACCTGAAGCTGCGCAGTCGAGGGACTGCTTCATGGACGCCCGTGGTTGATGCGGAGGGTCGGCGGCGTGATCTGTTGATTCGAAACAATGACCCTGGCGCCAACCTGGCAGCGTTTCGTGAGTTCTGTGGCCACGATCAGGACTACCGCGGGTGTCAGCATCTGGAGGAGATGCAGCAACAGTTAGCTTCGCTTGTCTGGCCGGGGCTCACCCAGCCACTGTTGACTCGTCAGGAGATGAAGAGTCGCCTGCCGTCGGATGCGACAGCCGCATGGCAGGCCCTGATTGAGGAACCCATTGGTCGCGTCATTGAACGAGAAATTCAGGACGATGCAGTTCGAGGACTCGTGCTGACGGATGCTCGCATTGGAGTGTCTGTTCATCCGCATGAAGAAAGCCTGCTGCAGAACCGGTGCTTCCTGTATCACGTAATTGGCAATGGAACAGGAGAATGGCGGGTCCCGGTTGGCGGAATGGGGACACTTGTTAATCAACTCACGACGGCAGCTGTTGATGCGGGTGCTGAGTTGTTAACGGGTGCTGAGGTGTGCGGCATCGAGCCTGGCCCGAAATACTCCACAATCCGCTACACCACTGACGAACAGGAGTTTTGTGTCGACGGGCGCTTCGTGCTCAGTAACGCATCCGCTGACGTGCTTGATGGATTTATGGGGCAGGATCAAAGTGAAACACAGGACGGCGTTGAAGGCGCGGGATTCAAGATCAATATGCTGCTGAAACGCCTGCCGCGATTAAGAGCAACCCGCACCTCAGCAGCCAGCGCGTTTGCCGGTACGGTTCATCTCAATGAAGGGTATCAGCAGCAGATTGAGGCGTATGAACAGACGCTCACCGGTACGCTCCCATCCCGGCCTCCGGGAGAAATCTACTGCCACACTCTGACAGATGACTCGATCCTGTCGTCCGACCTGCGAGAACAGGGATTCCATACAATCACTTTGTTTGGATTGGATATGCCGTATCGGCTGTTTGTCGAGGATAACGGGGGACTGCGCGGCAGGGCGACGGGATCTTTTCTTGCCGGGATCAACGAGTACCTTGACGAACCCATCGAGGACTGTCTGGCGACTGATGCAAATGGTGACCTGTGCGTCGAAGCAAAGAGTGCCGTGGATCTGGAGTCTGAGCTTCGACTTCCCCGGGGAAATATCTTTCACGGAGATCTGACCTGGCCATTCACGGATGATCCGGATCGTGCGGGAACATGGGGCGTGGAAACCAACCATGCCAACATTTTCCTGTGCGGCTCATCGGCGGCACGCGGCGGCGCTGTCAGCGGCATCCCAGGCCACAATGCGGCCATGAAAGTGCTTGACCTGACAACAGGTTCGATTTCCTCCTGACCCTCTCTGCTCTCTGTTCAGGCATCGAATTCACTGGCATCAGAGAGTCTTTCCCGACATCTGTCGGGTTAACACTGACCTACTCTGGTGAGACGAGTTTCGCGATTTCAGCGGCCGCTGCTCTCAGTTTGACGCCTTGCAGGTTACACATGATGACCACGCAGGTGCCACTGTCGGGCAGCATGTGGAGCATTGTCGATGTGCCCGACTGCCCCCCACTGTGAGAGACCGTCTTTCGGCTGCCACTGTTCCCAACGCCCCACCCAAGCCCGTAGCCTGTGGACTTGCCGTCATCCGTTTGCTGGGCCGTCCACATCATGCCGACGGTCTCATCCTTCAGCAGTTTGTGGGTGTTCACAGCAATGGCAAACCGCACAAGGTCTTCCGGAGTGGAGACCAGTCCTCCCCCGGGAATCTTCATGCTGGTGTCATGAAGCGCAGCGTTCAGTAGTCGCCCCTGAACTTTATTGCTGTCCGAAAGAATCTGGTGAACAGGCTGCGCGAGGCGGATATAGCCACGAGCGCGGCGTTTGATGATTCGAAAGTGATCATCTGATTCCGTTTGTGTCATGCCGGCCGGTGTCAGAACATGCTTGTTCAGCAATGTCATAAAGTCCTTTTTGCCTGCGCCTTCTGCCACTGAGCCCAGCAGATTGTAGCCGAATGAGGAGTATCGAAACTTCGTCCCCGGCTCATGCAGAAGCGGGTCGTCGGCGAATGTCCTGAGAGCAGCCTTCAGACTGTTGAAGTATTCCGTTGAAGATGCTTCCGACTTTGACTTGTAGTGCCGAATTCCGCCAAGATGTCCAAGCACCTGTCTGCTGGTCACCTTCCATTTCTTGTCAGGATACTGAGGGACGTACTTCTGGACTCCTTCGTCGAGATCAAGGAGCCCGTCCTCTGACAGTTTCAGAATCAGTGTGGCCGTCATTGACTTGGCGATCGAGGCCGTCCGAAACCGAGTTTCGGTCGTCACAGAAACGTCGTTCTCTACATCCGCCAGACCAAATGCTCTGGAGTAGATAATTCTGTTGTCCTTAGCGACCGCGAGACTCAGGCCGGGAATTCCTTCGCGGTCAATTGTCTTTGAAATCGTTTCCCTGATCTGGTCCGTAAGACGAGCTTCGTCCGCGAGTGCTGGCAGTTGAACCGAGATGAGACAGAGCCCAATTATTGCCAATGATGATGGTGCCAATTGTGTTCTCCATTTGTTGTGGCATGATGAATGGCCCCAAATAAGTTCATACCGGGAATACCGTGCAATTACCAATAAGTGGCAGGGACATCGAGTCCCACCGGTACGGAGGAAACGACATATGGATTCTGTATTGAGATTGCTTGCAGCCATTTCGATGGCGTCTGTTGTGATGTTGGAGTTGCCTCAACAATTCGCCGATGAGGCCGGCCACCCCAACATTCTGTTCATTGCCGTCGACGACCTCAGGCCTTCTTTAGGGTGCTATGGAGACGAGCACGCAGTCTCGCCAAATATCGATCGTCTGGCGTCACGTGGCATGCGGTTTGACAATGCTCACTGTCAGGTGGCTGTTTGTAATCCGTCTCGCGCAAGTCTGATGACAGGACTCAGGCCCGACAAACTGGGTGTCTGGACGCTGCCAATTCATTTCCGGGAAGCAAAGCCTGATGCAGTGACGCTGCCTCAGTGGTTAAGACGATCTGGCTACACGGCAGTGAGTCATGGCAAGATCTTTCACAATCCAACGCCTGATCCGCAGTCATGGAGCGAGCCAATTCGCCAGTCACCTCGGATCCAGACTCCGTATCCCGCAGGAACTCCTCAGCGGATCAAAGCAGTTCAACAGGAATTGCCCGCCAGTGACTGGCGAAAGAACAATCTGCGCGGACCCAGCACAGCTGCGCCGGACGTGGAAGACAACCGCCTTATCGACGGGGCGCGGACAAACATGGCCATCCAGGATCTGAAACGGCTGGCCGCTGAGGATTCTCCCTTCTTCCTCGCGATGGGCTATATCCGGCCGCACCTCGCATGGATCGCACCGAAAAAGTATTGGGATCTGCACGACCCACAACTCTTACCGGTGATTACCGACCAGAATGTCACGCCGAATACGCCCCCGTACGCGCTGTCAAACAGTTATGAGCTGACTCATTACGTCGACCTTGTCGATTTCCCCGGACCCTGGGACGAAAAACGTGTCACTGAGGATCAGGCGCGACATCTGATGCACGGCTACTATGCATGTGTCAGTTATGTGGATGCTCAGATCGGGCGGCTTCTTGACGCTCTTGAAGAAACGGGGGAAGCCGACAACACCATCGTTGTGCTCTGGAGTGACCATGGCTGGAAGCTCGGCGAATTCAATGGCTGGGGCAAGATGTCGAACTATGAAATCGATACTCGCGTTCCGCTGATTATCTCTGCTCCTCAGATGGCGCGAGCCGGTGAGAGCTGCGAGCAGCCGGTTGAGTTGCTGGATTTGTTTCCAACGATCTGTGAACTGGCAGGAGTACCGCGCCCGGAGTTTACAGATGGTGAGAGTCTGCTGGACGTTCTGGAGGACAGATCGGCGCAGCTATCCGGGGCTGCATTCAGCCAGTACTACCGGCGCCATGAAGACGCTGAGTATATGGGGTACGCCATTCGCACACGGACTCACCGATTTGTTGAGTGGCGTGATTTTTCAACCGGCAAAGTAACTGCGACGGAACTCTACGATCACACGGCAAATCATTCAGAGTCCAAAAACATTGCCGAGACTGCGCCTGACACAGTCAAAGAACTGGCGCAGAAACTCTTGAAAGACCACCCACGACGGCCGCTGCAGATGGTGCCGGCCGTTCATTCAAACCCAAATGCCGGGCGCTGGCAGGCAGACCTTGCGTTTCATAATCAGAAAGATACGGCCGTCACCGTTTACCCGATCACTCCGCTCGGGAGACGTGGCCGTGCAATCGCCCTGAAGCCTGGCCAGAAAGTAAGAATCAAGGCCAGAATCGGAGGCGTGTTCGTTGTGGAAAGTCGGGATGGAACGGTGCACCAGATCCACTCGCCGGCGGTTCCGTTTCGGGTCGTGGAAATCAAGTAGTCCAGAGTTCCTCAAGCCCACCCTTCAGCATGGTTTGCTGACTGAGGCATCACTCCTGCTGCTCATCCTGAACTTCGATCGCCCGAAGCAGTTTCAGCCACCTCACATCTTCCGGCCCCAGCTGAGTCGCAGCATCTGGAGTGTCTGATTGCAGCACTTCGTCACACGTCCGCACAATGGCTTTGAGGGTCAGGAGCGGATCAAGCCCCGCCTCCTCGTGGATTAACTGGTCCAGTCCCTGCTCCTCAATCGCCGTCACGCAAAGGCGTCTGATCTCTGACGTCCCGTCGGCGATCGGGTCGTGGGATCGTTCGTCCGTGTTCAACGCCTGTTCCAGTTCCGCGAGTAGCGGATCCACGAACTCAAACGTACCAGCGTCCTTGAACTGCGATTGAATATCCCTCTCGGCGGAGGCCGATACTGTTGCTTCGGCGTGCACAACAGTATGGTGAGGAACGGCCGGGCGCTTGTCCGGATCAGCCATTGTCAAACGAATAATCCGTGGAGACTTCAACATGACCCGAATCTCAGTTGTCACTCTGTCGCTGTTTGCACTGGTTGTTTCGTCCGGCAATGCTCAGGAGAAGCACAAAATGACGAAAGCCGACGTTGAACGACAAATTAAGGAACTCTCAAACTGGGGGCGATGGGGCAAGGATGACCAGCTCGGAGCACTCAACCTCATCACACCACAAAAGCGCATCGAAGCAGCGAAACTGGTCAGGAATGGTGTGTCCGTATCCATGTTTCGTGATGTTGTGAAACAGGAGGCTCCGGACAACCCATCACCTTTCGAACACAGGATGATCAATTTTGGTCGCGGTACCGATGGTCAATGGGCCTCTGATAATTACAGCGTCAACTATCACGGCTTCGCACACACGCATATGGATTCGTTGTGTCACCTGTTCTACAAGGGAAAGATGTACAACGGCTTCTCACGCGAACAGGTCGGACCAGATGGTGCAGAAGTGTTGATGATCAGAAATGCCAAGTCCGGCATTTTTACTCGCGGCATTCTGTTTGATATCCCGATGCTGAAGGGCGTTCGTTTTCTGGAACCGGGAACTGCCATCTATCCGGAAGATCTGGAAGCATGGGAGAAGTTCGCCAAAGTCGAGGTGCAGCCCGGAGACATCGTCTTTATTCGGACGGGACGGTGGGCGCGTCGCGCAATCGCCGGACCATGGAGTGTTGAGAACGGTGGTGCTGCCGGTCTTCATGCCTCATGTGCTGAATGGCTGCGTGAACGAGACATTGCCATGCTGGGCAGTGATGCTGCCAGCGACGTGATTCCGTCCGGCGTAGAGGGCGTTGATTTTCCAATTCACATCCTGACACTACACGCGATGGGTGTGCACATCTTTGACAACTGCGATCTGCAGGCAGCGGCAAAGAAGGCTGAGGAGATGGAACGCTGGGAGTTTCTGCTGACGGCCGCTCCTCTGTCAGTCGAAGGCGGAACCGGGTCCCCGTTAAATCCGATCGCCACATGGTAGGCTGAGGAGAACAACGGCATTGGCACCCCCTGCCTGCCCGGAAATTGCATCTGTCGACAAGAGTCGTTTGGCAGCGTCGCTTTTGGTCGCCGAGACGCGCAGGCGTCGGGGGAAAACCCATTGTCGGACCGCTCGTTGCCACCTGAGGCCTTTGCCTTCGGCTATCTACCTTTGCCTTCGGCTATCTAATGACAGCATCGTAGCGGAGCGGCGCGAGCCGCCCGGCCGAGCGCGCTTACGAGTCGGCTGCTGCATTGGTCAATTCGAACTCGGAAGATGGTTCGGCCGGAGTGCTTGCGCACTTCCGCTAATAAGGGGTACTTCCTGCAGCAAGGCTATTGTTGCAGCAAGTTACAACGAAGGCTGCAATTTCCTGTTGCGCTCCGGGCTTGTATCACGCAACAGTCTCATTAAACGTGGCCTTCAGTGGCCGGACCTTGTCGCTGTGCTCGTGAATCCTGGCATGAATTTGCCAGAGCCGTTCGGGTCACTGACAGCTCACTGGACGTCGGAAAGCGGTACCCCATCGACCTTCGAGGCGATACGGTCCAGCACTGCGGGTAGCAGTATCACGCCGGAGTAATGCGTGGCCGGAAGTCGAATGTGATGATCTTCCGGAAGCGATGCCGCCGCCGCAAACGAATCCGCGTGCGCCGGGGGAACGGTCGTATCGTACTTCGCACTAAACAGCCACAGCCGTGAGGCCGGAATTCTGTGAGCCAGCCGATTGGGTTCAAACTGGTAAAGCAAATCCTCCAGCTTCTTCCCTTCAAATCCCTGACGCTCGAGACGCTCACGCAGTTGAGCAGTCTCCTTCTTACCTGTCATCAGAAGCTTCGGCAGATCGCCTCCGGCGAGCAGAATAAAGGTCTGATTCCATACCCTGTCGATGCCGGATGCGGAGGCTGCAAGGAATCCTCCGAGGCTTGTGCCCTGCAGAGCAATCCTCTCCGAATTGACGAGTGGCAGAACACGAACAGCGTCGTAACTGCGTCGAATGTCACCGATGCCCTGTTTCATCACGTCCGCGAACGAGAGTTTGTCGATGGAGACCCCCTTTGGTTTTCGGAGTCCGTAGTAGGGAAGCTGAATCATAAACGTGTGAACACGTCGCAGTCGCAGTCGTCGAGCGATGAGCCGCCCCACGGTCATTGCGCGGCCTGATTCGTGAACAACGACTACGCCAGGAGCTGTGATGGGCGTCCCTGACTCATCTTTGGCGGCGAACCATTCCAGAACAACGTCGTTTGCGGTTTCATGAGGGCCGGGGCGGGAGGACGGGAATCGCACGATGGCATCCGCGTCCGTCTCCTCCGCATTCGAAATACGGACCGTGAATTCTGCGTTCAGCCATTGCAGGTTTCGCAGACACTCAACGGCGTCGGCTTTTGAATCTCGAGGTTTTGCTAATGTGTCACGTGACTCGAATGAACCACCGATCGGAAGCTCCGGCGGCTGCGAGCAGACGGGAACGTGAAGCAGCTGCTGAAACAGCAACAATGTTGTCAGTTGGCGGGTACCCATGGATTCCACGAACAGTAGTACATTGCCTTGGGAATACTGGCTTCCATAATCTGGCTGGTGATGGAGTCATCAGCCTTCACGTTACTGACGATCAACGACAGAAGATTCGGAGGAGGCGCGTATTCAACCGCCTCCCAGTTCTTAAGCTCAAGCGATTCCGCAAACTCGTCCAGCGTATCTTCGGTATACCCGATCTCATCGAGCATTCCGTTTTCCTTCGCCTGATTTGCGGTGTAGATCTGCCCGGTCCCAAGCTTCCTGACGGCTAACTCATCAAGCCCTGCTCGGCCGTCCGCGATGACGCCCACAAATCGATCGAATGCATCCGCAAGGATCAGGTCCCAGACTGCACGTTCCGGTTCAGACAGATCGCGAAACGGGTTCAGGGAATCCTTGTAGGGTCCGGTGGTCAGTGGGTCCGAGGTGACTCCGAATTTCTCGCCCAGTTCCTTCATGTTGTAATGAGGAACAATGACACCGATGGATCCCGTCCATGTCGTCGGCTCCGCATAGATTCGCCCGTCCTCACCGGCTCCCATCGCAATGTAATAACCGCCGGACGCGGCGATGCGTTTCATCTGTACCCAGATCGGTTTCTTCTCTCGCAGCTTCAGGAGTTCGTTGTAAATCTGATGACTGTCAGCCACCAGTCCGCCTGGGCTGTCAATCACCATCAATACACCACGAACGCGATCGTCCTCAGCAGCCTTCTGAATCTGCTTGATCCACATCCCGGTGAACGGAGGAGAAATGGTTCCTGTGAATCTGATGACGGCGATTCGGTCTGAGGCACCTTCAGTTCCCTGAACGTGTCTTTCCGGGCCTGTTACTTCGGTCACGTCGATCCAGAAGAGGTAGCCAAGGATCACGTTCATGAACAATGAAGTGACGGTCACCGCAAAGATCACTTTCTTCCATCCGGACGCTTCTCGGCGGCCTGTTTCCACCTGCACAATGACGGGCCCCTCAACCCGTGTTGAGTCACCTGGCTGCAGTGTTTGAACCTCTTTCGGAGGCGGTGTTTCAGGCTGTTTCTGATCTGCCATCGCTCAGTTTCCGCGAAAACAATGTCCAATGTCGTTGCGTGCTGGATCTTGACTCATCAGGGCGCGGATGTGAAGCAAGGCAAACCTGGAAGACTCTGCGGGTTCTCTTGGTTGTCACACGGTTAGCAGATGCATCTGTCGCAACGAGGGTGATTCTGATTGGGAGGAACGAGCGGGTCCTGTCGGAAAGACGATAAATGCACGGAGTAGCGATCCCATGGTCTCCTCGCACCGAGCCGGATCAATTTTTCGTAGGCCGAGTTTGCCTCCTCAGGAAGAAGAATCATGAAGAAAGAACGCGTCTTCAGTCGGGCAGTCCTGCTGTCGGCAGTGTTTGCACTTTCGCAGTTCGCCGGGTCGGCAAACGCTCAGGAGCTGAAACTTGCTCCCAGCGGCGGTCTCAAGTCAGTGCCCATTCGTTCTCTGTTCGGCCTTCGAAAGCCTGTGGAGCAGGTCCAGTTCCAGGACGACAAGACGGATAAGTCAACGGTTTCGGCCGAGCTGCAGAAACTCCAGGAAGCCAAAGCAAAAAAGGCTCAGGAAGAGCGATCCAGCACAGATCGCGATAGACGCCTCGCTGCCCGACGTGCATGGCGTGCTCAAAAGCCCCCAGGTCTGTTGCAGAGGCTGTTTGGAGGCGACGAAGAAAAAGCGAAAGAGCCACAACCGGCCACTCAGAAGCCTGCTCCCGTGCCTCGCCCGCCAGCACTGCATTACAAAACTGCTGACGGTTCGCTGACCACCAGCGGTGTTCCGGCTCGACTGGCAAGCCAGAGTAAAGTCGTCTCATCACCAAAAGGTGTGGCGAAGGCGGAAGGTCACAGCAACCGGTTTGTCAGCCCCTTTGAAGCGGAACAGACCGCTCCGAAGCAGGATGTTCTACTGGATCTCGATTCGCTGATCGCACGAGAGAAAGCGGTTGCGAATGAAGAGTCGGAGATCCCTGTAAAGCTGGCTTCCGCTGGTAAGGACCAACTGGCAGTCGTTACGCCCGCCGAAGAGGGAGCCGCTGTGCTCGCTCCTGTGGAAATCAACAACGCTGAGCCGGAGAAGGCAGAAGCCGTTATTCCGCAGGCCCAGGACCCCATCGAAATCGAAGAGGCTGTTGTTGAAACAACACCAGACCCGATCGTGATTGAAAAAGAGGAACCTGTGACAGCCGAAGTTCCGCTGTTGCCACCAACGGACATCAATCCTCCGGCGGCTGTCGAAGCAGAGCCAGTAGACGTCACGAAGACCGAAACACCGATCGCGGACACAACCCCCGCTCCAAAGCAGGAAAAGCAGCTGACTCCAGCCCAGAAACGTGCCAAACAGCGTCAGCAGATTCTGGAACGCAGCGGACAGAAGGGGTTCAAGGGATTCTGCCCGGTTCAGCTTCGTAACAAACGAGAGCTGATCGACAGTAGTGACAGGTTCGCTGCCCGCTACGGCCTGAATACTTACTACCTGAGTTCCGCAGAAGCCAAAGCTGAATTCGAAGCAGATCCGGCTCGGTTCGCTCCAGCTGCAGGCGGAGCAGACGTCGTCGTGCTGACAAACACGGAAGAGCCCGTGAAAGGCAGTCTTGATTTCTGCCTTTGGTATCGCGACAGGCTCTACCTGTTCAGCTCACGAGAAACGCAGCAGATCTTTTCCCGCAGCCCAGCTCGATTTGTTCGATAGAGGACTCGATTCAGACGATCAACGGCGCAGGAGAAAAGCCGGCTTTCACGTCATGTGAAGGCCGGCTTTTTGTATTGGCCGGGAGAACATCACATCCACCTGGTCACTGTTCGGCAGATGCTACCTGACCCAACTCAGTTGTAAGGAACAGGGCTTAGCCCGGACGTCGGGACGTCAATTCATAGACAGGCCATTCGGTGCCACAGTTCTCACAATGAAATCCAACGATGGTGGCGGTTCCCGGAATGGGCTGCCGATTGCGCGGGCTGAGAATCGCATCTCGAAGTTCAAGCGGCTCGACCGTACATGACGAACATTCCGGGCAACAAGAGTTTTCACGAATGATCCGCGCACGCTCAGCAGGCGGCGTTATCCGGCCGCTGATGATCGTCGTCTTTTCGGAACTGGAGAATGGCAGAATCCATCGTTCTTCTGCTTCCGGTGGCTTTACGTCCTCCGTTGCTTCTGCCGGAGGCTCATAGATTCGCAATTGGATCCGGTTCATCGTCTCTTCCCTGATCGACCTCGCAGGATCAGCAACTTCCTGTTACTGCTCAATCCGTCCTGCTGCAGGTTGCCGGTTTGTCTTTGCTTCAGAACGACTTTCAGCAGAAAAGGTTCTGTAAGAATATCCGCCACGTTCTGATTACCCGGAACTGTACGCGCGGCAGAACGATCACTCAAGCTGGGAATTATTTTCGTTTAATCGGGCCTGTCCTGCTCTGTCAGTCCTGGTGTTCTGGGTAATCCGTGCTGACGTGCTCCGGCAGAATTCGCCTCACCAGCGACCACAACATCTGGTACTCGACATCTAGCCAACCCCCGAATTAAGGTACAATCACTGACTGATGAGCTCGGAGATTATGTCAACAACAGGATCAACCGGTTTTTTGCTCCACGGAGAGTCAATTCAGGTATGAGGCCACCTGGCTGCGGGTTGTGGTGAATGAGTGATTCCTGCTCACCGGACTGAGGCCCATTGATCGCGAGCTGTACTCAACATACAAATTCAGACATAAGTCTTGTTTAGAAATGGGGAAGCCGAGCGTTGAGTACTCAGGAGCCGGAGCGGATTTCCAGTCAGGCAGATACGCTGGGGATGTCTGAGTCCCAGATGCGGGCACTGGGATATCAGATGGTGGACAAGGTCGTCGACCATCTGATGAATCGTCAGGAACAGCCTGCCATACACACCGGTAGTCCCACTGAACTACGGTCTGCCCTTGGCGGTCCCGTTCCTCTGGAGGCCGGCAATCCGGAAGAAGTGATTCGGTTGCTGACCGAATCAGCCTTCACACACATGCAGCACGGTGATCACCCGCGGTACTTTGCGAGAGTACCGGGCCCTTCATCCTTCGCAGCCATTCTGGGCGAGTGGTTCGCTACTGGATTCAATGTCAATGTGGCCTCATGGCTGGGGAGTTCCGGCCCCGCCACGCTGGAACTCGTCGTCTGTGACTGGCTTCGACAACTCATGGGAATGCCTGATCGCACTGAGGGTGTGATTGTCAGTGGCGGATCGATGGCCAGTCTGACCGCCATGGCGGCAGCACGAACTGAGCGTGGTCCGGGCATCGTTTACATCAGTGACCAGACTCACGCATGCATCCGGCGTGGCCTGCTGGCAATGGGGCTTCCTCCGGGCGACATTCGAGTCATTCCGACCGACGACGAATTTCGAATGTCAATTCAGGAGCTGTCGATCGCTGTCCTTGATGATTGTGGAGCGGGTCGCCTGCCGATGATGGTCGTTGCCACCGCAGGAACAACAAACACAGGAGCCGTGGATCCTATCCCCGAAATTGCAGACCTGTGTCTGGCAAGTGGTATGTGGCTCCATGTGGATGGAGCCTACGGAGCACCGGCATACATTTGTCCGGAAGGTGAACAGCTGTTGAATGGAATCAACCTCGCTGACTCACTCGTTCTGGACCCTCATAAGTGGCTGTTTCAGCCATACGGGGCAGGATGTACGCTGGTGCGTCACCCCGGACTTCTCGCAGATAGCTTCGCCATCAACCCTGAGTACCTTCGTGATGTGGGCGGCGATTCGGATCAGGTCAACTTCTTTGACCGGAGCCTGGAGCTGACAAGACAGGGACGGGCAGTCCGACTGTGGACGACTCTGCGAACCTACGGTGTTCATCGGATTCAGGAATCGATTCAGCGTTGTCTGAGTCTGGCCAGGTACGCTCAGCAGAAGATCACAGAATCGCCTGAAACGTGGCGGCTGATTACTCCTGCACAGCTCGGTATTCTGACGTTCCGTCTGCAGCCTGACATCGAGTCGGCATCGGGAAAAGATGTCCATACACAGCTGGCTGCTCGACTGTCAGAGTCCGGATTCGCGGCTGTCTCGTCCACAACTCTGAAAGGTCAGGATGTTCTTCGCCTGTGCATCATCAATCCGCTGACCACCAAAGATGACATCAATGAAACCCTTGAACGGCTGGCAGCCTTTGTGCCACTGTTGAGCAGTTTCTGACGGGCAAAGCAATTCACCTTCAGTCTAATTGTGAATTGGTGGATTACAGGCGTGTGCCTGCGACATAGAATTGGTAACAACGTTTCCTCTTCCCGAAAGCAGTTCGATGCCTGTTCGAGTTTCATGTACCGCGTGCGGCCGAGTCGTCAACGTTCGCGAAACGACACGCGGTAAAGCGATCAAGTGTCCGGATTGCAGCGAACGAATTGTCGTGCCGAGAGCTTCCGGCCGGCGAGAAACGTCCACCAGGAGATCATCCGGCTCACGGAGTCCGGGGGCAGACTGGGATGAGCTCGATGATGGTTACGATGACAG
>MDSW01105970.1_pt1 | contig 15153 bp, 17 predicted proteins | sample 811171 | NCBI WGS metagenome assembly MDSW01 (sample SAMN05326641, study PRJNA326480) | marine metagenome | isolation source: seawater | place: Atlantic Ocean: North West | collected 2012 | reverse complement strand
TTAAAAAATAATTCTACTAAATTATTAATTTTACTTATTTCCAAATTTTTTTTCATTTTTAACTCATAAATTGGTGGGCGAAGAGAGAATCGAACTCTCACTTCTTGCGAAACACGATTTTGAGTCGTGCGCGTCTACCAGTTCCGCCATTCGCCCCTTATTTGCATAAATTATTATTATAAATTTAAATAGTATAAGAACTCAAATTGTATTAAAACCAAAAAATGTTTAAAGAACTATACTATAAATCTTTAAAATTAGCAGGGCACAAAAGTTCTAAGTTTTTTTTAGGTCTAATTTCATTTATCGAAAGTTTTATTTTTCCAATTCCACCCGACGTATTAATAATTCCCATGACTATTGCAAAACGGAAAGAATGGTTAAGGATTGCCTTAATTGCTACGATTTGTTCGGTGCTGGGTGCATGCTTAGGATATTTTATAGGATATGTATTTTTTAACGAAATTGGAATAAAAATATTTGAACTTTACGGTGTTGATAATACGTCTTTCTTAAAAGAAAAAGTTTCCTCAGAAGGAGGAATTATAGCGTGGGTCACTTTATTAGCTATAGCTGGTTTTACCCCGGTGCCTTTTAAATTATTAACAATAACAAGTGGTTTTGTTCATTTTAATTTACTATATTTTGTTATTGTTTCTTTCTTTACTAGAGGTTTAAGATTTTTCATTATTGCTTTTTTGATAGGTAATTTCGGTTCTGCGATGAAAAAAATTATAGAGAAAAAAATGCTTACACTATCTATTATGGTTGCTATAATCTTAACAGTGTTTATTTATTTTGTTTATAAATTTTTAGTTAATTTTTCTAGCTAAATATGCATAAAAATTCAATTATTAAAAAATATTTTTTATTAATTTTTTTTATAAGCGTTATCTCTTTGTTGAGCGCTGTGTACATAGAGTTTATTCTAAATCAAAAACCTTGTAAATTATGCATCTATCAAAGAATTCCATACATAATTAGTATTTTTGTTTGCTTTCTTGGTTTTACAACAGAAAGGAATGTTTTTTGGTTGTACTGTGTTGCCTTGGTGTTTGTTTCTAGTACTTTGTTATCAGGATATCATGTGGGTATTGAAAACAATATTTTTAATGAATTTTCTGGATGTTCTTCAAACAATACAAATTTGATTGATAAAAGTGAAATAATTAAATCATTAGCCATGGATATGCCTGGTTGCAAAGATGTAAATTTCAAAATACTTGGATTATCACTTGCGACTTTAAATTTATTTATTTCACTAATAATAAGTTTATATAGTTTAAAATTATTAATATATGAAAAAAACAGATCCAATTAAAGTAGAACAATTTATCAGGGTTGATCACGCCGGAGAAAGAGGTGCAATCAAAATTTACGAAGGTCAATTGCTTGCTCTAAATACACTAATTAAAGATGAAAGCTTAAAAAAAACTATTGAAGAAATGAAAGTTCACGAAAAAGAACACTGTGATTTCTTTGAAAAAGAAATAAAAAAAAGAAATATAAAACCTACAAAATTATTACCTCTTTGGGATATTCTTGGAATTGGGCTTGGTTTTGGTACAACTATTCTTGGAAAAAAAGCTGCAATGTTATGTACTGCTTCTGTGGAAGAAGTAATCGATGAACATTACCTAAATCAAATAAAACAGCTAAATTTAGACGAAAAAAAATTAAAAGAAAAAATAAAAGGTTTTAGAGATGATGAATTACATCATAAAAATATAGCTTATGAAGAAGGTGCTTCAAAAAAAGGAATGTATTCTATCTTGGATAAAATTATCAAAACTGGCTCAAAAATTGCTATACGGATCTCAGAAAAAATTTAGTTAAGGTTCTAATTCAACATCCCAATATAAATAGTCCATCCAACTTTCATGTAAAAAATTCGGTGGAAAATTTTTTCCATTTTTGTGTAAATCTTCGGTTGTAGGCTGAAAAGGTTTGTGATTAAGCCTCATTCCAGAATTAATTAGTAAACGTCCTCCTTTTTTAACATTACAACTTGAGCAAGCTGTTACAACATTATCCCAATCAGTTTTTCCTCCTTTTGATCTAGGAAGTAAGTGATCAAATGTTAGTTCATTTTTACTTCCACAGTATTGGCAAGAAAATTTATCTCTTAAAAAAACATTAAATCTAGTAAAATTAGGATTTGATTGTGGTCTTATATAACTCTTTAAGGCAATTACACTTGGCAACTTCATATAAAATGAAGGGCTTCTAATCACGCGATCATAGTTACTTACAATAGTAACTCTATCAAGAAAAACTGATTTTATTGAATCTTGCCAGCTCCATAGTGACAGTGGATAATAACTTAACGGTCTGTAGTCAGCATTTAAAACTAATGCAGGACATTTTTCTAAAGATATATTTTGATCAATAAACGTCATTTATAATTTAAGAGTAGCTTAATTTATTTTAACTTTCAATAGGGCTAAATCTTTATTAAAATTTTATTACTTTACTAGATTTTCTTTGATAAAATTTAATGCTAGACTGGAAGCCTCAACCGAAATATGATGTCCACATCCTTTAATCATATTTGTTTGTACATAAATATTATTACGTGTTAAAAAGTCCTTTGTCTCTAATAAACTTGTTGGCGAAACTACCTCGTCAAGCTCTCCGTGTGTAAAAAAAAATTTTGGATTTGATTTTTTTCTTTTTAATAAGTCTTCCTTGTCAATAATTTTTCCAGAAAAACCTACAATACATGCATAATTTTCTTCACTTGTTAAACCTAAATTTATAGACATCATACATCCTTGACTAAATCCTGATAAACAGATTTTCGAAGATTTTAAGTAAAAATTCTTTTTAACTTCGTTGATAAAAGATATTATTTTTTTTTCTGATTTATTTGACTCTTTTAATATATGAGACTTATCATTACTTGTTAAATCAAACCATTGAAATCCTGATGGACTTATTGAACACCTTTCGTGAGCATCAGGACATAGAAAAACTGTATTTGGCAAAAATCTTCTCCAGTTTAAAACTAACGAACTTATATCTTTTCCATCACCACCATATCCATGAAGTAAAATAACTGCGCTATTTATAGGAAGGTTATTTTCAGGTTTTATTACTATTGTATTTAGACAAAATTGCATACCTATTTTTCTTTAAAATTTTAATACTAAAAATTTCACACTAAATGAGTATAGTTAAATATCATGTCAAAAAATAAAAACAACCAAACAATATGGAGAACTAGAATTAAGAAGGAAGGTTCGACTCTATTCCAGAAAGTAGGTAGTTCATTAGAAGTAGATAAAAATCTTTATAAGCAAGACATTCTCGGTTCAATAGTGCATACCGAGATGTTATTTAAACAAAAAATAATATCTTTCAAAACTAAAAATAAAATAGTTTATGGATTAAATAAAATTGAAAATGAAATTCATAAAAAGAAATTTTTATTCAATAATAAATATGAAGATATTCACATGAATATAGAAAAAAGATTATTTGAAATTATTGGAGAAGATGCTGGATATGTTCACACAGCAAGATCAAGAAATGATCAAGTAATAACTGATTTGAAAATTTGGTTAAGATTAGCGACTGTTGATATAAATAAAAAGCTAGACAATATTATAAAAACTATTTTAAATATTGCTCAAAAAAATGTTGAAACAATAATGCCAGGTTTTACACATTTAAAAAATGCACAAGCTGTTTCTTTTGCTCATTATATGATGGCTTATGTTGAAATGTTTAAAAGAGATAAGTTTAGATTTACTAATAATTTAGAAAACTTATACGAAAATCCATTAGGTGTTGCTGCTTTAGTAGGTACATCATTTAATATTGACAGAAATTTTACTTCAAAAAAATTGGGTTTTAAAAAACCCACTAACAATTCAATAGATACAGTTGCTGATAGAGATTTTGTTTTAGATTTTTTATATAGTGCCTCTATATGCTCTTTACATATATCAAGAATAGCAGAAGAATTCATAATATGGAACTCTGAAGGTTTTTGCCTTATTAATCTTTCAGATAAGATTGTAACTGGATCCTCAATAATGCCTCAAAAAAAAAATCCTGATCTCCTAGAATATTTACGTGGTAAATCAGGAAATTCATTTGGAAATTTATTTTCAATGCTAACTATTCTAAAAGGGTTACCAATTTCTTATTTTAAAGATTTACAAGATGATAAAGAGTTAGTCTTCAAAACAAATGAAACATTAAAAAACTGCATTTTAATTTTAAATGAGGTTTTAAATAATTTTAGTCCAAATAAAAAAAAAATGTTAAAGTTAGCTGAAACAGGATACATGACTGCAACTGATTTAGCCGATTATCTTGTAAAAAATCATAAAATATCTTTTAGAAGAGCTTATCAAATTACAGCATCAGTAGTTAATTTAGCTGAAAAAAAGAAAAAAAAACTTAATGAATTAGATTTGAATGAGTTAAAAAAAATTGAACCATCGCTTACCTCTGAAGTATTAAACATATTTGATCTAAAATACTCAGTAAATTCAAAAAAATCATTTGGTGGAACTTCTTTTGCTAATATTAAAAAAATGATAACTAAATACAAAAAAATAAAATGAAAAAAAAAATAATTTTAACTGTCTTATGTTTACTTTTTTTATTTTCATGTGGTAAAAAAGGTGATCCTGAATATAAAGTAGAAATAAGTACTTCTACAACTTTAATCATATAATGAAATATATAAAAAAAGAATTTTTCATAGAGAATGTAAAAGTTAAGGATATAACAAAAAAATTTCAAACACCACTTTACTGTTATTCATATAAAAAATTAAAAGAAAATATTATTAATTTTAAAAAAAATTTTAAAACTTTAAATCCGATTATATGTTTTGCTACTAAAGCAAATGCAAATTTAAAAATATTGAAAGAAATGAAAAAATTTAGATTAGGTGCAGATGTAGTATCAATGGGAGAACTTGCAAAAGTAATCAAAGCTGGATTTGACCGAAAAAAAATTGTATTTTCCGGTGTTGGCAAAACTGAAGAAGAATTAACCTTTGCTATCGAAAAAAATATACTATTAATAAATGCTGAATCAAAAAGTGAAATTTTAGAAATAGAAAGAATAGCAAAAAAAAAGAGAAAGTTAGTAAATATTGGAATTAGATTAAATCCAAATACAGATGCTAAAACAATTAAACAAATATCAACTGGAAAAAAACAAGATAAATTTGGTGTCTCTGAAAAAGATTTTTTAAAATTAGTAAAATATGTAAAAAATTCTAATTTTATAAAGCTCAAGTGTATAAGTGTTCATATTGGCAGCCAGATTTTAGACCATAAACCTTATGAAAAAATGTTAAAAGTTATTGATAAAATAATAAAAAAATCAAATTATAACTTTGAATTTATTGATTTAGGTGGTGGAATGGGAATCCCTTATAGCGATGATTCAAAAAATCTTAATTATAAAAAATACATGTTAGGTATCAAAAGATTTTTGAAAAAATATAAATCTAAAGTTATTTTTGAACCAGGTAGATCAATAATCGGCAACGCTGGAGTACTTATCTCAAAAGTTATTTATATTAAAGAGGGTGGTAGTAAAAGTTTTGTTATTTTAGATGCAGGAATGAATGATCTTATGAGGCCAGCACTATATGGCGCTACACATAAAATTATACCTGAAACTAAAAATAATAAATTTACAAAGAAAACTTATGAATTTGTAGGTCCAATTTGTGAGAGTACAGATAGATTTATGACTACAAGAAAATTTCAAAAACTAAAAGAAAAAGATCTAGTTTTAATATTAGATGTTGGTGCTTATGGAATGTCTTTAAGTTCAAATTATAATATAAGATTAAAACCAGCTGAAATTTTAGTTAAAAAATCTAAAGTTAGTGTTATAAAAAAAAGACAAAAGTTGAATGATTTAATTTAACTTTTGATTTAAATGATAAGAAATTTTTTATTCTCAATATTTTTTTACATAGGAATTATTTTAATCTCAATAATTTTTTTGCCTTCATTCTTTCTTCCAAAAAAAATTGCTTTGTTTGGAGGAAAATTAATGGGAATATGGGTAGGTATATGTTTAAAAACTATTTTATCCACTAAAATAATAATTAAAGGACGAGAAAATTTAATTAATAATGAAAAGTTTTTTATCGCTTCTTCACATCAGTCAATGTTTGAAACTTTTTTTTTACAAACAATTTTTTATTCTCCTATCTTTATCTTAAAAAAAGAGTTGTTAAGAATTCCAATTTTTGGATGGTATTTAATTAAAATTGGTTCAATATCTATTGATAGAGGCAAAACAACAAAGGAAAATCTTAATTTTTTTGAAAAAATTTCAAATTCAATTAGAAAATCAAATAGACCTCTAATTATTTTTCCTCAGGGCACTAGATTGCAGCCAGAAGAGAGAGCTCAATTCAAAAAAGGAGCAGGTAGAATATACAATGAATTGAATATAAAATGCCAGCCAGTAGCAATTAATTCGGGATATGTTTGGCCTAAAAATGGAAAACTAAGCTCTGGACTTACATTAACTATTTCGATTTTAAAACCTATTGAAGCTGGAATGAATAAAGATAAATTTTTAGAAAAACTTGAAAGAGAAATTTATAAAGAGTTAGATAATTTAAATTAACCTTTCATCGGCATAACAACATAAATACTATCAAAATCAGATGGGTCTTTTATTAAAGCAGGGGAACCTGTATCATGAAAATAAATTTCTATTCTTTCGCCTTCCAATTGTGATGCAACGTCTATTAAATATTTTGAGTTAAAGCTTATATCTAAATCATGCCCAAATTTAACACTTAAACTTTCTTTTCCATCACCACTATTAGTGTTGTTCACAGATAGATTTAAAATATCTTTGGTTAAATTAAATTTAACACCATCTTTTTTATCTAAAGAAACTGATGCAACCCTATCCACAGAATCTAAAAATAATTTCAAATCTACCTCTAATTTTTTTTGATTATTTTTTGGAACAACTTGAGAATAATTAGGAAATTTACCATCAATTAATTTTGAAATTAAAACACTATTATTTAATTCGAATTTAATTTTTGATTTAATATTAGAAATCTTAACATCACCATCATAATCTTCTAATAATGAACATAATTGAAAAATTGTTTTTTTTGGCAATATTATTGAATCAAAATCAATTTTTTCATTAAGTCTAAATTTTGATATAGACATTCTATGGCTATCTGTAGCTGCACCAGTTAAGAAATTTTTATCTTCTAATTGAGTTTGATGTAAAAAAATTCCAGTTAAATAATGTCTAGTTTCATCGTTAGAAACAGAGAACTTACATTTATTTAGTAATTTCAAAAGTTGTTTCGACTTCACAACAAATTCATTTTGATTAAAATTTTCATCTGTTATTGGAAACTCTGCAGGACTAATACAATTTAGATTAAATACTGATTTTTCAGACTCTACATGTAGTCTATTTTCACCACTTAGTGATAAATTAATTTTTTTCCCTGAAGTAAATTTTCTAATAATATCATACATAATTGATGAAGTCGTTGTAGTTTTACCTTCTTCAAGTATCTCAACATTATTAATTTGATGAATAAAAATTAAATCTAAATCAGTTGCAGTAATTTTAAGTTTTGAGTTTTCGGTTTCTAAAAGAATATTTGACAAAATTGGTAATGTGCTTCTTTTTTCAATTACACCTTGACAGTAGTTCAGAGATCTTTGTAAGTCTTGTTGATTGACATTAAATTTCATTATTTTTATTGTATAAAATTTTGTTTTTCAAAGTATCAATATTTGAACTAAGCTCTAAATCATTTTTTCTCAATTTTTCAATCGTTTTTACTGAATGTATAATAGTTGTATGATCTCTATTTGAAAATTCACGACCGATTTCTGGTAGAGATTTTGAGGTTAAAATTTTTGTAAGATAAATAGCTGTTTGTCTTGGTCTTACAAGATATCTTGATCTTCTTGAAGATAACATTTCATTTTTACTAATCTTGAAAAATTTACAAACTAAAGATTGGATCTGATCGATCGTGACATTATTTTCAGACAAATTAAGCAAATCTTTCAGAATAATTTTAACCTCAGATAAATTTGGTTCTTTATTGTAAATCCTTGAAAATGACACAACTCTATTTATTGCTCCTACAATTTCTCTTATGCTTGTTGTGATCTCTTTGCTTATAAAATTTTTGATATCCTCAGATATTTTAATCCGATTTGAATTTAGAGCGTTTAGTTCCTCTATTTTAGTTTCTATAATTTTATATCTTAATTCTAAATCAGGTTTTTGAATATCAATAACCAAACCTCCAGAAAATCTTGATTTTATTCTTTCTTGTATTCTTGATAATTTATTTGGTGCTCTATCTGCAGAGATTACTACTTGCGATCCTTTCTCAATCAAAGCATTAAAAGTGTGAAAAAATTCCTCCTGCATTGCCTCTTTTCCATTCATAAACTGAATATCATCGATAATTAGAACATCAGTATTTCTAAAATAATCTTTAAATTTTACCATTTCATTTGATTTAATAGATTTAATAAACTGATACATAAATCTTTCTGCAGAGATAAACATTATTTTATAATTACTTTTCAAAAACAAACCCATAGCATTTAATAAATGAGTTTTACCCATTCCAACGCCCCCATAAATATATAAAGGATTATAATAAGCTAAATTATCAGTTACTTTTTTTGATGCTTCAAATGCTAGTTTGTTACTTTCTCCAATTATGAAATTATCAAAAGATTTATTTTGATCTATTCTATTATATTGCAAAAAACTATCTTTAATAAAAGATACATTTTTTTTTTTATTTAAGTTGTTTGTATTTAAATTATTTTGTTCTTCAGGAATTTCTTGAATTTTTAATTCAATTCTGTCTATATTTTTATTAAATTCTTTAATAACTTTTAAAATTTCATCCAAGTATCTCGAAGCAATCCAGTCTCTTATAAATCTAGTTGATACCGATAGAAGAATATAATTTTTAAACTCCTCAACAAAATTTAATTTACGTAACCAACTTTCAAAAATATCATTACCAAAGTTGCTTCTCATTCTTAACTGTACTTCATCCCAATTAATTTTAGATTGAGAAAGATTTGAAGTATTTTTTGATAAATTATTTTTATTCATTTGTTTTTTATGGAGTAATGCGAGTTAAGGCTAAAAAACAAATTATGCAATAAAATATTTTTTAAATACCAAATTAAATTAAATCTAGAGGTGCATTTAATTTTGTCTCAACCTAGCGATGTAATAAAAAAAATTAAAAATAAAATCTGAAGTGGAAAAAAATTGCAAAAAAAATTTAATAAATTTTATATCTACATATAGGGATTAAAATTAAAAAAGAAATTATATTTGGTATAATTACTTTTAGTTGTAATATTTAAATTTAATGTATCAACTTCAAGTAGTCTATGTTAAAGGGCAGATATTTTTTTTGTTATTCTTGAAACGTTTCTAGAAGCATTTTGTTTTTTAATAATTCCAGTCTTAGCAACCTTCATTAGTTCAGAATTCAACTTGGGTAAGAATTTTAAAGCTTCCTTTTTGTTTTTAGATTCAATTAAAAAGTTCATTTTTTTAATCACATTTTTAAATTTACTTTTACGAACTCTATTAACTGTAGTTTGACGTGAAATTCTTCTTATTCTTTTGATAGCCGATTTTGTGTTTGCCATACGCGCTGTGGTATATACTGAGAATTAAATATGGTCAATAAAATAATAAATTATTTTTGACATACAGAACAAAAAAAAGTTGACCGATTAGATATAATTTTTTTTTTTATTATTCCTATGCAACCTTTCATATCACAATCTAAGTTTTCTCTTTGATATACTCTAAATTCTTTCTGAAATTTACCCTTGTATCCTAAAGTATTTCTGAAATCTTTAATACTTGATCCACCTTTTTTTATTGAATTTCGAAGAACATATTTAGAAAAATAAATAATTTTTCTACAATTTTCTTTTGATAAACTTTTAGCCTTTTTAGTGGGTTTTATTTTACATAGATATAATATTTCATTTGCATAAATATTACCAATTCCTGATACAAACCTTTGATCTAACAAAAAACTTTTTATATTTTTATTTTTATTTTTAAAAAAATTAAAAACATATTTTAAATTAAATAATTGACTAAATGGTTCTGGTCCATAATTTTTAAAAAACTTATATAATTCCTCTTCATTATGAAAAAATTTAAAAAAACCAAATCTTCTAGGATCATTATAAATCATTTTTACTTTATCAAAGTATAATTCAATATGATTATGTTTTTTTGGAAGTATTTGAGAACTATAAAAACTTGTATTTGTATTTAAATTTTTATTATTTTTTTCTACTAAATGGATTGTTCCTGACATTCCTAAATGTATTACAAAAAGAGTATAATCAGTAAAATGAATAATAAGATATTTTGAAAATCTTTTTATATCTTTTACTACTTTACCAACTACATTTTTTTCAAATTTTATAGGTATTTTAAACCTCAGATTTCTATTCCATATTATTATATTTTGTATTTTTTTCAGTTTAATCTTTTTTTCTAGCGACTGTTTAACTATTTCTACTTCTGGTAATTCTGGCATTTCACACTATATTAATATTCATAAAAAACTTATTTTATATGCAACAATATCTTCAAAATAAAAAAGGGCTAGTCGATAAAGTCTTTAATAAAGTATTCGATAAATATGATTTAATGAATGATTTTATGTCTCTTGGTATTCATAGAATGTGGAAAAAAGACTTGATTGCCTCTATGAACCCTACAAACGGAAAAAAGCTGATTGATGTAGCGTGTGGTACTGGTGATATAGGTAAACTTTATTTAGAAGCAATAAATAAAGATGAAGAAATTTTTTGCGTAGACCCAAATAAAGGTATGATAGAAAAAGCAAAAAAAAAACTAATTAATTTTAAAAAAATTAAATGGTTAATAGCCACTGCTGAGAATTTGCCAACAAAAAATAATATTTTTGACTATTATGTAATAAGTTTTGGATTACGTAATACCAAAAATTTAAATAAAGCTCTATCAGAAGCATATCGTGTTTTAAAACCTGGTGGTCGTTTTTTATGCCTAGAATTTGCAAAAATTGAAAATCAAAATCTTAATAAACTTTATAAGAATTATTCAAAAATAATTCCTGAAATTGGAAAAATTATAGTTGGAGATGATAAACCATATAAATACCTAGTAGAAAGTATAAATAAGTTTGTAAACCAAAATCAACTAATTGATATAATGAAGAAAAATCATTTTGAAAAATGCACTTATAGAAACTTATCTGGAGGTATAGTAGCAATTCATTCAGGCTGGAAAATTAAATGATAAAAAGATTAATTATATTATTTAAAATTGCTAGAAAATTAGCACAATCCGAGATTTTAGATATTTTTTCAAAGTTTCATCGAGTTCCTACCTCAATAAAAATTTTATTTTATTTATTATCTTTTTCTTTCAAGAAAAAAAGTGAAATTAATTACAATATTGATGAAAAGGAAAGACTTTCAAAATCATTACAATCAATGGGAACAACTTTTATAAAACTTGGTCAATTTTTAGCAACACGTCCTGATATAATTGGTGAAGATTTATCAAAACAATTAGAAACACTCCAAGATAAACTTCCTCCTTTTTCTTTATCTGAGGCAAAAAATATAATTAAAAAAGATTTAGGCAATCAAATGTTTGATTCAATAATTAACATAAGTGAACCGGTTGCGGCAGCATCTATAGCTCAGGTGCATAAAGCTCAAATAAATGACGATGGAACAATTAAAGATGTCGCAATAAAGATTTTAAGACCTCAGATTAAAAGAATTTTTAATGATGAAATAGATGCTCTAATGTTTTTTTCATTTATAGTAGAATCTTTAATTAAAAAAACTAAAAGACTTAAATTAGTTGAGGTTACTTTCCTTTTGAAAGAAATCACAAATCATGAAATGGATTTAAGGTTCGAAGCTGCAGCAGCTAACGAATATGCTGAAAACACAAAAAATGATTTAGGTTTTAAAGTGCCAAATATCTATTGGAATTTTACAAGTGAGAATGTGATGACGTTAGATTGGGTTGAAGGAAATTCAATACGTGAAAAAGAAATTTTAGAAAAACAAAATATTGATACAAATCAAATCGCAACTGATATAATTCAGCATTTTTTAAGACATGCAGTAAGAGATGGTTTTTTTCATGCAGATATGCATCAAGGAAATATTTTTGTAGATAAAAGTGGACAAATAGTTCCAATAGACTTTGGAATAATGGGAAGACTAGATAAAATAAGTAAAAGATTTTTGGCAGAAATTCTATATGGTTTTATTCAAAGAGATTATAAAAAAGTTGCTGAAGTTCATCTTGCTGCAGGGTTAGTTCCTAAAAATGTACCTGTAGATGAATTAGCACAAGCATTAAGATCTATAGGGGAACCAATTTTTGGACAATCAGTTAAGGATATTTCTGGTGGAAAATTATTAAAACAACTTTTTGACGTAACTGAAAAATTTAATATGCAAACACAACCCCAGCTCTTGCTTCTTCAAAAAACTATGGTAGTGGTCGAAGGGGTTGCCAGAAAGCTTAATCCTAACACAAATATTTGGGAAACATCAAAACCAGTGCTTGAAAATTGGCTTAAAGAAACAAAAGATCCAATAAATTCCTTAAATGATACATTAAAAAATACAACAGAAGTTTTGAAAAGATTGCCAGAATTTCCAGAAATTATGGACAAAGCAAACCAAGCTTTGAGTTTTTTAGCTAGTGGACAAATACCACAAAATACAAATTCTTATAATGCTTTAAATGAGGCAAAATCAGAAATGATCGCTTTTAGAAATCAGACAGCTATTGGTTTATTATTGCTTGTATTTTTTGGACTATTAGTATTTTAATTTGAACGATGAATGTTTTTTTAAATAAAAAGATACTTTTAGTTATATGTGGTGGTATTTCTGCATACAAAAGTTTAGAACTAATTAGATCTTTTAAAAAGAGGGGCGCTCAAATTAAAACTATATTAACTGAAAACGCAAAACAATTTGTTACTCCGTTATCAGTTACTTCTCTTTCTAAGGAGAAAGTTTATGATGATTTATTTAGCCTAGAAAACGAAACTGAGATGGACCATATATCTCTATCTAGATGGTCTGATGTTATACTTGTGGCTCCAATAACTGCAAATACCATAGCTAAATTAAGTTCAGGTTCCTCAGACGACCTAGCATCAACAGTTATACTTGCGTCTAATAAAGATATTTTTTTAACACCAGCAATGAATGTAAGAATGTGGGAACATCCTTCAACTAAAGAAAATGTAAATAAATTGAAAAAATATGGATTTAATTTTATTGGACCTGAAATAGGTGATATGGCATGTGGAGAATTTGGTGAAGGCAAAATGGCTGAACCAAAACAAATCGAAAAAAGAATTGAAATCTATTTTATAAATCTACTTAAAAATAAGAGATATAAAGCGCTCGTAACAGCAGGCCCTACATATGAATATATAGATCCAGTTAGATTCATTGGTAACAAATCAAGTGGAAAACAAGGATATGCATTAGCAAAATCGTTATCTAAAAAAGGTTTTGAAACTACTTTAATATCAGGACCGACAAACTTGCAGGTAGAAAAAAATATAAATTTAATTAAAGTTGAAACTGCAGAAGAAATGTTTCAAGCAACACAAAATAGCTTACCTGTTGATGTTGTTATATTTTCAGCAGCTGTAGGTGATTATAAAGTAAAAAAAATTTCTAAGGAAAAAATAAAAAAGCAAGATAAGCTTAATCTAGAATTAGAAAAAAATGTAGATATTCTTAACTACGTTTCTAATCATAATTCTTTAAGACCAAAGCTTGTTATTGGTTTTGCTGCAGAAACAAACAATTTAGAAAACTATGCAAACAAAAAACTTAATGAAAAAAATTGTGACTGGATAATAGCAAATGATGTATCTAATAAAAAAATTGGTTTTGATTCAGATTTTAATGAAGTTTCAATTTTTTATAAAAATAATAAGAATGAAAAAATTTCATACAAATCTAAATCTGAAATATCAGATGAATTAGTCGAAAAAATTGTTAATCATTTAAACTAATGGTTAAAGTTTTAATCAAAAAATTAAAGTCTTCTGTACAATTGCCTTCTTATAAAACTAGTGGTGCATCTGGTATGGATTTAATGGCGTTTATAGAAGAGCCAATTGAACTAAAACCAGGTAAATCATGTCTTATACCTACTGGATTATCAGTGTCCTTTTCTAAAGAATATGAGATTCAAATTAGACCGAGATCAGGTCTAGCAGCAAAAAATAATATTAGTGTTCTAAATACACCTGGTACGATCGATAGTGATTACAGGGGAGAATTAAAAGTCATTTTATATAATCATGGTAGTGAAAATTTTATGATTAAAAATAATGATAGAGTTGCTCAAATGGTTTTAGCTCCTATTATTAAGATGGAACTAGAAGAAATAAATGAACTTCCAGAAACAATAAGAGGAGAAGGAGGGTTTGGTTCAACTGGTAAATGAGCAGCAGTTTAAATAAATCGCAAATTGAAAGATTTTCAAGACAATTAGTTTTAAAAGATGTGGGAGCTAAAGGACAAAAAAAAATTTTATCTTCCAAAATTTTGATTGTTGGCATTGGAGGCTTAGGTTGTCCTGCTGCAGAAAATTTAACTAGAGCGGGAGTTGGATCAATTGGTTTAGTAGATAATGATATTGTTAATCTTTCAAATATTCATAGACAGAGCCTATTTAATTCTAAGGACATTAAAAAATCAAAAGTTAGTATAGCAGCTAAAAAACTTAAAGATATTAATCCTTATACAAAGATCAAAATATACAAGATAAGACTGAATGAAAAAAATATAAAAAATATAATTAAAAATTATGATGTTATTATTGATGGATCTGATAATTTTAAGACCAAATTCCTTATCAATGATTATTGCTCAAAGTTCAAAAAAAAGTTAGTCACAGGCGCAATAAGTAAATTTGACGGTCATGTATTTACATTTAACTTCAAAGATAAAAAAACAGCATCTTTAAAAAGTTTTTATCAAGAAGATGAAATTTCAGATGATATTTTAAATTGTGAATTTGAAGGTGTTCTTGGAACAACTGCTTCAATTG
>MDSW01159904.1_pt1 | contig 15155 bp, 18 predicted proteins | sample 811171 | NCBI WGS metagenome assembly MDSW01 (sample SAMN05326641, study PRJNA326480) | marine metagenome | isolation source: seawater | place: Atlantic Ocean: North West | collected 2012 | reverse complement strand
GAAGGCACGTGCAGCAGCACGTAAGCAGCGAGACAAGTGGAAGAACAAGATTTGGTACACGATTCGTGCGCCTCGAACACCATGGGATTTTAAGAAAATTGGAGAAACTCTGGGCGAGTCTGATGAACATATCCTCGGCCGTGTCTATGAAATGACACAACAAGAATTCAACGGCGATTTTACCAAGATGCATGTCATCTTGCGTTTCCGTGTCCACGAGTGTGTCGGTCAAGACGCACTCACGACCTTCATCGGACACCACCACCAAACTGACCACATCCGTCGTCAAATTCGCCGCTACCGTGGCAAGGTTGACGATGTTGTTGATGTCGTTTCAACAGATGGATACCTTGTCCGTCTCAAGCCTCTCATCATTACACAAAAGCGTGTTCAAACATCGGTGAAGCAGGCAATGCGAGCTAAAGCTCGTGATTTGATTATCGGTTTTGCTTCCAAAGCAACCTACTCCAAGATTCAAACACAAATTCTTGATGGAACATTGGAAGAAGAAATCCGCAAGGCAGTCAAACCCATTTATCCAGTGAAGTCTGTGGCTATTCGAAAGAGTCAACTTCTCCAAGCCGGTGTTGTTGCTGAAAATGGAAAAACACTTGACGAGATTCATGCTGAAGAAGCACGTTCCGATGCCGAAATCAAAGCCAAGAAGGCAGCAGCCCTTGCTGCAGCAATGGAAGACGAAGATGGTGAAGAAGGCGAAGAAGATACCACTCCTTCCATCATCGATGCTGCTGAAGCAATGGAACCTGCATCTGAAAAAGCACCTGCTGAAGAAGCACCTGCTGAAGAAGCACCTGCCGAAGAAGCACCTGCCGAAGAGGCACCTGCCGAAGAGGCCGCACCAAGTGCAGATTATGGTTCAATGAAGGTTGCAGAGCTCAAGGAACTCTTGAAGGCTGCAGGAAAACCTGTCTCTGGAAAGAAGGCAGACTTGATCGCTCGTTTGAACGAATGATTGACTCGAGAACCACGTTCTCCTCAATACCAGCGAAAGCAAGGTCCAGGCTGCGGTTAAGCCGTAGGTTTGACATGGAAGAGGCGCGAGGAAGGGATATGCAACGACTTGGGGTGATAGGCGGAACCGGTCTCATCAGCATGACTGTTGGTGATGAAATGAAGCAATCGGGACTTACCTTGGTTCGCCGAGATGATGTAACTGTTGAAACGCCTTGGGGTGATGTCCCTTTGACGTGTATGAGATTGCAAGCAGGTGATGAGGAAAAAGAACTGTTCTTTTTACAACGCCATCACAACAACGGCCAAGCGAGCAAGCCCCCTCATATGATTGAACATCGTGCGAACATACGGGCTTTGGCCGATGCGGGATGCGAAGCAGTGATGGCGGTTTGTTCAGTCGGAGCAATTCCTGCGGACTTCCCACCAGGGAAAGTCGGGTTAGCAGAACAATACATCGATTTCACAGGAAGAGCATCGACATTTCACGATGATTCTGCGGTCTTTACTTCGGTAACTGAACCTTTTGATTCAACCCTCAACACACGTCTCAGCCAAGTCTTGCGTTCGGTTCAAGATTTCTCGGATGATGAACGATTATTCTACACATATTGGTTGGCACAAGGCCCGCACTTTGAAACCAAGGCAGAAATCGATGCGATCGACACCCTCGGTGGCCACATGGTTGGAATGACCATGCCTCGAGAAGCAAAACTTGCCCGTGAACTCAAACTTCCATATGCGGCAGTTTGCATCTCTTCAAATTGGGCGGCAGGTCGAGAACCAGGAGACGCCGGGGCAGACTTAGACCATCATTCGGTATCCGCTCAAGCAAATCAAAGATTGATTCCAGTATGGGCGTGCTTAGTGGAACTTCTCTCCTAATGGTCGTTCAAAAACCTAAAATACCTTCGCAGTAAGCGCTTTTCCGGATATTAAGAAAAAACACACTGTCATATACCCCCCTTACTAACTTAGTTACATGAACGGAGTTATATCTGGCACAAAGAAAGTATTTTCGACCACGAACGTAATCGGCTATGTATTGGGTCTATCGATGATCGCAGTTACGCAGCTTCTAACTGTCCTCTGGCCCCTGCTGTTCGCACCACTCGTGTGCGCAACATTCGGACTGCTGCTTTACAAGACGCAGCCATTCACCGAACCGACCATGATACGTGTTGGCTCATCACCACAAGTTACTCAAGAGTGAATTGCTCCGATTAATTGTGCCTTTTCCAACCAGTACCGTTCCACCAATACAGTTGGCCAGACAATTTTTTCCAATTGTGTCCGGCTGAATCTGTCCATTCTAGTTCAGTTTTGTTGCCCCACCCATTTTCGAGTGCGTTCATGTCCGGTGCGGATTGCACATGTTCTTCCCCTTTTTGTACGGATACTTCTCGGACACCTACTTGATGTAACAGTGCCCCATAACCGCTGGTGGTAATCGCATGTGAAATACTGTCTCCAACAATTTTAACGAGCAATCCAAGAAAACCACTCAAAAATACACCCACAGCGACGGTTGAAAAAAATAAGAAACCTTCCGTGCTCTCAGAAGTCATACCAATACCCAAAGTAGAAAACGTTGCGAGAACGATGAGGCAAATCATTCCAAACAAATTAAACCCGGATTGGAGAGTTTCCGCAACACCCATCGGATTGATATTACTCATGTTTGAATCCGGTTTTCCGTTTTCCAAACCCATGGTGATTCCATCAGTCATAAATTTCGAGATTAACCCAATGATGCCAACCAAGAAAAATAATGACCCAATTGCGATAAATACTATTGCTGAAACAAAATTATCCGAATTTAAAGCCATAAGGTAAAAAACAAGCGCTATCAATCCAATGGCGAGTGAAACACTGAGGAAACTTACTCCTGCTAGGAACACTTGACTCGTCGTAGCCTTGTTCTTCATGATTCATACTCGGCTTAGCCAGTCTAAAAAATTTCAGTAAAGGAGGCCTTTTGAAGACTCAGCGAGCAATAACAAAGTCCTCGGTATTTTTGTTCTGAGACGTATTACTCTGACAGATGGTAATGGGTGAATGTAACATATTCACGCTTCAGAAGTTATTTTTTCAACGAGGAAACTTCGACCATCATGGCCCCATTTCATGACGCCAGAGTCATCATCTTCGAACATGAAATATTTAGTGGCAAATTCCTCACCAAATTCAGCATGAGGTGGGTTAAAAAGCAATACAATCCGAGTGCTGTAGCCGCCAAATGAGCCAACTCCTGCCTTGGCAGGTTCTCCATCAATCAGCACATCATGAAAGATTGGTGCTTCTTGGTCGGGTTGTTCATCAAAGCCATGGGTATCGTTTTGGACGGCTAAATTTTGTTCTGTTGCAGGTATTGTCGAGAGTTCTGACATGGAAATACATAGCATCCACTCATTATTAAATTTCTTGATTTTTCAGAATCGCTCTTTCGACCACTCACATACATTCTAAGACCGACGCAATCAAGGGTGTTGCATGGAAGGAAAGTCAGTAGAGCAATGGATGAATCACGAGGCCCAAGATGAATGGGAACGCATGATGAAAAAAATCGCTGTTTTCCACGACAAACATAACTTCGAGGAAAACAACGGGCATGATATGGGATACAGAATCGCCCTCACCGTTGAGGAACTTGGAGAATTTGCGGCAGCGGTTACCAAAGGTAAGCCTCTTGCAGACTGTGCGGAGGAAATGGCAGATATCTTGCTCTTGCTTATGGGCCATTCTTTAGCAATGGAGATTGATTTGAAGGCTGCATTTGAAGACAAGTATGCAAAAATCATGCAACGCCCATCACGCCAAGGTCGTTTGGGGTTGCGGGTAACTGAATACCAACCAGATGAGTGATTATCGAATCCAGTGCTGGAAAATCATGTTATGTTCATCACGAGGGCCTGCATCGACAAAGCGCTCACCAATCATGTGGAAACCCTCTCCCTCCATCGATGGGGCAAATGCATCAGCACCTTCGACTTCTGTTTCGATAATCGTCTTATGAATCTCTTTGGTATGTTGCAAAAACAATTGGTAAATTTCCCCACCACCGATAATCATTAGTTCTTCGGATTCACCGAGTTCTAAAATATCCTCAAAAGAGAGTACTTCAACATCGTCTCGAGGTGTTCTTGAGAGGACAATATGCCTTCGGCCCGGTAGTTTCCCTGGAAGGCTGTCCCATGTTTTACGACCCATGACCATGGTTTTGGACATCGTGATCCTCTTGAAGTGTTGTAAGTCAGATGATTGACGCCAAGGTAAGTCTCCATCTTTGCCGATGGCTCCGTTCAAATCACATGCAAAAATCATGGTGAACATCGTATTTTCCTCACACAGCAATAGGGGCGGAGATATGCGGATGGTGTTCATAGCCAACCACTTCGATATCTTCGAAGGTAAACGAATCAATAGTTGTACAATCTGGGTTCAATTTGAGTTGAGGCAGAGGCAATGGTTCGCGAGAAATTTGTAATTGAGCCTGTTCAAGATGATTGTTATACAGATGTGCATCGCCTAATGTATGAACAAAGGTTCCAGCCTCCAGTCCACAAATTTGCGCCATCATGTGGGTTAAAAGTGCATATGAGGCAATATTGAAAGGGACACCAAGAAATACATCAGCACTGCGCTGATAGAGTTGACAATTGAGTTTACCATTGGCAACATGGAATTGGAAAAAGGCATGGCATGGCATCAAAGCCATCTTGTCGAGCTCACCAACATTCCAAGCAGAGACAATAATCCGGCGACTGTTCGGATTGTTTTTAATCATATCAATAGCCTGTTCAACTTGGTCGATAATTCGACCATCGTTTGCTTCCCACTTGCGCCATTGTTTGCCATATACGGGCCCGAGGTCGCCGTTTTCATCCGCCCATTCATTCCAAATTCGGACACCGTTTTCTTGCAGGTATTTGACGTTGGTATCGCCTTTTAGGAACCAAAGCAATTCGTGAACAATAGAGCGTAAATGGAGTTTTTTTGTCGTAACCATAGGGAATCCATTTGAGAGGTCAAAACGCATTTGGTGCCCAAAGACAGAACGTGTCCCAGTACCAGTTCGGTCACCCTTCTCTTCACCTTCATCGAAAATACATTGAATGAGGTCGTGGTAGACTTTCATAGACTCACCAACTGCTTGTCGCAACCGACAGCACTTGAGCATTCTTGAGCGAATGTATCTCATGCAGAGATGAAAAGAGCATCACTTTCTTCATCTGGATGACAAAGATAGTTGAGAATATCATGTTTGCGTATCTGTTGAAGTATGGGCTCAAGCGATTCTTGAATCATTTCAAATTCCCAACACCGGCACACATACCAACGCCGAGCCATTTGAGCAAGAATGGAGATGCTCTCATGGACAAACCCTTCTTGATAGAGGTGAAGAACTGTCTGCATTTCTTGGTAATCTGATGGGAGGAGTTCTGACAAATCTCCAAACTGTAGCATCCCTTTGCACATGATGGATTTTTCTGCAAGTGTCGCAGGTGTAGAATTACTTGGCCACCCCGCAATTCCGAGTAAAGCAAGAGATACAATGGAATCGGTTGCAGGTGTGTCAACATCATTACGATCTTTCAGTATACATACAGGCTTTCGCGACATGTAAACGGTGAGATGCGGGTCAAGCGCAATGAGATTTCTGTGTATGGACTGGAAAATATCAATCGAAACAGTTGGCCCATCATCATTTGAAGATAATAATGGCCGGGTAAATGAAAAATCAAAACTCCAAATCGGTGTTGAATTTACAATTGAACAAAGCAGTTCCATTCCGCGCAATTCCGCCTTCAATCTTTTCTTACAGAAGCTGCCATCCAAGTGAAGTTCGCCAAGTTGTGTATCTATACGCTCCACGTAGGTGGTAATGCTCTACACTACTTCAACTATGGAGCGCCAAGTGCTGAAATACTTCCCATTAATTGGTCGGTAAATTTTCTATAGAGTGAAGAGAGATACGCCCGTATCTCATGTTCTTCTCGGTAAGCGAGTTCGGTTAGTTGCTGTGCTTTTATGTCTCCACCATTTGGGTCTTGAAGCCATTCCATCCATGTAATGCCTTGACCTGCAGAGAGCGAAATGGGCTTCCAAAGACGTGGCACCTTGTGTTCTTGTGGTTTCATAAATGCACGAGTCCCAAGAAGTGCAATCGGAACGACCACAGCATTCGGGTATGAGGCTGCAAGACGTGCAACTCCTGTTTTCCCTGGGAGTAGATATGGCGCTTCAGTGCGTTTTGAACGCGTTCCTTCTGGAAAGATACCCAATGCTTGTCCTGAATCCAAAACATCGGCTGCACTGGAAAGTGCATCTTCTCCACCCTTGTCGCGTTTGGTTTCGATTTGACCGGTCGCTCGCATCGCTGCTGCAAGTAGTTTGTTTTTGAAATGACCATCTTTTGCTAAGTAGTGCGTTGTTCGGCGAGCAGATGCGATGACGAAAATCGGGTCGACGTGTGAAAGATGGTTGGCTGCAAGAATCACGGGTCCTTTACGCGGAATATTATGCAAACCGTTCATTTTAGCATTGAGCATTGGTCGCAAAAATGGCGATAAGAACAACCGCAAAAACCCATAGCTTGGAGTTCGAGGTAACTCTTGACCAGTTGTCGGAATGAGCCAATGCTGCTCGAGGGATTGCCATGCATCAACAACTGACTCCACCTCTGGCATAAGAAAATCGAAAATCTATATCGTTTTGATTGTTCCCATGAAAATGTCCGAAGGAGTTGCAATTCAAGACCCTCTTCTCTTGACCAAACGAGAGAGTACAAAGTATCAAATCACTCGGGTGTTACCCAACACCATGGCTCCACAACGACATATCAGTTGTGTTCGTGTGGTGGCCGCCTCAATCCTTCTTTGTCTGCTTTCATCGACGTTTAGTCCTGTAGTTGCGGCGAAAGAGAGTTGGGATGAAGACGGATGGTTGCGGACAGCATTGGCCCAAGAACGTCTTGATTCTGGAGATGAATTCGGTTGTTACGGGATGCCAAATCTCGAATGGACTGCTGACCCTGGCGCCGTTGCCCTGGAATGTCAGCAATACATCAGTGAGCGTGTTGTTGCGAGCCAATGGGGCGACCATCCGATATCGACCTTTACCCCACCCGGATTGACAATGAGTCAACACACGACGGTCGCTTCACAAGGATTTGCTGTTCATGGGGACCAAACAGGTTTGTCATCATCAGCATGGCACTCATCGACTGATGTTCCCGAAGATGATTGGGATTGGTATAATCTTGGTCGCCGAGGCGGAAGTCTTGAACAAATCATTGGCTCGAAGGAACAGGTTCAAACAGCTGTCGAAGAAGGTGGACTGGTCAATTTGTATTGGATTGGTCGAATGAACGATGCCACCATTCGTCACGATGCAGATATCGCCACTTATCTCACCGATGAAGCGCAAGCATGGATGACGACATGGGGAGAAGCATGGTCGTATTGGACCGTTCAGGATTGCTATGAATTCACCCATTCAAGTGAAACAATTGACAATCAAACCATCATTGAATTTGAATTACTGCAAACTGAACAATGTACTGCAGTTTCGCCACTTGCTTGGAACGTACCAACCACATGGATATTCGACCTCCAAGGTGGGGAAGTCGTTGAGGTGCGTGATTCAGAATCAGTTTTATCTGATTTGGAAGGGGTGAAAAAGACAGCAGAAGGCTACACTCAGGCCTCTTCCGAATACCTTCATCTTTCCCTCACCAAGGGGCATAATGTCTCAATAGTCGTGAATGGAACAGTTGATTACGACATTCTCGGGCATTCACAATTTTGGAATAATTATTCCACAGCAGTGACTATTGCTTCGCATGACACAACAGATTTGTTCAAATGGTCAAAGCGATTTAGTGATGAGCCACAATTGACCTTCACTTGGTTGGTTCAACCAAGAGATGGAATCGGTGAATCAGGTTGGTTGGCTTTTTTGTCAGTGGTCGTGGCTGCAACCACCATTACTGCGATGATGTACATTTTGAAAAGAGAGGGCTTGGGTCCATTTGCAGAGAAACTACCTCAGCGACCCAGTGAGTTTGAAGAAGAATCACCCGAATCGAAGTTTAATGCTGAATGAGGGCGAAGACTTGATGCCATAAGGTTGACACCCGTAGGTTAGAGGATACGCATATGGGTGGCGAAGATGTTGTCATAGACCCTTGGGGAAGCGCCCAATCAACTGATTATTCTCGCATCATTGAACAGTTTGGTCTTTCTTCAATGGACCAGATGAGTCTCCCGTCTCCTTCGCGGTTACATCGGCGTGGAATTGTCTTTGCACACCGTGATTTAGGCCAGGTTCTCGATGCTCAAAAGCAAGGAGATTCCTTCGGAGTACTCACCGGTTTGATGCCAAGTGGGCAAATGCATATGGGGCATTCGATGGTCATTGACCAAGTGAAATGGTTCCAAGAACTTGGAGGCGATGTCACCATTGCAGTCGCTGATTTAGAGAGCCAAGCTACACGTGGAGTCTCACTCGAAAAAGGTCGAAAAGTGGCATTAGAAGAATACATCTCGCACTATGCCGCTCTTGGAATTGACCCTGAAAAAACCAATGTCTATTTCCAATCATCTCGTCCGATTGTTCAACGCTTAGGTTTCCAACTTGGTAAGCGTACCAACTTGAATGAGTTGGAAGCAATATATGGATTCAGTGGAGAAACAAACCTCGCACATGTTCAGGCACCTTTGGTTCAAGTTGGCGATATCTTGCACCCACAAACCGATGAATACGGTGGTTTGAGGCCTATTGTCGTTCCCGTCGGGGTCGACCAAGACCCTCACCTTCGTTTGACACGTGGACTTGCATCCAAAACCAATTGGTTTAATGTAAATGATGGAAAATCTTCAGGTGTTGTGATTGGCCTTTCGGTTCAAGATGACAACGCAGAAGTCCTCGGCCAATTACCGAACGGGCGTCTGGATAAAGACCGTTTAAACACGGTCTTTGCAGGCATGGTTGCTTCACTTGAGCATCTTGGATTTTCGGATATATTGTCAAATCCAAAGCAAAGGACGATTGCAGTCCCAAGTGCTACAGCAAATGACAAATCCAGAATCCGAATAAAATTACTCGAATATGAACGCTCACTTGGAGGCATGGGGTTGCTTGCGCCTTCATCGACTTACCACCATTTTGCTGTCGGCTTAACTGGTGAAAAAATGAGCAGCAGTAAGCCAAAAACAACCCTTTTCTTACGCGATGATTTACCAACGGTCGAAAAGAAAATCAAACGTGCTTTCTCTGGAGGCCAAGCGACCGTCGAGGAACATCGGCGAATTGGTGGAAATCCCGATATTGATGTGGCTTATCGCTACATGATGTATTTCTTCGAAGATGATGATTCATATTTGGAGGAAATAAATGCTGATTATCGAGCTGGGAAAATCCTCGCAGGCGAAATGAAGCAATTATGTATTGAACGAGCAACGTCTTGGCTAAGTAATTTGCATGAAATGCGCGACCAAACGGCTCATCTCGTCGCAGACTTTTTGGCGTCAGATGCTCAATAATCACGATGCATCATCAGATGAAAAGACAACAGGATCGGGACCAATAGGGAGTTCTTCAAGTTCGTCATCAGTTAATTCTCGTTCAGATGCATCTTCATCAAGGATCATTGAATGGCCATGTGGGTCCAAAAATTCGACAGTGAATACACTTTCATCGCCGGCTTGTTGAATTGAAGTGAGTAAAGAATCAAGAGTTGTAAGTGAATTGAGATGTTCGGGATTGTCATTTCCTGAATCAAGTTCAATCTCCCTCTCAACATCGCGTCGAACCATGTTGATAATCTCGACGAAACGGTTCAAAACACCCTCGACATTGCTCACATAGCCTGTCGAGTTCGTACCCGGCATAACCTCGAGTTCTAATTCGGGAATCCTGACGGTACATGAGGAAGAACGTACAACACGTGAACGGAGTTTTTGTGGGCTGTCCAAAATCAACGACCATGCACCTGATTTCTTTCCTTCTGCAGGGATGAAATCTGTTTGACGCCATCCACATGCATGGCACAAAACCGTGACTTGGGTGTGTTCACCAAAGTAGGGTATTTCATCGACATTAGCAACCATTCGAAGTTGACCCTCTTCTTTGCATATTGGACATGGAATGTCGATGGATTGTTCATCCATCACATCCGCCGCCTTCCAAGTTCGTTCGCGTCAACGGCAAAAGCCTCCATTTCCACACCACGAACACCTCGGCAACCTGGTGGAAGTAACATCAAACGAGTTTCTGTCATTTGGATAATTTGCCCGCCTAAATCATTGTCAATGAATGTGTTGAGTTGTGCTAAAGCCGCATTAAACTCAACGGTCTTTTTCATCAAGCGATTCATTTCTACAATAACTGCATGGTCATCAGCAACCCAATCCATCAATTGGCCACAGCCTGTGATGTCGTTGAGCACAGCGCGATGAAGTACCATGCCGCTTTCATTATCTAGAATCGGTGGGTGTGGATACAACTGTCCAAGGTCATGGTAGATGACTTCATTTTCAGTTGAAATTTGAGTTTGATTGGTTTCCATACTTGGCATATTGAAGGTTCGGAGTGGTGCGGTTTCACCATCATCCTTCGATGCCAAATCAGCGACCTCCTCGGCCTCCCGTATCTTCTCATCGGCTCGTGTCAACACGTCGAGGTCCGGCATTGAAGGAACGACAGGATCCTTTTCCGGCTTGTCTTTTTCCTGAGGCTGAGGATTGGTAAAGGCATCGAGCGAAGACTGTGCTTCGTCCCTTTTTCCTTTCTTACCTCTGCGCATACAGGTCGCTGGTATCGGACACCTCAAGAAGACTCGCCTTCAACGAGAGCCAGTGGGGGCTTTTTCACAAGGCTTGGGACATTGCCGAATGATTCGTCGGGTTGATAAGTGTGCACTCGCAACAGACCCTTGCGCCTCAAGGTTCAAAAGGTGTCGACTAAAAGAAGGGATTGATGACAATGGATGCGCAGCAGAATGTATTGAAAACCGGAACAAGTACAATAGGCATTACCTTCGATGGTGGAGTCGTAGTTGGAGCAGACCACCGCGCCACAATGGGCCATTTCATTGCCAACAAAAGCGTCCAAAAGTTGTTCAAGATTGGAGACAATCTTGCTTTGACAACTGCAGGTCTTGTCGGTCATGCTCAATCTCTTTCCCGAACACTCTGCGCTGAAGTGGCTTTGTTCCAACTTCGCCGTCAACAACCAATGACTGTTCGTGGTGCAGCAACATTGACTGCAAATATCCTCTCTGGCCGTCCGCACTGGGTTCAATTGTTGATTGTCGGTGTCGATGATGAAGGTGGACATGTCTACTCAATCGACTCCGCTGGCGGTTCTATTCCAGACCTTTATTGTGCCACAGGTTCAGGTTCTCCATACATGTATGGTGTCCTTGAAGACGGCTTCAGCGAAGGTATGTCTCGAACCGATGCATTGAAACTCGCGGCCCGTGCCCTTCACGCATCGGGGCAGCGTGACGCCGCCTCCGGAAACGGCATGGATTTGGCAGTAATTACTGCCAAAGATGGCTTTGTGTCCCTTTCTCAAGCAGAAATTGCAAAACTTCTTTCTTGAGAATTTTTAATTCCCGCAGCTAATACTGCACTCCTTAGGGAGAGTTTGTGCACAGTCAATGTGCGAGCGCGGAAAAAGGTGAGAATATGCGTCTAACGTTTAAAGAATTGAAAGACCAAGTGCAGAAAATTGTCCCCCGGGATATACCCTACACTGTAGAACTCGAAGCGGGCAACATTGCTTTGGTTACCCCTGAACCAAATCGAATCCTCGCTACGGACGGCCTTCTTGCTAAAATCGCTGGGAAAGTCAAGCGAAAGATTGTTCTCCGGCCGGATGCTTCAATCATGAAATCAGAAGAAGATGCTACCAAGATTCTCAAAGAAATTATTCCTGAGACGGCCAACATTACCAATATTTACTTCGATGCTTGCTACAGAGAAATAACCGTACAGTGTGAAAACCCTGGTGAAGCGGTTGGACGACGTGGAATCAATTTGCAAGAGATACGAGACCAAGCAGGTTGGTTGATTACTGTAGAGCGAACCCCGCCAATTGTTTCAAAGACCGTTCACGACATCCGTGGATACCGTCATGCTCATGCAGATGAACGCAGAAAGCTGCTGAAAGATTTCGGCCTTAACATCCATCGCCCTCAACGACCTGGTGCGACTTGGGCACGGGTTACCGCATTGGGCTCTTACCGAGAAGTTGGACGAGCGTGCCACTTTGTCACGACCAATGAATCACGTGTAATGATTGATGTTGGCGTGAACATTGCTTCGGATACCGACCCTATGCCATACTTCACCGCTCCTGAAGCGTTACCTTTGGAAAAACTCGATGCTGTGGTTTTGACACACGCTCACTTGGACCATGCGGGAATGCTTCCTGTTTTGTTCAAATACGGGTATAGAGGTCCAGTATATTGTACTCCACCAACACGAGATTTGATGTTGCTTTTGCAAACTGATTATCTGAAAGTCGGAGGCGCTGAAGGAAAGCGGGCTCCCTATGATATGGAAGATATACGAACCTGTATGCGGCACGTTGTCGATGTAAATTGGGATGAAACCACAGACATCGCACCGGATATCAAGCTCACCTTTTCCAATGCTGGCCATATTCTTGGTTCTTCTGCTGTCCATCTCCATATCGGTGATGGCAAGCACAACATTGTCTTTAGTGGCGACCAGAAATATGAGAAGTCATGGCTGTTCGATGCAGCAAACACACGTTTCCCACGCGTAGAAACTCTTGTGATTGAATCAACGTATGGTGCATCTGGAGATTATCAACCATCGAGGCAAGAGGCGAATCAAGAGTTGCAAGATATTGTTTCCCGAACCATGGCTCGAGGTGGCAAGGTCATCTGCCCAGTGTTTGCAGTTGGTCGTAGCCAAGAAGTGATGATTGCTATCGATGAATTATTCCGTTCGGGAACTGTAAAACCCGTGCCGGTTTGGTTGGATGGAATGATCCAAGAGGCAACCGCAATTCACGCAGCCCACCCTGATTATCTTACAAGCAGTCTCCGCAAATCTTTGCTCAAAGACGACGGTGAAAACCCATTCACCAGTGAATGGTTCCGACCTGTTAAAGGACGAGAATTGCGTGAAAGTATCATCATGGATAATTCACCATGCATTGTGTTGGCCACATCTGGAATGCTCAATGGTGGCCCTGTTATGGAATATTTCAAGAACTGGGCTCATGAAGATCGAAATTCATTATGTTTTGTCGGATACCAAGCGGAAGGAACACTCGGGCGACGACTTCAGAAAGGATTTGGCGAAGTTCCAATGATTATCAATGGGAAGACAGAAATTGTCAAGATTGGTTGTGAAATGGTTACGATTGATGGATTCTCAGGTCATTCTGACCGCCGCCAATTACTCGATTTCGTCGACCAAATTTCACCTACACCGCGCAACATTATTTGCCATCATGGTGATTATCACAAATGTAACGAACTTGGAAAAACCTTGCGAGAACGCTACAAGTGTCGAACCTATGCGCCTCAAAATCTTGAGACCGTTCGTTTGATGTGATTACATCAATGGTATATCGAAACCAGAGTCAAGAGGGTCAGGTAGCGATTCCTCTATCGGTTCACTTTGCGGATTTTTCAAAGTTGTACCGGTTGAATAGTTCGCCTTGATTGGCGTAGCGCCAGATGTTGCAGTTGCCTCAGATGAAGCATCAAAAAGCGACCATGCAAACACAATGAAAATCAATCCAAGGCCAGATGCTACGACGACCAAGGTACTCCCTCCACTCGCGAGGTTGATACCAATCGCAACGACGAAAAAGAACATGGCTGCCAGTAAAAGGAGTCTTCGAGAAACCGTCGCCATAGAGGTCTCACGACCATGTTCTTCATGAACCCGTTGCATCTGTACCCACATCATGTACTCGTCTGGAGAAGAGCGTTCATCCAAAGTTGCCTGTCCAGGATGGCTCATGACTGCCGTAGCACCATGGGGTGAGAACGCCGAAGATGCTTATGACCAAGGCTTGGTCGAACTTGGCCTTGGAGATTCACGTTTAATCGAAATGAAGGGTGCGATGCTTCCACTTGGTTTTGGAGCAACTCCGCCACAGCCACTTCCAATGGGTTCGTTGGTTGAATGCCATTTGGCAACTGCTTATTCTTGGAGTGGTTCTTCAGCATGTGCAGGTGTGGCTTGGGCAGCATGTGTTACGCCAGAAGGTGACGAATGTGCAATTGTAGCAACCGTTTCAACTGAACTCGATTATGAGGAAACAACACTCATGCTGCGCAAGAATTTGCAAAATAAAATGGCGAGTCGTGACCTTGAGATAATCTCTTTCGATATTGCTGTTGATGAAGTGACTGCTGCTGCAGACCATCACGGGGTTGCTATGGCTGCCCTCATCTTACCTAACTCACTTTCACTCGGTGCACGTACTGGGACAGGACCTGTTCGAGGTGCTTTAACACGACAAGCATCTGAACCAACCCCAAAGCGAGTTGATGTGAAAGCACCTGCAGCACCAGCACTCCGTCCGGGTTCCCGTAGAACGAATACTGACTTTTCTCTCTGAGAAGTTTTGAAGTACCCTCGACATGAAGGCATACTATGTCTGGTGCTGGATGGAATGTTGTCAGGTGCAGTGCCTGCAAGACATGTCATGGGCACAGGGGGACGGGTCGAACCTGTCCACACTGCGGTCAGAAATTACCAGCTGATGCAGAAATTGTAACTTCAGTTGCAACTCCCTCCGAATTGCGTATCGAAGTCGCCCTTGCAAATACACCGGAAGAATTGCGTGAATCTTTGCGTAAACGCCTTCAAGTCAATCAAAACTTATTCCCTCAAGATGAGCCAATTTCGTTTCAAGGATTGCCCAAAATCCTTCTTAGTGCAACCGATGAAAACGGGGTATTGAGCGTCAAAAGCCTCCAACCTTTGCTCAATAAAAGTGGCATCAATATCGATGCCGAAGACCTCATTGCCATGTCCGAATCACAAGGTCTCCTGCTCCGACTTGATACAGATTGCTGGCAACTCCTTGAGTGAACTTCATAGGTAAGACGCCGTGGCGAGGACTGCAAGGGGCGATTGGGTTAGCTTGGCCTATACTCGGGCGTTTGGGACGCTTGGACCCAG
>MDSW01180000.1_pt1 | contig 15156 bp, 10 predicted proteins | sample 811171 | NCBI WGS metagenome assembly MDSW01 (sample SAMN05326641, study PRJNA326480) | marine metagenome | isolation source: seawater | place: Atlantic Ocean: North West | collected 2012 | reverse complement strand
TGTACCAGATGTTCCACTTGAACCACTTGTTCCACTTGAACCTGAACTTCCGCTCGTTCCACTTGAACCACTTGAACCAGATGTTCCACTCGTACCACTTGTTCCACTTGTACCACTTGAGCCAGATGTTCCACTTGTTCCACTTGTTCCAGCATCAGGATCTGATGCAGTTGATGTAGCACCATCTGAAACCAAACCACCAGTTGCAGTAACAGTATTTGCAGTCAATGATTCAGCAGTTATTGATGCACCATTTATTTCTAAACCATCACGAGTTAGTTTTATGTAACTACTTGGTGATGCAAATATCAATAACCCATCAGGCATCAATTCAATTTTTGCCTCGACTTGTTTTAGTACGAATGAATCAAACTGAAGTTCTGTGTATGGTGTTCCATCATTTCCTAACTCCGAAGTTGGGTTCAACGAACCACTAACTTTTACTAAAATATTTGTAGTGTCTTTTGGTAGTTCAGCATTTAGATTTATCTGTGAGAAATTCTTACCAGGTAAGAAACTCTTTCCTACAGGACTACTTCCATCCACACTACCAGATGGGCCGAACATATAATAAGCTGATGCTGATTCATACCACAATGAAACAAATTGGTTTGGTACAGATCTGTTTGTTCCAGCACCTTGTAAACTATGACTCATTCTTGTGTTGAATGAAGTATAAATTGTTTTACCTTCTGAGAATGAACCAGTAATACTTGAAGATATTATGTAATTATGAGTCTCACCCAATACATAAGAACCACTTGGTACAAAAATATCAAGTGTATTATTACCTTCTTGTGCACTTTGACCAACACTACCATATTGATTTCTTCTTGTTATCGAAGAACTAACTCTTGCACCAAGTTCAATAGACCAAGAAACAAGACTATTCGGTGAAGATATAGTTCCAATGTTCTGTCCACCAAATGGTGGTGTTCCAGCATTTGAATTTGCACCTGTATCGATTATTTCTATTCCACCATTTATAAATAAATCCGTACCAGCTGCCTCATTACTCAAAGATGCAGATGCAACTTTTACAACGGTATCTCCAAATTGATTGTCTATTTCTAAACCAGGTAATGATGAATTTAATGCTACAGTTCCTTTACTTATAGAACCATCTTCTATTTTCCAACCAGCAATATCACCAGCTGATGCAGTCATCTCTCCTGCAGGTGATACTTGGAAATTAGATGCAGATACAAACCCACTTGATGATATTATAAAATTAGGTATTGCTTCTGTACCACCTACTTTTAGTGTATCTCCAAAAAATCCAAAGTTTGCGTGAACCGAATCTGCCTGTACATCAGAACCTATCAACATTCTTGAAGCAGTTACCGCACCATATTGGTCTACTCTAAAGAATGATGCGGATATTTCACCACTTGAACTTACATAAACATTAGGTTCTGCTTCAGTGCCTCCTACTAATAATTTATCCCCAAAGAAACCAAGTGTAGCGTGTACAGAATCTGCCTGAACATCATTACCAATCAACATCCTTGATGCAGTAACAGCACCATATTGGTCTACTCTAAAGAATGATGCAGAGATTTCTCCACTTGAACTAATATACACATTAGGTTCTGCTTCTGTACCACCAACTAATAATCTGTCTCCAAAGAAACCAAGATTTGCGTGTACTGAATCAGCCTGTACATCATTACCAATCAACATTCTTGAGGCAGTTACTGCTCCGTGTTGGTCTACTCTGAAGAAAGAAGCTGAAATCTCACCACTTGATGAAATATAAACATTTGGTTCAGCCTCAGTTCCACCAACTAATAATCTATCTCCAAAGAAACCAAGATTTGCGTGTACCGAGTCTGCTTGTACATCGTTACCAATCAACATTCGAGATGCAGTTACCGCACCATATTGGTCTACTCTAAAGAATGAAGCTGAAATCTCACCACTTGAACTTATATAAACATTTGGAGCATCAACACTTCCACCGACTAACATTCTATCTTCAAAGAAACCAAAGTTTGCGTGTACTGAATCTGCCTTGACATCTTGTGCAATCAAGATACGAGATGCAGTTACTGCTCCTTCTGTATCAATTCTGAAATGAGATGCGGATATTTCACCACTTGAACTTACATAAACACTTGGTTCTTCAACAGTACCACCAACTAATAATTTATCTTCAAAGAAACCAAGTGTTGCGGTAATATCATCTGTTAGTAATATACTTGATGCAGTAACATTACCATCTGCATCTACTTTGAAGTTACTTGAACTTACAACATATGTAGCATCAGGTGATAATTCAAATTGACCTGTTTTTGCAAGTTTATCTGAGTTGATTGTCCACCCACCAATATTACCACTATCGGCATCTAAATTTGTTAGAGTTACATTGTTGAAATTTACATCATCTAAAATATTTATATCACTATTACCAGCAATATTTGAAGCCTGTATTCTACCAAACGAACCAGTTGAGGTTGATGAACCACTTACAGCAAATTCTCCAACATTCAAATGTATATCATTATATAATTCTATTTTACCAAACGAACCAGTTGATTGTGCAGAACCACTTACAGAACCGTGGGTATCCACACCCATACTTGAACCTGTTATAAACAATGAACCAGTTAGTCGTAAATTTGCTCCATCAAAGGTAAGATTAGATTCTGCAGTTGCAGTTCCATCACCATCGGATGTCAATATTCTATTATCACCATCACTAGCTATTTGAATTACACCACTTGTTCCACTACTTCCACTTGAACCACTTGTTCCACTTGAACCACTACTACCACTTGTTCCAGAAGTACCACTCGTACCACTTGACCCACTATCACCTTTATCACCAGTTCTTGCGAATGTCGCAATAACATCTTCTGTATTACTAAATGGAGCTGCAGCTGATGAATCTACAGCACTTATAGTAACTTTATGGTAACCTGTTTCTTCAGAAGATGCTGATATTGTAAATAAAATAAATTGTGAACTATCTGTTTTATTTGTTATTCTAACATGCCCCTTTATCGTAGAGGTCGAATCATCTATAGTTCGTAAATAATTTTGTATATCTGTACCATTGACATCAGTATCATCAATGTACATTTCTGTTGCATTATTTTGAGTTGCATTATTTAGTGCTAATTTTCCTGCACCAGGATCGGCATCTGATGTAGCAGTATTGAAATCAAACTCAAATGCTGCACCACCGAAATTTCCATCAGAACCACTTGTTCCACTTGACCCACTTGTTCCACTTGAACCACTCGTACCACTTGAGCCAGATGTTCCACTCGAACCACTTGAACCACTCGTACCACTTGTACCGCTCGTTCCACTTGAGCCAGAACTTCCACTTGTCCCACTTGAACCACTCGAACCAGCCGTTCCACTTGAACCACTTGAACCACTTGTGCCAGATGTTCCACTTGAACCATCACCCCCATCTATTCCACTTGTACCTGAAGAACCACTCGAACCACTTGTGCCAGATGTTCCACTTGTACCACTTGACCCACTTGAACCGCTTGTGCCAGATGACCCACTTGAACCACTTGTTCCACTTGTTCCATTTGTACCTGAAGTACCAGAAGAACCACTCGTACCACTTGAACCATCTTCCCCACTTGTGCCTGACGAACCACTTGTTCCACTTGTACCTGATGAACCACTCGTTCCACTTGTTCCACTCGTACCAGAAGAACCTGATGAACCACTTGTTCCACTCGAACCTGAACTTCCACTTGTTCCACTTGTACCACTTGAACCATCTATTCCACTTGTACCACTTGAACCACTTGTTCCACTACTTCCACTCGAACCGCTTGTTCCACTTGAGCCTGAAGAACCAGAAGTTCCACTTGTCCCACTCGAACCACTTGTTCCACTTGAGCCAGATGTTCCACTTGTACCAGATGAACCTGATGTTCCACTCGAACCATCTATACCACTTGTGCCAGATGAACCACTTGACCCACTCGTACCACTTGAGCCTGAAGAACCACTTGTTCCACTACTTCCACTTGAACCAGCCGTTCCACTTGAACCGCTTGAACCACTCGTGCCAGATGTTCCACTTGTTCCGTCTACACCACTTGTTCCACTTGAACCAGATGTTCCACTTGTACCACTTGAACCTGAACTTCCACTTGTACCACTTGAGCCTGAAGAACCACTTGTGCCAGATGTTCCACTCGTACCTGAAGAACCACTTGTACCACTTGTGCCTGAAGAACCACTTGTACCACTCGAACCATCTATTCCACTTGTTCCACTTGAGCCAGAACTTCCACTTGTACCACTTGTACCACTTGAACCTGAAGAACCACTTGTACCACTTGTACCACTTGTACCAGATGAACCACTTGTGCCAGATGTACCACTCGAACCATCTATTCCACTTGTACCACTTGAACCACTTGAACCACTTGTACCCGAAGTCCCACTGCTACCACTCGTACCACTACTACCACTTGAGCCAGATGTTCCACTCGTACCACTTGAGCCAGATGTTCCACTTGTACCCGAAGAACCACTATCCCCACTTGTTCCACTTGAACCACTTGAGCCAGATGTTCCACTTGAGCCAGATGTTCCACTTGAACCACTTGTACCAGATGTTCCACTCGTACCACTTGAGCCCGAAGAACCACTTGTTCCGTTTGTACCACTTGTCCCACTTGAACCACTCGTACCACTTGACCCACTTGTACCTGATGTACCTGCAGTTCCACTCGTACCACTTGTACCACTTGTGGATATTGCATTGAAACCATCTGATGATGCACCACTATAAACATATACTTGTTTAGATGGTCTTGATGGAGTTCCTCCAGTTCCCTCATCAAAATAAAATATAGAACCTGATTTGAACGGTTTGTCTGCAGAACTTGTAGGAAATGTATCTACAACTGGTATTACCATAGAACCAGTGAATATTAATGAACCTGTAAATTCGTGAGTATCGTCTAAAGTATCCCCAAAAACAGTAGAACCACTTGAGAATGATTGTGTCATATGGGTTACGGAGGAACTAACTATAAAGGATTCTGCAGTTATGTCACCACCAACAGTTAGACCATTGGTTATACTCAAACCTGCAAATGTTGGTGTATTAGTTTCACCTAATTGTTGTGGACTATCACCTTCTATGGTATCAAGTCTATCACCAAGAGATTCAGATATGTCCGAAAAAGGTTGTTTAGCAGGGCCAAATGTTAGGTTATCTCCCTCACCTTTGAATGAACCAGAGATAGAACCTGTAATAGAACTATCGGAAGATAATTGTAGACTTCCTGATAACTCGAATGATCCTGTAAGTAGTGGTAATAGTTGTTTACTATCAAGTTTTGCCATATATGGTAATTCCGTTATTTTAGATGTATAAGCTTATCATCTATAAATATTTGTTTTTCAAATTCTAATAAAATTATGAGTTAAATTTTCCGTGTGCAATTATTTCATCGTCACTTTCTAAAGTGTATCCTATCTCATCAGAATCAACTTTTAGTAGAAATTGTCCCCCATCTTGTTGTATTGTTAATGCATCGTGTTCCATATAGGCACCATTGATAAAGAATGAAAAGTCTTGTTCATTTGTAGCCGTCAATGAACCTGGTGCAGATGCGGTTACTGCAGTAAAACTTGCAGTTGTTGCATTAATAGTACCAGCCTTTTTAACAAAATTCTTTCTAAAGTATACACCAAATTCACCTGAACCAAGTGCGGCATCTACATAAGCTTTAGTGGTGTATTCATTATCGTGTTGTGCATATCTACCACCCCTTATAAATCCACCATCGAGTGTCAATGAAGCAGATGTTGCCAAGGTAGAATTTGCTAATCCTGTTATAGTTTTATTTGTCAATGTATCAGTTGAATCTACACTAACCAAAGTACTATATGCATTTAGTCCAACATCAACTCTCCACCTATCAGATGATTCTTCAAATACAATTTTTGCTGGATTACTACCCGACCTAGCAATTCTCAAACCACCATAGTCACTATCGGTCAATCCTTGTTCCGCTGAACCAGAATAATTCAAATCTAATATTGGGTCTTTTACAACCATAGACTCTACATTCTGTTGTGTAGTATTTCCTCTTACAATCAAATCACCTTGTACGATTACAGAACCAGTAGAAAAAGGCCCATCAGGACCATTAGATGGTAAAATTCTTATAGCTTCTTCTTGACCATTAGAACCAGTAGCATATATTGCAGTTGCTATCAAATGATTACCAATACCCAAATCAAAAGAACCAGTTGATAATAAGTCAATTGAGATATCATCCCATTTTATTCTAAAAGTTCCTGTAGCAGATTCTGTTACTGCAGTAGTGGTCAATACCTTAGATGGTACTTGTGGTGGTAAAGCCTGTGTTGTTAAATCTATTAATGCCATTACATACTCTCCTGTGAATATTTGACTTCTATTTCATCTGAAAAATAACTACCAGATCTAATCTCATATCCATAAAAATTATAATATCTTGTAGCACCAGAACCATCTGTATATGGGTCACCTGGTCTTGGTTTATACAATCTTATCTTTGATAAGGTTGCATCTAAAGAAAAATCTACACCTTCACTTTTTCGTGGGTCAAGATGATTTGTTCTTTGTTGTACTCCATTTATTTTCAATCTTACTGTGCCTGGTTTTAATTCATAACCTTCGGTCAAATCTGGTTCAAAATCATAGAAGTCACTATTCTGAAAATAAATATCCTGATACTTAAATCTTTGAACTCTTCTTGTAAAATTATTATCACCACCCTCAAAATTTACAACATCTGTTCTTGTCTTTGGTCCTCCTGACCTCATATTCATTGAGTATTCTATTGGATTCTTATCAGAATCTCTAAATACCAATACATCACCACTAAATTTAGATTCGGATACTGGTTTTATAAATTCGTGTTTTACACCTTTCAAATAATTTTGTGCCATTAGAATACCTTTTCTTGTTGAAATCTAATGGTTAGAAATTCTGTTTGGTCTATATTATGTCCGTGAAATGGGTCTTCTACTGTTGGTTTACGAACTAAAAATTCTTGTTGTGATGAACTTATAAAGAAATCAACAGAGCCAGATTGTAATTGATTTTGTTCAGAACTCAAATCAACTCCATTTATAGATATATTCAAACTACCATTTCGTAACTGAAATCCAGTATCGATTGATGATGTCAATGAATATACTGAAGCAGTCTGTTGTGATTGGTCTGGAATATTATATAAGGATGAACTTGAACTTCCTGATATCACAAAACTCTTCAATTCATAATTAGATTCAGCGAATCCAAATTGTAATACTGCCGTAGTATCTGCAGAACTCGTTGGTTCTCCACCATTTCTCATAGTATATAAAGTTTCACCACCAAATGTATTTGTAAATTGTATGTCTTGTGCCTCACCACCACCACTTCTTGTAGCACCTCTCATAAAATCTGTTGCACCACCAAGTTGATTTGGTATACCACTTCCTTTTGCCTGTGTATGTAAGACTTCTAATTTATTTCCACCTATACCAAAATTAGGTGTAAATTGTAATCCTGTGTTATCTTCTATGTCGATTCTACTTGGTGTAAAATACTTTTGAGTATTCATAAATTCATTGAAACTCTCAGGTATTAGATATCCTCTAAAACTAAAATTGAATGTAGTTTTTATAATTCTTTCATTGTCTCCAAATTCTGTACTATCTTCAAAACTATCTATATTTACTTTGAACTTGAATTTGTTTGGTTCTCCCCAATATGCACCATCAGAAAAATTTATCTTCTCTACCAACTGATTCATTTGAGCAACATAAGAAGTCCAAATTATTGCCTCATAATTCATAGTCATATAATCTGGTACTGCAACATTATAATATTCTTTTTGTTGTAATAATCCTATTTGTTGTGAAAATCTATCATATCTATTTTTTTGAGAATACTTTTGTTCAAATGTATAAAATAATTTTGGTTTGGTTGGGTCGAATTTATCTACAGCAATAGTATCATCTTTTTGTATACTCGTTCTACGAAATACAACCAATGGAGTTATAATACTTCTTTTTGAATCTCGTATATATCCATCTTTATTTATTGACTTCCATCTCTCAGGATTAGAATACAATACAGGAACTTTTATCTGTTCATCTCCCTCAACCACAGTTGGTTTTATCACCTCATTGAAGTAAAACATAATGGCGGAATCGTGGTCAATAAGAGATACTTGTACATTTTTTGTAGTATCATTATCTCTTCGTAACTCATATCCCCTATTACTCGGTACATCTCGTTGGATGTTTCTTTGAGTTCTTGGAACTGGTTTAGATTTACTTGCCATTATATACTTCTAATCCTCTCAATATTCAGTGCACTTTTTCTAATTAGATGAGTATTACATACTACTGAAAAGTTCTCATCATATTTTCCACCAATCAATTGATTTTCATTTATTGAATTTATTTCCCAATGAGCGTGATTCCAATCAATAATATCACCAATTTCTGGTCTGAAATCAGCCTCTATCAAAGTATCTCTCATAAAACTATACACCACAGTTTGTCGTAAATCAGGACCAAACTCATCCGTATTGAAATCGAAATCATCTGCCTGTATAGTACAAGGTAACTCAACACCAGGTGAAAATGTTTTTACTCCACCTACTGCCTCACCATATAAGTTTGTTTTAGTATCAGATGCAGATATTTGAAATATCTTTACAAGTTGATTTATTATACCATCTTTATCTCGTTTTAAATCACCAACTAATTCTCTGTTGAAACGAGTAAATTGTTCTATGTCTCTTGAAGATAAAAACCGACTAGCCATCAGATTATCCTACATATATGTTTATTGGTATTCTACCTAACTTATCTTGTAGATATTCACTCTCATCTCTTTCGGCTTCCATCAATGACCTACGAGATGATTGGTCTAAGTACTCACGAAGTTGGGTTATCAACTGTTCCTTCTCAGCATTTGCCTCACTCCTCAATGTCTCACCATCGAGATTTACTTCGGCATTTGGTATAGGAACTGATGAATATTTACTACGAATCATACCCAATAATTCTTTTGCTAAAGCTAATCCATATTTACGAATCCATTGTTTACCAACATCGTTTATCTGTGTATAAACCATATTCTCATATGGTGCATTGGAAACATCACTAACCACACCAAGTGTAGAACCACCGTGTGGAGCTTTCAATGATGAGTCCTTTTCACTCTTTACCATATATTGAAAATGTATTGTGTCATCTCCTGTTGGGTTTGGAAAGATTTTAAGTTTATTATTTACCAATTCAAATGAATAAGCAGATTTTCTAATCATATCATTGAATTCAATTGCTTGAACTCTCAACAAATCTGCATATATTGGCATCATAAGAAAAGTTACTGCAGGTGAATAATTTCCAAATCCAAATCCATCCAACATATTTATAGTACCTTGACCAGTTCCTGCATATGGGTCAAAGTATCTTTGAATAGATGGTGCGGCCTCGTGAAATACTCGTCTAACTTCAATTGCCTCTCCACTTTCAGATACATCAGCCCACAATGTATTCAAATCATACTCTTGTGAACCTGAGTTTATTTGTATTGAACCGTGTTTCAAATCAGTAGTACCACCCACTAAAGCTTCTGTACCATATTGTTCTGATATCTGTATGGTTCTACCAAATGTTTGAGTGACATTTCTATGTGTCAAATTAGAACCTGTAGATTGTCCTTGTAAAGAAAGTAGATTGTCTTTTATATTGTACTGATTTACTTGTGCAGAATATTCAGTTATAGATTCTTCAAGTATTGCGTAGAATGAACCTGAGTTCAATTCCACATCCATAATTGGATAACCTAATCTTTTTGCACACCACTTCGCAAAGTTATCAGCCTCAGTTTGGAAATCTGAATCTGTATCATAGAATCCAAATGGTGTAGAACCTGTTGTAAAGGTAGAACTACCATCCCATATTGATGCTTGTGGCATTTATTTCTCCTAATTAGAATGTATGTAATATTACAGTAATAAATATAACAGGCAAAAAAAGAGGGGAGTTTTTACTCCCCTCTTTTAAGTTTGGTCAATATAAGTCTAAACCAGCCTTACACTAACCTATTTGGTTTACACCAAATCAACATCAGCAACGATGACTTTTCCGTAGAACTCAGGTCTTACGACTTTCTTCGCATAACGAGTCATCACACCTTTACGCGGAGTAAAGTTGGTTGGGTCGTATACGAGAGGTGTCATAATCAATGGTACATACGGAGCATACACGGCACCTGATTCGAGGAAGTTAGAACCTCTAAATCCACATAGAATCTGGTTTTCGATCATATAAGGGTTCTTGTAAACAGTATATCTGTTATTTAGAGCCCCTACTTTTTGTACGCCCATCGCGTATTGATTGTTAGTTGCAGCACCATCGGAATCAGCTGCGAATCCAGGAATAGACTCAATGATGGTAGCAGTTTCAGGAGAAACTACGATAAAGTTAGCACCACCTCTGAGGGTCTTCTGATGAATTGCATTTGAAACAGATTGTAACTTGTTTCCAAGAGTCTGGAACCAAGTTCCTTTAGTGTAAGCAGACTGGTTTGTTGCAGTCTCAGCGAAAGCACCAGTACCAGAATTATACTCATTAGCAATTTTTGCTGACCAGTATTCTGTCTTAGCGTTAGCATTTACCAATAACAAGTCAAGGATTTCTAAATCGATTTCCATTGAAATGTACTCGGATAGAAGTGAAGTCAATTCAGCTTCTGCATCAACACTATGATAAGCATTTAGGTCTTGAGCAAGTTCTGGAGTCCAGACAGCTTTCAACTTACGAGTTTTCGCAACAATCGGAATACTTCTTAGAGAAATATCGATTTCTGGTATTCCAGCATCACCTTCACCAGAGAAACCACCATCTGAACCAGCAGTTGGTGAAGCTTCAAAGTCACCACGAGTGATATCAGTAGGTTGTTTATGATACTTGAATTTTGCTGTATCATTCTTCGCATTCTCATCAACGACAAAACGAATGTGAGTAGCAGCGTCAGCAGCAACAACTTCATTAGAAGAGTTAGCTGGTTTGGTAAACGCAGGATACCAAGTTGTTAGTGCACTATCGTTACCAACAGGTTCCCAAGCACGAATGCCACCAATGTCACCATTGGAAGAACCAGAAATAGGTAGTAGATAGTACTTTAAGTTAGCAATAGATTCTGAAACAGTGTTATCAAAATCAATCATTGCAAGAGTTGCAGATCCAGTAAGAGCAGCGATAGCATGGTTACCTGATTCAGCTTCGTTTATAGAATATCCGAATTTACCAGCACCATAAAGACCACCAGAAGCATCACCAGAACCTGAAGTGTTACCAAACACATCAGAGTTTTGAGTGAAACCAGGTTGTGCACTACCATACTTGAAGTCAAGATAGAAGATAAGACCACTTGGTAGGTTCATAGGTTGAACACTAACAAAGTCTTGAGCAGCTAATTCACCAAAAATTCTACGAACTAATGGTAAAGCAACACCTGCCCATTCTTCAGAATTAGATTGAGTACCAGTTTTGGAAGCCTCATCAATTAATTGACGAGCTTGGTTTTCCAAAAGAACAGCCATTCCGTGTGTCTTGTTCTCTTCGGTAATACCTTCCAATAAACCAGTTGGCTCCCACTTCTTGACTAACTTACGGGTCTGTTCCATTAAGGCACGGTGTGGGTTATACCCATCCATTATACCTTTAATTGAATCAAAATTAGACATTATAGTCTCCCTTATATTATGTTAGCTAATTTCTTAAACCTATTCTTCAGATCAGTACCTTCAGAAATCACTTTCGATTCATTCTTAGGTTTGGTTGAAGCAACAGGTTTAGAAGATTTGCCTTTGGATTCTTGAATTTTAGGCTTTTGACCAAAGGATTCAGCAAGAGTAGCGTAAACAAGTTTCACTTCTCTCAAATTCTTTGCTCTGTCAAAAGTCTCTACGACACGATACTTATCACCTTCAGATAATCCGAATGCACGGAATAATTTGTTAGTGAATAATAGTTTCGCGTTTAGCAAGTTAACTTCATTAAGTTTGCCTCGCATATATTTGACGGCATTGCGATACTCTTCGAGTTCAGATTTCAACTGAGTGATTTCCTCGACATTCTCTTCGACTTCTTCATCTTCGTCTTCGACTTCAGATAAAGCTTTCAAGATTTCTTCAAGGTCGATATCTTCGTCCATTTCTTCGTCATCGTGTTCACCTTCGTCTTCAACTTCGTCTTCTACACCTTCGGTATGTTTAGCTTTATCAGCTTTACCGATATCAGAAGAAGATTCAGCATCTTTGTCAAGTTTATTATCAGCAGCTCCGACATCAGAAGACTTAAGTTCTTCTTCAAGTTCTTCATCTTCATCAGCGTGTGAAACTTCTTCGACTTCATCGTCTTCGTCCTCAACTTCTTTTTCTAACTCTCTCAAGATAGATTCAAGGTCAAGGTCGTCATCTTCATCATCGTGTTCACCTTCGTCTTCGATTTCAGCGACTTCTTCATCTTCATCTTCAACTTCATCGTGGACTTCTTCGACTTCTTCGCCTTCATCCTCAACTTCATCTTCGATTTCTTTGACTTCTTCGCCTTCATCTTCGTGCTCACCCTCATCTCCGTATCCCTCTTTCTTCTCTTCACCTTCATCTTCAACTTCGTCATCCATAGCTTCATCTTTCATTTCATCTTCTTGATTTTCATCTTCGACTTCCTGACGAATCTTCTGTGTTAACATCGATTGGATTTTAGGTGTAAAAGCTTCAGCGAGTGCAAGACGAGCGTTTTCAACAGCTGTATCTCTGACTACTTTAGCATCTGCAATGGCCTCTTTTAAAAGGTCATCCATTTTAATCTCCAGATTGGATTTTAGTATTGTTATTAGGGGAACAATAATAGAATTATTATTTCAGGTACACTATAAAGAAAAAATAGTGTATTTATTTTTATATAAATATATAGAATTTAGAAAATTAGTCCATTTCGGCCAATATTTTTTTAAATCGTAATTTAGCCTTTATATTCTTTCTTCTCTTTACTTCAGATTTTTTAGTATAAAATTGTCGTTCTTTATACTCTACTAACACCTTACTCTCTTTTACTTTTCTTTTGAAAATACTGAGAGCCTTTTCAACACTGTTGTTTTTTACAACTACAGAGACATTTGTTGCCATTTATACCTCTACTTATTATTTTTCTGTGTAATCAATTTTGAGAACTTTACTTTCTGTTCTTTTACTTTTGAATTTGTGTCCTCACCAATTGTATAATAACGACCTAAAATGTGTCCCATATCTTCATACAAAACAGCCATTCTTTCTTGTAGGTCTTGTGCCTCAGTAGCAATCTTTCCAAAGTTACCACCAAGTTTTTTCAATTCTTTCATATTACGAGAAACGGTTACTTTATCAAACCATCCATCTAACTCATTTACTGCATGTCTTGAAGCAGTTTCACAAACCCAGCCTAAATGGGATGCAAGTTCTTTCAAGGATGTCTTTCTATAAAGTTCTTCACCGATATTATTGAAATTGTTTACGGATTCCATAAATTTCTTTTCATCGATAGGTTCTTCTTTTTCTTCGTCTTCAACCTCAACGATGGGTTTATCTTTCATATTTGTCTTGAAAGTTTGTCCAACTCCAAGTGCAGGTGTTGATACTATCCCACCAGCGATAAAGTGTTCTTCTAATAAATCTTTTAATTTAGGCATTGTTGTTCTCCGTTATATAAGTATAAATATCTACTTTTTAGTTTTTTTACCAAGTAATTGTGACATCACACTTTTGTAAGTAGATTCTTTTAGTTTCTTATGTACATACAATTTATCTACATCGTGCATCACACTCTTTCCACCCTTTTGAAATTGTCTATATCCACTTGAACTACCAGCTTTTTTCGATCCTGGTTCGGGTGTTGCAGGTATTCCACCACTCACACTTCCCTCAGGTGGTGTGGTTGGTTTTTTCAAAACATCTGCAGTGTGTACCATATCGTGTGTTTCTAAAGGAATAGTGTACTCTGGATTCTTACCAAAAGCTCTTCTTCCATAAATTCTTTGTTTAGGTGACAATGGTGGTGTATCATCCCTCAACTCGTGTGGGTCTATCACTACCATTTTCTTTTTATTCTCAGGATTCATTTTAGATTGTGTTATGGTCTTTCTTCCACCATCTCCACCATAGACCACATCAGCCTTTGGTACATCTATTTGAACCATACCTCGTGGCATCCCACCAGGTCCTACAATTCTTTCCTCACCATACTTTGTAAAAATACCATCAGGCCAAGCATCACCTGTGTTCAATCCATATCCTGTTGTTGTTCCTGAGTACTCATTTATAAGTTTTGCTAACCCATCAACTCCATATTCTTCTAATAATATTCTCAAATCTTCTTTTGATATTGATTCCATTGGTGTAAATTTTCTTTTCAAATATGATAAGAAATACTTTTTTGCCTTATCATCACTACTATGTCTACCCAACTCTATCTCATATCTTGCTTTACTTTTTGCTATAACAACCCCAAAATAATCATTTTTAGGTTTATCTTTTTTATACACCCAAGCTTTTCTAACAGGTCTAAAATCTACATCACCAACAAATTCAGCATCTAAATATTGTTTACTCATTATAACCTCGATTTCAAACTTACATATGTTCCAGCCATTGATGGTGTAAAATATAATGCATATGTATTACCACCCTTGTGTAGTGTAAAATGAGTTCTTACAGAAGTCTTTTTCAATTTATATCCACCCATCTTTTTTACATCTTTCAAAAAGTCTTTAAGTGTATATAATGCATATTCTTCATTACCTGGTACTACATCACTTCCTACTTGTATGGAAGATTCTATAGTCTTAATTTTTTCAAATTTTATTGGTTTATCAAATCCTGCAGGTTCAGATACTTGATATCTCGATTCTTTTTTATCTATTCTTGAAGTTCCTGCCTTTATACCTTGACCTTGACCACCTGCCCACCAAGAATTTTTTGGGTGTCTACCTTGTTCTAAAGATACTTTCTTGAATACTTTTTCAAAATCTTTTATTGCACCTTTTGACGCACCATCTTTAGAATCTGTTGCATAATTCTGATAAGATATTGGGCCTTCAGATAATAATGTTTTTAGTTTTATCAT
>MDSW01205746.1_pt1 | contig 15160 bp, 7 predicted proteins | sample 811171 | NCBI WGS metagenome assembly MDSW01 (sample SAMN05326641, study PRJNA326480) | marine metagenome | isolation source: seawater | place: Atlantic Ocean: North West | collected 2012 | reverse complement strand
TAACGCTTGGGGTGTGACGGTTAATGAATCACGCAGTTCACACGAATCGTTCGGGGTAGGCTGATTAAATAGCTCCAGAAACGGATCTGCCTGCCCACGCACTCGGTAGGCATAAATCGTTCTCCGATTACGCATCTCAGGCTCCGGCGATGGCTGATAAGCTGGAGCCAAAGAAAACTGAATCATCCGTGGTTGCAATGCCACTTCCATATTGATCTCAGGTCGAATCGGTAATCCACCGATCTCCGGATTCAGTTCACCGGTAATAGCAAGAAAGCTGTCACGTATTTCTTCCGCCGTTAAACGTCGTGGCTGAAAGACTCCGAGAAGTTCATTGTTCGGATCTATTTGTTGAAGCTCCTCCAAATCAGATCGCTGCGTGGACTGCATATAGGTAGCCGACGTCATGATTAGCTTATGCATCCGCTTGATTTTCCAGCCATTTTCAACAAAGTCCGCTGTCAAGTAATCTAACAACTGAGGGTGAGTTGGCTTCGCCCCCTTACCTCCAAAGTTATTTGGATTTCGTGCAATGGCCTGCCCAAAGTGATACTGCCAAATTCGATTCACAATCGAACGTGTAGTCAACGCGTTCTGGTCATCAGCGACCCACTTTGCCAGCGCCATTCGTCGACCATCGACAGAATCCGGAAGCAAGTACGAATCTGAACCCTCTTGAGCGACGGGGAGCCCCAGCCCACTTAGAATACCGGGCTGAACTGAATCTCCCTGAGCCTCCAAAGCTCCGCCGGTAAGAATAAAGCTTGCCGGTTGCCAGTCAGGATCCTGCTTTTCGATAATTCTCAGTTTACGGGAACCCGGAAAACGGAATGGGTCATCCATCCCGTTATAGACTCCCTGAATCATCGGTTGGAACCGTTCCTGGCGGCGTGTCCAAATCCAAACATCTTGCTTATAAACCTTGTATCGCCCTTTATCCGTAGCATCGAGCCCTACATGTCGCGGCGGCTTTTCTTCATCGGGCAGCTTTTGTCGAGCGCCTTCATCCTTATATTCAAGTCCTCGTTCAGCAAACCATTGCCGTGCTGCCGTTTCCTGTTTGTGATAAACGATATTTCGCTGATCTTCAGCGTTCTTGAGCATGGTCGCGACATGTGCCTGCTCCGACTCAAAGTTAATTTGGTTTTCCTCCGGAAGAAAAGCGACGGGGCGTTCGGCCATTTGAGTTGTCGCAAAGGCCGCATAGAAGCGATAGTAATCTCGCGTCGGAATCGGATCAAACTTATGGTCATGGCATTTCACACAACGCATTGTTGTTGAAAGGAAGGTTTGACCGACCGAGTTAACAACATCATCAAGATAAATTTGGCGGGCTTGCGGGGCCTGTACCATGGCGTTATCAAAGGGGCCCATTCGTAGGAAACTGGTCGCTACCAACCATTCTGATTCCTGCTCGTTATACGAGCCTGACCTGCGGGCAGCCACTACTCCATCCGTTTGCTTCACTCGCTGGCTGATAGACTGATCTGCCAACTCGTCACCTGCCAACTGTTCCACCACAAATTGGTTGTATGGCTTATCTTTATTAAACGATCGAATGACATAGTCACGATATCTCCAGGCATTACTGCGTTCGTAGTCATTAGAGTAACCACCGGAGTCGGCATAGCGGGCCACGTCTAACCAATGCTGCCCCCAACGTTCTCCGTAATGGGGTGAAGCCAGTAATCGGTCAATAAGTGCCGTCCATGCCTGCTCTTGATTCATACGCCAGGCTTTCATGAACTCATTCGTTTCAAATGGCGTTGGGGGCAAACCAATAAGATCATAGTAGGCACGACGAAGAAGTAATTTGGGATTTGCCCTAGGTGCCAAAACAAAATCACTTGCAGACAGCTTGGCTTTCACAAAATAATCTACCGGATGTTGCCCTGCCGGGACCGCCGTTTTTACTACTTGTTGAAATGCCCAAATATCTTCTGCTCGATATCTGCGGTAAGTCCACTCGTCATTCAAGCCGCCACTGGTATCAACCAAAACCCCTTCGTCCGTGACACGTTCACCCCAAGCTTTCTTACGATACAAAGCAATTGTCTCTTCATCAGGCCAGGGAGCTCCGGCCTGAATCCATTGTTCCAACCAATTAATTTGCTCTTCAGTAAGTTTATCGTTTTCTTTCGGAGGCATTTCATATGCCTCCCATTTCACCGCACTTATCAGGACGCTTTCAGCAGGCTTGCCGGGAATAATTGAGGTTTCTCCCGATTCACCACCCTTTAGAAGCCCCTCACGTGTTGTAAGGTTGTAGTCACCTTTAAGCTCTGTGCCAGCTCCATGACACTGAAAGCATTTCTGCTTTAGAAGAGGTAATACCTTAATCGCGAAGAGCTCATCGCCTGCACGCTGCTCAGCCAATCCCGTCTGACCAACCAACAGGCTTACAGTCAAAACTATCCAAAAAGATAAATTCCTGAGATGCATTAATGTATTAGACCGGGGGGAGAAGAAAAAACTATACGGTGTATGCTATTTCCCTCATCATACACGGAATTGCTTAAACGGCTAAGCCTGAAGCATAACAACCGTTCTCAGGAAATCTCATTTCCGCCAGTGAAAAAACAGGATAAATCATCACTTCGGTTAAATTGCATTCGTTCACGATAGAGTCTAATAAAGAATTACAAATCTCTGAAACGAGTTTTGAACATTCCGTTTACCTCCTGAGCAGACGCCAACAAATGCATCACCTATCATTCCTGGCTACCTTCATTATTCTCTTTAGCCATTTACAAACTGTAATGGCTGAAGAGCCCATGAGGATCATGACGATGTCCTTCCGCCAGGCCAAGTCACTGATGGTTGGACAGGATGCACTCGAAGTCGACAGTCATGTCACGACTCGGCTACTGGATTTCAATGAAGATGGAACGATCGATCTACTCACCGGAAATGGTAAAGGCGAATTGAGAGCCTATCTGGGAAAACAATCGGAAGACGGGATAAATTTCCAGAGAGCGACCACTATATATGCAGGCTCCAAATTGCAGTGGGGTAATACTTATACTGGCGTGGTACTTGCTCCTATTGCAGGCAACGAAAGAGCCGATCTGGTCGTTGCACATACGTCCAACAAAATCTCTATTCACCCATGTCAATTCAAAAACCGGGAGCCTGTTTTCAGCGAAGAGGCGATTGAATTTACGGTGCAAGATAATTGTCAGGGACGTTTCGATGTGGCTGACTGGAATGGAGACGGACTCTACGACCTTATTACAGGGTCATTCGATGGCTCTCTCATTTGGTATCCCAACACCGGTACCCAGCAACAACCTAATTTTGGAAAAGGACAATCATTTCATGACATTCGCCGAGCTTACAATTCACAGCCACGAATCATTGACTTCAACCAAGATGGCAAGTTGGATTTAGTTTTGGGGGTCAACTGGGGAACCATTGAGGTCTACCTAAACACGGGGACAACTCACGAACCAAAACTCGCTGCACCGACAACATTACGTTGGGCTGATCAGGGAGGAGCATTAAACCTGCGATCCTTAAATGGAGACGATACCACCCCGGACTTTGCAGATCTTAACGGTGATGGCGTCGTTGATCTGGTAAGTGGTGGCAAGAACGGCAAGGTGTTTCTCATGCAAGGAGTGGGGATTACGGACCACCTGTCCGAACTAAAGAAACTTTTGCAGGCAAATCCTGACCAACTGGGAACAAAGCTGACAATGGATGAAGCGCTTCGCGGTAAAGCCTTTGGGCTACTCGGCAGTATGCAGGCAGCTCTCAATAGCGGGTTAGTCCCGGAAGACTACCGAGCTTTGGTGGTCAAGGATCTGCAATCTCTGGTAGCTCGTTTCCCTCATTACTTTCGGCGGCAAAAATGGGATCTGAAGAAGACTCCTCATCTGCCCGCATTTGCAGCACAAATGTGGATTGTGCTATTTGAAGCCTATCCAGACTCTATCGAAAATCGAGAGCAACTGGCTCAGCTCGCAGGGTTCGAAGGAGGCTATAAAACGATGCTCGAAAATCTAGGCGTGATCTTCATTGACAACAATACGGCCACAGCAGAACAAACTATGAAAATGACAAAACTTTTGGCTGAGATGCCACGTGCCGTCTGGGATGTCGAGACGATCACGGTAAGAGGATGGCTTGGAGAAGGTTTTAAGCAACAAGGGATTAGCTCGAACACGGGTGTCAATATTTTCTCAATGCCATTAGGACGTCCTGAAAACAGCTTTCCGGCCGATGCTCCCAGAAAAGGCATGACGGACGTCTATATGATCTGTCTGGCGCATGAAATCGCCCACAATATGCTCGACACTGTTGGTAGAACACTACGCCCGGAATTGTTCGAGCTTAAATATGAGCAATTAGATTACGCGGCCGGGAAGCATGTTCAATTTCATTTAAAGAAATCTCGTGGTGTAAATTGGGAAGCAACCAAAGCCAATTTTCGTCGGGTGGGAATCTGGGATGGGGAAGATTCCTCGTGGCAGCAAACCTGGAAACAGTATCTTGAGAGTGAGCGGTTTCAACGGGCACATGTCCGTGGCAGCATCCATTTTTTCATCCAGTCACCTCAGGAAGCATTTGCAACACTGGCAAATCAGTATTTCACCGATAGTCAACTCATGCTGGAACTCGGCATCAAACGCTGGCAAGAAGGACACAAATCCAGCATCAATCAGTTTCTGCTGATTGCGGACTACCTGAGCCAAAAGACAAACTCGGTAAAATTCTATCAAATGGGGGTCGGAGGTGAGCTTCAAGTGAAACCAGTAAGACTCGAACGTAATCAACTAGGGCAAATTACCCTCATTGAATCGAGCGACACCACGGTCAGGTTAGAGTATCAAGGCAATTTTGTGAGCATGCTTAACGTGGCAGACAATTAAATCTCATTCGGGGGTTACATAAGCCGAGGTGATTCCACCGTCCACCACGAAGTCCGCTCCATTGACGTAACTGGATTCATCACTTGCTAAAAACAAAGCAGCTTTAGCCATTTCTTCAGCCAGCCCAAAACGCCCCATAGGAATATGAACCAATCTTCGCTGTTTCTTTTCTTCGGTATCAAGAAAATCCATCAACAGTTTTGTATGTAGCGGACCAGGGCAAAGCGAATTACAGCGGATGTTTTCCCGAGCATGGATGATCGCTAATTCACGTGTCATCGCCAACACACCGCCTTTACTTGCCGTGTAAGCCAATTGAGGCGTCGCTGCTCCCATAATCGCTACAAAAGACGCCGTATTAATAACGGTCCCACCACCGCTTTTCCGAATCGCGGGAATTCCAAATTTGCATCCGAGATAAACCCCCTTGAGATTGATATCCATGGTTCTATCCCAAACTTCTTCACTAGTCTGCATCGCATTCCCATCATCCGGATGCATAATTCCGGCGTTGTTAAACAATACATGTAAACCACCGAAAGACTGTTCCGCAACCTCCACCATTTGCTGGCAATCGTCAGCCTGTGATACATCGGCGTTCACATACACCACGTCTTCCGTAATCTGTTTGACCAGATCAATTGTTTCCAGACCGGCCTCGTCCTCCACATCAGCAGCTACAATTTTTGCACCTTCTTTGGCAAACAGTAATGCGGTTGCACGTCCAATACCACCTGAAGCGCCTGTGATCAAAGCTACTTTATCCTGCAATCGTCCCATGTTGTTTTCCTAAACTACAGATACTTCTACTGACAATGTGCTACAAAATTTCTAAACAATCTCTGCTGAATAACATCATCCGAACCTGCTAACTCCGGATGCCACTGGACGCAAATGCACCAGCGATGCTCAGGCATTTCAACAGCCTCGACTGTTCCATCCGGAGCATGGGCAACCACCATTAGTTGATCGGCCACCTCATCTAACGCCTGATGATGCCAGGATGGAGCTAAAAAGTTGAGGTCTTCTACAATTTCTGCCAGTCTTGAACCTGCCTTCACAAGAACAGGATGTTCAACCGGTTCGCGTGGTGGCATTCTGTGTTGAACCAAATCACCTTTGACATCCGGCAAATGCTGAACGAGGGTACCTCCCAGAGCAATATTCACAATTTGAATCCCACGACAGATCCCCAAAACAGGTTTACCCGTCGCCAAAACCCGCTGAACTAATTCCAGTTCATATTGATCGCGCTGCTTATCCAGCATATAAATCGTTTCATGAGGAGCCTGATCGTAACAGCTTGGACAAATATCGCCGCCTCCGATCAATAGAATCCCATCCACCCGATCTAATTGAGTTTGAATATCTCCTTGCAACGGCAAAACCATAGGGACACCACCTGCCGCGATAACACAGTCGACGTACTCACCGGGGATCGTATAGTGCTTTTGGTCATTGAGACCATACATCGTCAGTCCAATCACTGGTTTGGTCATCAGGCCTCTAGATCCTTTCAAAGTACCTCTGTCGTTCCCAGTCGGTCACAGCATTTTCATATGCGATTTGTTCCGTGCGATAAAAGTGTACGTAGTGCTGATGAACCCCTTCACCGAGCGTCTCTTTCACAAACACACTCTGTTCAAAAGCCTGAATAGCTTCAGTAAAGGTGGTTGGTACGGCTGCTGTCGCCTCCTCATCGTATGCATTTCCAACAAACTCCTCAGGTGGAATCATTTGTTGCGCTACTCCATCCAGCCCTGATGCTAAAGAGGCTGCCAATGCTAAATAAGGATTACAGTCGGCCCCAGGGATCCGACACTCAATTCTCAACGAACTATCAGAACCGACAACACGGAATCCTGCCGTACGGTTGTCCTGGCTCCAGGCCAGTGTTGTCGGAGCCCAACTGCCATGCTGATATCGTTTATAAGAATTCACTGTCGGAGCATAAAACGGCATAAACTCAGAAGCATGGCTTATCCAGCCTGCCAGAAAGTGCTGAAATGTGGATGAGCACTTTATTCGACCAAATTGCTCTTCTCCGTCAAAGGCATTCTTTTCACCCTCCCAAAGACTCAGATGAATATGACAACTTGAACCCGCCTGCTCCTGAGATTGCTTCGCCATAAAGGTAACACTAACACCAAGTTGGTCAGCAAGCTCTTTAGCGCATTGTTTAATAAGAATGTGGCGATCAGCCATTTCGACAATATCACCATAAACAACGTTAAGTTCGTGCTGCCCAAGCCCCCACTCTCCTTTGGTTGACTCGACGGGAATCCCCGATGCCTTGAGTTGACGCCTTAATTCACCATGGAATCGTTCACGACGGGAACCTTGCAAGATGTGGTAGTCCTCTAAGTACCAACCACTGGGCTTTAGGCCTTCGTAATTCTGTTGTTGAGCTTGTTCATAGCTTTCCTGAAACAGGTAATATTCAAGTTCTGTCGCAGCTTTGGCAGAAAAACACTGTTCATTAGCCCGGTCCACCTGATTTTGGAGGATACTTCGTGGAAGATAAGGTACCAAGTCATGAGTCTGTTCCTCCACAATATCGCAGAGTATGATCGCGGTTCGATCCGCCCAAGAGAGAACCCGTAAGGACTCTATTCGCGGCTGCATATGAAAATCACCATATCCAGCATCCCAATTAGCAAAGGCATAACCTTCGACAGGCTCCATTTCCATATCAACCGTGGCTAAATAGTTACAACCATGCGTGCCACGATCAGCCACGGTGGAAAGAAAGAACTCTGCATCAAACCGTTTACCCAGTAAACGTCCATATAGCCCCGGGAACGCGACGATTACCGTATCAACCGATCCGTCTTTGACTCGTTTTTCCAGTTGTTCTAAAGATACCAACATGCCTCAAACTCAGTTAAATTCCTTTTATTACTCATCATAGTTAAAGGGTTAATGGGGAACAGATTGCTCCAGTTCCTTTTCGCCTGTATTGAGCAAAGCCATTTCTTCTTCAGGTGCCTGAGCCACCAAATGGTGACGACTATACAAAAAGAAATAGAGCAAGCCTATCACCAGAAATACGATGACTCCAATAATGGCCGGTAGCATCGCTTGATCCGACATCGTTGCTGCCAACGCTAAAATTGACAGCATCAGCCCAATGACAGCACCGGGAATTCCAAACGGACTTTTGTAAGGTCTTGGTAAATCAGGACGTTTGATTCTCAAAATAATATAGCTCAGCATCACATTGGCATAGGAAATCACGGCTCCAAAGACAGCCATGTTCAGCAACGCAGCTCCCACATTGCTTTGCTCACCTAAAAACTCAATACACAAAGCGCACGCCAAACCAATACCCGCACCAACAATCAAGGCTACATAGGGAGTATGACGCTCACCAGTCAACGAAAGAATTCTGGGAATGTATCCGGCTCTTGATAGTGCAAACAACACACGACCATAGGCATAGATGATCGCGTGAAAGCTGGCAATCAAACCAACCAATGCCATCAAGGTCATCAAAGTAGCTGTTGAGCCAATCCCAAATACGACCTGAAACCCATCCGCTAAAGGCGCTTCCGAATCGCCCAATGCAGTGGCGCCGACAACTCCCGTGTTTAACACCAAAGTAAATAATGAAAGTCCAAACAGTGTAAACATTCCAAGAATCAGCGCTCGTGGCATGTCTTCGACGGCATTGTGACTTTCTTCTGCAGCCAACGGTAACTGTTCAATCGCAAGATAAAACCAGATCGCAAAAGGTAGGGCTCCAAAGACACTAGTCCAACCATTGGGAAACCAATCCGAATTCCCTTCTGTGGGCTGCACATCAAACAGTTTTGCTACATCAAAACTTCCGGTTGCAAAAACCCCAATATAAAACACGACTAGGACAATCGCAGCCAGCCCGGCAAAAACAAGTCCCATACGTAACGAGAGAGCTACTCCCTGAATATTAATAAAGACAAACAACCCATAAACCAGGAACCACCATAAAATGGTATAGCCTATCGCTACGTCAGCCTGCCCGGGAAAGACGAGTTGATTAATATAGCCAGCGATACCAATCACGATGACGGCTGGCGTAATAACGTACTCTATTACATCGGTCAGCCCACAGATAAATCCACCCACAGGCCCCATCGCACTACGGGTAAATGAAAAAAAACCTCCCGCATGCGGAAGCGCGGCTGAAAGCTCAGCAATAGTATAAACCATGCAGAAATACATCACGGCCATCAACAAAGTTGCAACAGCTAAGCCTCCAAAGCCAGACGAACCAAGGCCAAGGTTCCAGCCAAAAAAATCTCCCGAAATCACGGCGCCAACACCCATAGCCCAAAGCAGGACCCAACCGGCACTTGGTTTTAACTGTCGCTGCTCAAGATACTCAGAACTCACATCCTCATATTGAACTAGATCTGGCTTGTCTGGCATGAATGAACCCAACCGAATAACCTCTGGGAAGATAACTACTTCATCATACATCAACCGCACCTTGGAGCTGGCTGTTATAATTTGATTGTTAGATATCGCCGTAATTTTTGATTCCATCTCCGCCAGAAACTCATGTCCGACACTACTGATTTATTATCGCGAATTCTGTTTTTAGGATTAATGCTGGCGTCGATCCAACTGAAAGCAAACGAAGAACCGCCGATTGAAGCATTTCAGAAACAAGTCCAGCCACTGATCAAAAAATACTGCATACGCTGCCACAACGTCGATGAAATGACCTCAGGTGTACGTGTTGATAACTTTACCGGCGAATTCCCGGATGAATCGCTGTTCCACTGGCGGGACGTTGCGAAACAAGTTTCACTTAACGCGATGCCACCCGAGGATGAAGTCCAGCCGAGCGAACAGGAACGCGGGTTTCTGGTGAAATGGATTGAATCCGAAATCGCCGCGGCGCGTTCGCGTAATTCAGAGAAAAATGGATCTATCAGGCGTCTGACTGTCGCGCAGTATCGAAACACACTTCAGGACTTACTGGGTATTCAAGACGAACTAACCGATATTCTCCCGGCGGACGGGGTCTCGGAAGATGGTTTTCTCAATAATCAGGAAACACTCTTACTCTCACCGCTACTGCTGGAATCCTATTTTGAAATTGCAGCTAAAGGTCTCGACCTTGCCATTGTCGACCCTTCTCAAAAACCGGTCATCCAGACTTTTCGAATGGATCTGGGCGAAGAGATTAATGCCAATCCTGAAAAAGATAATCTGATTCTGGGGGCTAACAGCATGCTCTTACGCAATCAGGATTTTGAAGTCATCGAGTTAACTCCGGAGAAACCTTTCCAATACGAACAGTTCCTGATGCAACGCAAATTTCGTTTTGTCGAGGGTTATCAAGGTAACGCAACCGTGCGTGGCTGGCGTGAATATGACAGTATCTATCATGCTGTCTTCGCCTGCGTCCGGGGAACGCCTGGTTACCCCAAGGGTTTAGCATATCAGTCCCTACCAGAAGGGTTTGCTTTACGCCCCGCCATACCGAGTCCTGAAATCTTCGGGCAATCAAGCACTTACGGACCACAGTCCAACTTCAAAATCTCACTGCGTGAACTTCCTGACAGTGGACGATTCCGTGTAACTGTCAAAGCGGCCAAATATGAAGACGCCTTGCTGCTGGAACACTCGCACCCGACAGCCGGTACGGCGAAGCAAGATACAATCGCCGTTCAGAATTCTGCGGACGGCCAAATAGTAACCGTGCCGGAAAGCGGAACCTATCAAATTGACGCGTATTCAGCTCCACCATCGCTCGCCGGAGTCAAAACGGATGCTTCAAAGCTTAACGAAGCTTTAGTGGGTTATTGGAGTTTCAACGACACGCTTACAACAACCCCAGAAGACGACAATCTAACTGGTGACTTAGAAGACAACGCAAAATTAGTTGATTCACCTTTTAGCAAAGCATTATCTGTAGATGGTCAAAACGATTCCTTTGTTGTGCCTTATCACGAGTCCATGAACGTTGCCGATCGGTCGTTCACGATCTCTGTTTGGATTCGCCCCACAGAAATTCGTCAGGGCGGCATTATCTGTCTGGGTGGCTACGGATATACCCATGGATTCCTGTTTGACATCCCAAACGACAAGGGGGGCATCCGGGTCGAAACCGCTAATAATCAGAGTATGCACAATGGTACGATCGAGTCACCTCCCGGCATGATCCGTGTGAATCAATGGCAACACCTGACGGCAGTAATCATTCCCGGTACGGAGGAATCCAGACTTTATGTGAATGGCTTTCAAGTAGCCAAAGGCAGAATCAACAAAGCCGATCTTGCTAATAAGAATGCGCGTTTGCACATCGGCCGGATTGAAGGTGCCCAACAATTCAAAGGTGATATCGATGAAGTGCGGTTCTATCGCCGTGCTCTGGCCGAAGCCGAAATTAAAGCTTTGCTGACAGGTGGCGAGCAGTTCATTTTACCTCCTCCGGTTGAACCTGCCGAACTGACTGTGCATGTTGATCATCGTCAATTCACAGCTTCTCTAAAAACACCCGCCTTCGCTGCGTTGTATTTAGAGAAAGGTGAGCATAACGTTCGTGCGGACTTCAAAGGAGCCACCCCCGTTCAGCTCTACCTGACGCCTCTCTCTAAGGATCACGAGACTGCTAAGCAGTTCACGGCGTTCTCAAAACGAGCACCACGAATCGGCGTACACGTAGGTCTGCGTCGTGACTGCGGATCGACTCTGGATCGAGTAGGCGAACCTGTCGCCGTGGCCGGAACAGATTTGCAGGACTTCATCTTTGAAGGTGCGATGGCCAATTATCCGAATCCGAACCGTGATCCTCTCAATCCAAACTACCTTGCTGGCATGCGTGAAATTGGAGTCATCAGCGAATACACCGATGGCCGTGATATGCCTCGGCTGCTCATTCGTTCCATTGAATTCGAAGGACCTTTCTACGAAGCCTGGCCTCCAAAGACTCATCAGGCGATCTTCATCAACTCCGATAATCAGAACGACCGGACGACTTACGCCCGAGAGATTTTAGATAACTTTGGTGCTCGCGCATTCCGTCGACCTCTGTCTAAATCCGAGTCAGACTCTTTACACAAAGTCTGGGCTGAGTCTTTCGAAGCTAGTGAGAATTTTGTCAGCAGCATCAAAGATGCTTTACTGGTCACACTCACATCACCGCAATTCCTATTCCTGATTGAATCCAGTGAATCACCTGAAGGTGAACCCCTAGATTCCTATGAATTGGCGTCAAAGCTTTCTTACTTCCTCTGGAATTCGGCACCCGACGAGGAACTGCTTGCTTTAGCAGACAAAGAGGAGCTTGAAAAACAACTCCCGGCTCAGGTAGATCGTTTGATTGCAGACGCCAGATTCCGCCGGGCAATGCGGGAATTCACAAGTCAGTGGCTCCAACTCGACAAATTCGACGTCGTTGAAATCGATGCCGGAATGTATCCCAATCTCACACGTGACTTCCGTCTGGAATTAAGGAAAGAGCCTATTCGATATCTGGAATACCTGATCACCAATAACCTACCGCTGGAAAACCTCATTCAATCAGACTTCATCCTCGCCAATGAGCAGACGGCGAATTACTACGGTATCCCTGAAAAGATTGAATCCGGATTTGAATTCGTACAGGTAAACGTCGACCAACCTCAGTTGGGTGGTTTACTATCTACAGCCGGAGTACTTTCAGGACTTTCTAATGGTCGGGAATCGAATCCGGTAAAACGCGGAGCATGGTTAGCCCGTAAAATCATCGCCGAACCCCCCGCTGACCCTCCACCAAATGTCCCCGCTCTCAACGAAGCACAGGAAGGTCTCACATTGGCTGAGAAACTTCTTCTACATCGAGATCAGGAAGGCTGCCGCAAGTGTCATGAAGGTATTGATCCGTGGGGACTGCCTTTTGAACAATTTGATGCCGGTGGTATTTGGAAGAAGAATTTTGCTAAAGCAGATGCCAACGCCACACTTCCAGACGCTACCGAAGTCGACGGATTTCTGGCATTACGTGAATATTTGGCCAACGACCGCATTGATCAGGTCGCATTTAGCTTCCTAAAACACATGACAACGTATGCGGTTGGCCGAAGCCTTAGCTACAATGAGATTGAAACCCTTAAAGAAAAACAATTACAATTAAAAGCAGATGGTTACCGTATGCGGAATATGGTTCGATTTATCGTTACCAGTCAGTCGTTTCTTGAAAAGTAATCCCGATCCGGGCGACGATAACGATACAAAGGGCGTCATTCGAAAATCCTCCTACCTAAGTGAAGAAGAATATGGCTAGTCCAACCAAAATCAAACGACGTACAGTCCTTCAGGGTATTGCGGGAGCAGCACTACCCTTACCGTTGCTCGAAGCGATGGGCAAGGACGTTGTCGAAGATACTCCTCGCCGTTTTTGCGCGATGTACACAGCCAATGGTATGTCGCTACCTAAGGATCAGCACGGTATTACTAACTGGAATTGGTTCCCAACCGTCGATGGTAAGGACTTTGAATTCGGGGAATCCACAAAACCACTCGCAGCTTTTCGTAAGCAGCTTAGCTTCATGGGTGGGATGTATCACTCTGCCGGCCCCAAAGCCGATCCACATACCTGTTCTGACATGTGGCTAACTGGAGCCAAACTCCACGATCCGGAACCCGGAACCTATAACAGCGTGGCACTCGATCAGGTTGTGGCTCAGCACACGAAACGATACTGCCGTCAGCCATCACTCGTTCTATCTGTCGATGCCGGTGTCGGCTTCCTGTCTCGTACTGGTACGATCTCCTACAATGCTCAGGGAAAGCCAATACCTGCAGAGAATAATCCTCGCCGAATCTTTGACCGTCTGTTCCGTGGTGACCAAAAGTCAATCGAAACAGAACGTGAACAGTTGAAAAAGCGAATCAAGCTTGTGGATGCTGTGCTGGAAAACGCTCGTGCACTAAACAAAAGACTCGGCAAATCTGATCGTCAGAAAATGGAGCAGTACCTGACGTCACTCGATGAAGTTGAATCACGTCTGATTGCTTCTGAACGTTGGATTGATATTCCACTGAAAGAGCAGGATCGCACGCACCTCAATCTGTCAGCATCCAATGAAGGTGAGCCCGCCGAATATTATCGAAACATGTTTGATCTGATTGCCTTAGCATTTGATGCGGACATCACGCGCAGTGTTGCCTTCATGCTCAATCGTGAAGATGGCATGGGTATCAGTGATACCTTTCCGTTAAAGCTAGGTCTCACACGTACCCACCACAGCCTGTCACATGCTGGCGACAAAAATGGTCAGTTGGAGTTTGCAAAATACGACAAATTCCTCAGCGAACAGCTTGCCTATTTCTTCAATCGTTTGAATGAATTCCAGGACCATAACGGTTCTGTACTGGATAACAGCATCGTCCTTTACGGATCCGGCTGTAGTACGACTCACTATCCAAAGAACCTGCCGACCATGGTTGTTGGTGGCAGCAACATGGGGCTAAAACACGGCGTTCACTGGCGCGATGGAGATACGCTGATGTGTAACATGTACCTTAGCATCCTTCACAGCTTAGGCATCCAAACGGATCGATTCGGTGATAGCACTGGTACGCTAGACAACTCTATTTTCTCTGCCTAAGAAAAAATAAGCTCGAACAACTTTTTAACGAGAGCGTCCTGATTCAATAATCTCAGCCAGTTGTTCTTTCATGCGCCCTGCAATTTCAGGGTGATCCGCAATCACGTTCTTGGATTCGGTGGGATCATTGGCCAAATTGAAAAGCATGTATGGTGGAACTTTCACGTTGGCTAACTGCTTCTCCACCACGACATTGCGAGCCGTCTTTCTGTCGTAGCGATGGAGTTTCCAATCACCATCACGTAGTGCATACGTACCATTGTTACCATTATTTTGCTGTACCAAATGATCTCTACCTTTTGCTCCTTTTTGCCCCATTAATGCCTTGAGCACATTAAAACTGTCGACGCATGCGTCTTGGGGCAATGTCTGACCTGTTAATTCGGCAAGACTACCTGCCAGGTCAATCGTACAAACCATCTCATCACTAACAGCAGACTTAATCTGTCCCTTCCAATACGTGATAAATGGAGTCCGGGTACCACCTTCATAGACGCTGTACTTGCCACCTGTGTAAGGGCCTGCTGCGCGGTGATCTCCCAGTTTTTCCAAAGCAAAATCTTTGTAGCCATCATCCATGACCGGGCCATTATCCGAACAAACAATGATCAATGTATTATCAAGCTTATGACTCTTTCTTAGAGCATCGACGAGTTCCCCTACACACCAGTCAAACTGAATAATCGAATCTGCTCGAAAGCC
>MDSW01077946.1_pt1 | contig 15160 bp, 11 predicted proteins | sample 811171 | NCBI WGS metagenome assembly MDSW01 (sample SAMN05326641, study PRJNA326480) | marine metagenome | isolation source: seawater | place: Atlantic Ocean: North West | collected 2012 | reverse complement strand
CTCACCTAAAGTAGGAACTGTAATTTTTTCAGACATTAGTGTTTAAGTATCTTTTCTAATATTTCTTTTTGTTGTGCAAGATGTTTGTTTGCATTTCCCGTCGCAGTAGTTGAGGAGGCTGATCTTCCTACATATTTGATGTTAATATCCTGAAAATTGATCATTTCTAAAGTTCTTTCAATATAGTTTTTTACAGTATTCCATGCTCCCATATTTTTTGGCTCCTCTTGACACCAAATAAATTTTGCTTTCTTATATTTTTTAAGCACTTTTGCTAAAGTTTTAGCAGGAAAAGGGTAAAGTTGTTCAAGTCTCACAAAAACTACATCATTACTTTTTGTCTTCTCCCTTTCCTCAACTAAATCATAATAAATTTTTCCAGAACACATTACTACCTTCTTGATTTTATTTTCATTTTTAACAGAGATTAAATTACTTCCTTTATTATAGGCGTCATCCTCTAATACTCGATGAAATGAACTTTTTGCAAATAATTCAGATATATTAGAAATACAAAGTTTATGTCTTAATAAAGATTTAGGGGTCATTATAATTAGAGGTTTTCTAAATTCCCTGTGCATCTGTCTTCTTAGAACATGGAAATAATTAGAAGGTGTAGTGCAATTAACTACTTGTATATTTTCTCCAGCACATAATTGTAAAAATCTCTCTAATCTTGCTGAAGAATGCTCAGGCCCTTGCCCTTCGTAACCATGGGGTAATAACATTACAAGTCCGCTTGCTCGCCCCCATTTTGACTCTGATGAAGTTATAAATTGATCAATAATTACCTGAGCTCCATTCGCAAAATCTCCAAATTGAGCCTCCCATAACACCAATGTCTCTGGCTCTGATAAAGAGTATCCATACTCAAATCCTAAAACTGCGAGTTCCGAGAGTAAACTATCAATAATTTCGAATTTTTTTTGTCCAGGTTTAATATTGTTCAATGGTATATAGCGATCATGATTTTCTTGATTTCTTAAAACTGCGTGTCGTTGGCTAAATGTACCTCTCCCAGAGTCTTGACCGGACAATCTAACTGAGAAGCCCTCTGTTAAGAGTGTTCCGATTGCTAAAGACTCAGCACAAGACCAATCAATTTTTCCTGTCTTAAACATGTTATATCTGGACTCAAAAACTCTCTCCAAGGTTTTATGTGCATTAAAATCTGAAGGAATTTTAAATATTTTTTTTCCAACTTTAGATAAAATTTCTTTTTCAACACCGCTTTTGCCTCTTTTATCTTTCCCAAGTCCTGGTCTAAATCTTGACCATACACCATCAAACCATTTTAATTCTGATTTATAATTTTTAGATGATAAGAATTCATTTTCCAAATAATTTTTAAATTTAATTTTATCTTTTTGAAATTGATCAATAGAGATAAGTCCTTCATTGGAAAGTTTTTTTCCATATATGGAAAGGGTAGTTGGATGAGTTTTTATTTTTTTATACATTATCGGTTGAGTAAATGAAGGCTCATCACCTTCGTTATGTCCAAAACGTCTGTAACAAACCATATCAATTACAACATCTCGATTAAATTTTTGTCTGTACTCAGTAGCGATTTTAGCACAATGTGTAACTGCTTCAGGATCGTCGCCATTAACATGTAGAATTGGAGCTTGAGCAGTTTTAGCAACATCTGAAGGATAAGGTGATGATCTCGCGAATCTTGGAGCAGTTGTGAAACCTATTTGATTATTTACTATAATATGAATTGTCCCACCTATATTGTGTCCTGGCAATCCTGACATTGCAAAGCACTCTGCAACAATTCCTTGACCTGCAAAGGCTGCATCTCCATGCATAAGAACTGGAATTACTTTTTTTCTATCTTTATCACTGTGAAAAAATTGTTTTGCTCTTACTTGACCCAGAACCACAGGATTTACCGCCTCTAAGTGAGAAGGATTATCTGTTAGACTTATATGCACAACATTTCCGTCAAATTCTCTATTTGAAGATGCACCAAGATGGTACTTAACATCACCTTCGAAATCCTTGCTCGCATTTACTGATTTTCCAAAAAACTCGCTAAATATTGCTCTAAATGGTTTACCCATAACATTTGCTAATACATTAAGCCGTCCTCTATGTGGCATTCCAATTTTTATTTCTTTAGCTCCTAGGTTTCCACCTCTTTTTATAATTTGCTCAAGAGCAGGTATAAGTGACTCTCCTCCATCCAAGCCAAATCTTTTTGTTCCAACAAACTTAACGTGTAAATATTTTTCAAATCCTTCGGCTTGTATAATCTTGTTTAAAATTGCTTTTTTACCATTAGCTGTAAAGACAATTTCTTTTTGTGGACCTTCAATTCTATCTCTTATCCAAGCTTTTTCCTCAGGATCGCTCATATGCATAAATTCATATCCAATTGAAGAACAATAAGTTTTTTTTAAAATCTTAAGAATAGTATCAAGATCCGCATATTGGAGGCCTAAAACTCCATCTAAGAATATTTTTCTTTTGTAATCTTTTTTTGTAAAACCGTAAGACTCTGGTTTTAATTCTGAGTGTTCTTTTTTTTCTTGAATAGATAATGGATCTAAATTAGATATTAGATGACCTCTTATCCTGAAAGCTCTGATTAACATTATTGCTCGAACAGAGTCTTGTGAAGCTTGTCTGATTGTGTTGATATTTAAATCATTAGGTTCAATTAAATTCTCTCTGATATTATTTTCTACGAAATCTAATTTCGTTTTCCTTTTTTCTGGAGACCAGCTTGGGCCGTTTAAGTCTTTTAAAATTATTTTTTCATCATCACTTAATCCATCGAAAAATTTCCTCCATCCGTCGGGTAAAGACTTAGGATCTGAAAGATAGTCAGAGTAAAACTGATTTATGAACTCTGAATTTATTCCTGATAAAAAGGATGTTTTTTTGAAAGTTATATTATCTGATGACGACATAAATATTATTTTAACATAAATAAACGAAAATCAACTATTAAGTTTGTTAAATAAGGTTTTGCCTATATCTGCGGGTGATTTTGATATTGTTATTCCGGCAGATTTCATAACTTCAATTTTATCCTCCGCCCCGCCTTTGCCGCCAGATATAATTGCCCCAGCGTGCCCCATTCTTCGTCCAGGTGGAGCAGTTAGCCCAGCTACAAAACCTACCATAGGTTTTTTTATTTTCTCTTTTTTCAAATACTCAGCAGCCTCCTCTTCAGCTGTACCTCCTATTTCTCCAATCATAATTATTGATTTCGTGTCCTCATCTTTTAAAAAAAGCTCTAAACAATCAATAAAATTTGTTCCATTAATAGGGTCTCCCCCAATTCCTATACAAGTAGATTGACCCATTTCATTAGTAGTAGTTTGAGCTACTGCCTCATAAGTAAGCGTTCCAGACCGGGAAACTATACCAACTGTTCCTTTTTTATGTATGTTACCTGGCATTATTCCAATTTTACATTCGTCGGGTGTAATTATTCCTGGACAATTAGGCCCAATCAATCTTGATTTACTTTTATTTAAAACTTTCTTAACTTTAAGCATGTCTAAAACTGGAATACCCTCCGTGATACATACAATCAGTTCGATTTCGGACTCCACAGCCTCAATAATTGCTGCACCAGCAAATTGGGGTGGAACATATATCATCGTTGCATTTGCAGAAGTTCGTTCTTTAGCCTCTTGCACAGTATTAAAAACAGGTAATCCAAGATGTTTTTGGCCACCTTTTTTAGGTGTAACACCTCCAACTAATTGTGTGCCATATTTTATTGCTTGTTCTGAATGAAACGTTCCATGTTTGCCAGTGAATCCCTGACAAATTACCTTTGTATTTTTATTCACTAATATCGACATTTATTTTATTGCATCTACAATTTTTTTTGCAGCATCATTTAAATCCGAGGCTGATAATATTTTTAAATTTGATTTATCTAAAAGTTCTTTTCCTTGTTTAAAATTTGTTCCTGCTAATCTTACTACAAGTGGCACGGATAAATTAACTTGTTTGGCTGCATCTATAACTCCTTGAGCAAGAACATCACATCTCATAATTCCCCCAAAAATATTTATTAAAATTCCTTTCACATTTTTATCTGCAAGAATTAGTTTAAAAGCTGCTGTTACTTTCTCTTTTGAAGCTCCACCTCCTACATCTAAAAAATTTGCGGGCTCTTTCCCATATAATTTTATTATATCCATTGTTGCCATCGCTAATCCTGCTCCATTAACCATACATCCAATTGTTCCATTTAATTTGATATACGCTAAATCATGTTTACTTGCCTCAATTTCTGCTGGCTCTTCTTCGTTTAGATCTCTTAATCTTAAAATTTCTGGTCTTCTGAATATTGCGTTATCGTCAAAATTCATTTTTGCATCAAGGCATATTATTTTTTCATCTTTTGATATTATCAATGGATTTATTTCAATTAAACTCGCATCCTTCTCTATCAAAATTTTATATAGTGCTTTAATTAATCTTTTTGCAGTTTGACGCTGATTATTTTCAAACTCAAAAATTGAAATTATTTTTTCAATTTCTTTTTCATTTGGACCTTCGAATTTATAATCAATTTTACTTGTTATAATTTTTTCTGGAGTCTCTTTTGCAACTTTTTCAATGTCCATACCACCCTCTGTACTACTTATAAATGCAATTTTTGATGTTTCCCTATCTACTAGGCAAGAAAGATAATATTCTTTTTTTATATCTGAAGCCTCCTCAATATAAAGTCTTTTTACCATTCTTCCATTAGGACCTGTTTGATGAGTGATGAGAGTTTTTCCCATCATCTTTTCTGCTTCAATAATTAATTCTTTTTCATCTGACACAATTTTTACTCCCCCTGCTTTACCTCTTCCCCCAGCGTGGATTTGTGCCTTTAAAACATATTGACCAGGTTTAATTTTTTTAATTTCACTTTTTATTTGATCGATAGATAAAATCGCTATTCCATTTGATACAGGAGCACCATAGTCTTTTAAAATCTTCTTAGCTTGATATTCGTGGATATTCATTTAAATTTTAAATATATACATTATTATGTTTAAAGTTACACGAATATTTTATATATAATGAGTTTCAACAATTCGAAAACAAATTATCCCACATTTATAGTTTTTTTTTTAATTTTAATAGTGGGAGTTTTTTTTTATAAAGACTTTGGATTTAATATAGATGAAAAATTTCATCGTCAAAATGGATTTTACTGGCTTCATTATATAGCAAAATTTTTCAATTTAGAAACTCTCGAAAAAGTTTCTAGATTAGAACTTGCTAGCATCAAAGGCTTTACTTTAGACTCGGTAGAATATTACAATAAATATGGGATTATTTTTGATGTTCCAGCAGCGGTGCTTGAACTAGTTTTAAAATTAAATGATCCTTTAAAATATTATTACTTAAGACACTTATTGGTTTTTTTATATTTCTACATTGGATTAATTTATTTATATAAGATTCTAAAGAATAGATTTAAAATTAGTAATCTTGCATTATTTGGTGTTTTACTAATGTTTATCACTCCAAGAATTTTTGGTGATAGTTTTCAAAACACAAAGGATATTATTTTTCTATCTTTTTTAATTATTTCTACTTACTTCGCTTTTAAAATTAAAGATAAATTTTCACCTTTAAATATATTGTTATTTTCTTTTTTTTCTGCTTCAGGAATATCTCTTAGATTGTTTGGTTTTATATTAATAATTTCCTTAATATTAATTGAGTTAGTGACAATAAATAGAGATAATTTTAAATCCAAATTATTGAAAATTAGTATTTTAGTAATTACGCAGTTTATATTTTTAATTTTAGTATGGCCTTTATTATGGGAAAATACTATTCAAAATTTTTTAGATTATTTTCCGCAAATTGATGAACATTTTAATGCTAAAGTTCTTTTCATGGGAAAATATTATGACTCGGGTTTATTGCCTTATTCATACTTGCCATTTTGGATATTAATATCAACACCTGTTTTACACTTAATTTTGTTTTTTGTTGGTTTCTTTTTTTGTTTTAAAAGATTTTTTAAAAGATATTTATCTATTAAAGAGGGAAATTTATTTGAAGATTATTGGAGAGGAAAAAATGAAAAAAAAGATTTTTTTATATTAATCAATTTTTTAGGTATCTTATTTTGTTTTTTATTTTTAAATATGAAGTTTTATAATAGTTGGCGCTTAGGATATTTTTTATATTTTTTTTTAGTTTATTTTGCTATTTATGGATTAAATTTAATTTTCTATAAAAAAACCTTTTTTTCTCTTAATAGGCAATATACAAAATCTTTGATATTAATTTTCTTTGCCTTCACTGTTTATAGAATGGTTTTATATCACCCTTATCAATCTCTTTATTTTAATTTTTTAGTCCCAAATAAAATTAAAAATAATGTTGAGGTTGATTATACGGGTTTATCTTCATTTCATTTTCTTAATAAAATAGTCGGAGAAAGAAAAAACATTAATGAAATTAAAATAGGTGTTGCATCATGGTATCCATTATGGCGTGTGTTAGAACTGATTGATCATAAAAACAGCGTTAAAGTTGTTGCCATAAAAGACAATCACACGGCAGATTTTTTATACTCTAACCGAATATCCGATGTTGATAAAAATTATAATAAAAAATATGATATACCAAAAAATTTTATGATAAAGGAACAGTTTAAAATTGATGGTGTCATCATTTATGAGGTTTTTCAAAGAAAACGATGAGAATTTTTTTTTACAAAATTTTAACTTTTTTTATATTGTTTTTTATATTTTATAAACTCACCATAGGTGCTACAATACGAGAGTTTGAAAAACAGATTTCATTTTTAAAATCAAAAGAAAACGTTGAATTTATAAAAGAAAAAATAAGAGATGAAATAAGAGGGTTAGAAACTAAGGATAGATATATTAATAAAGAAGACGCCGAATTAATAAATATTCTTATTGATAAAATTAAAAAAGACTTAAACGCTGAATAATTATTTTGCAAAAATTAATTTTTTTATTTCCATTATATAATGATTGGGAGTCACTTAATAAATTGCTACAAAATATTAATATTCAACTTGAAGAAATTAATTCAATCTGTGAAGTAATTGTTGTTGATGATAATTCTACAATTCCTCCTAGCATAGACATAAAAAAATTAAACAACATTATAGAATTAAAAGTTTTAAGGCTTAAAGAAAATCTTGGAAGTCAAAAAGCCATATCATTAGGTTTGAAGCATATCGAAGATCAAAAAGTCTCAGCTATCATTACAATAATGGACTCAGATGGAGAGGACGATTTTTCTAAAATCCCCGAAATGATTAATTCTGCAAAAGAAAATGGTGATAAAATTGTTGTATCTTGCAGAACAAAACGTCAGGAGGGTAATTTTTTTAGCTTATTATACTCAATTCATAAATTATTTATTTTTTTATTTTCAGGACACTGGATAAATTTTGGAAATTATTCATCATTTAACTCGATGAATTTAAAAAAGATATTATCAAATAATTATTCCTGGCTTGCTTTTTCGTCAAGTATAGCAAAAAATTGTAAGATAAAAAAGTTGTATGCCGATAGACAAAAAAGAATTTGTGGAGAGTCAAATTTAAGTTTTTTTGGACTATTTCAACATTCTTTTAGAGTTTTATCAGTTTTCCAAAAAGAGGTTTCAATAATCTCGCTCTTATATTTTATAATTTTTTTTATTTTCAATAAGTTTACTAGCTTATTATTTTTGAGTCTTATATTAACAATTATAACAATTTTAATAAATGTACTAATATTATTTACAAAAAAAACATACTTGAATGATAATCTTAAAAATAATTTTGTTCACAAAGTTGAAATTTTTAAGTAATTCTTTTAATCATTACTTGTTGATTGTTTGGAAATCTTATTCTACTACCAATTAATTTAAACTTATGTTTACGATTATAAAACTTTGTAGCTTTAAAATCTATTGTTTCAACAGTCATGTACTTCGTTTTATTTTTAATCTTATTAAAAATTTCTTTTAAAAAAAAAGTACCAAAACCTTTCGATTGGTAATTTTTTTCTACAGCAAATAAATTCAAATTAAAATTATCTTTTAATATTAATTTATTTTTTTTACTTAAAAATATTATATCTAACTCATAGAAACTTATGAATAAATTTAATAAAGTAAAAAATTTAAGATTTAAAAAAAGTGATATAATTAATCTCATTTTTATATCTGAAAAAATAAAATTTAGTCTTTTTAATTCTTTTATTATAATAATGTATGAAATGATTACACCTTTTAATTTCATTACATATAGCAAAGTGTTTTTTGAAAATACAATTTTTTTTAAATATTCTTTTAACAAATCATAATCAAATGAAGCTATTATAGAGCTTGGATTTTCACTTTTAATTAGTTTTTGAATTTGTTGAAGATCTTTTTTTTTAATTTTATTTAATTCTATAATTTGAAAGTTTTTGATTTTTTTCACTTGAAGTTTTTGCAATTTTTTATATCTAATCTTAATAAATTATCATTGATTGTTTCACTATTAAAACATTTACTGTTAAAATATTCATAAACATATCTTTTTGTTGAATACTCTAATACATCTTTATCAAATACCAAATAAATCACTGAGATATCATTTTTTTTTATCTTATTTACAAAAAAATTTTTGAATTTTTGATAATATTTATTTTGCTTATCGGGAAAGCTTATATCGTCGTATGTTCTGCTTATTGTATAAATTCGCTTAGAAGAAATTGAAGAAATAAAATTATAATTAGTAATTAACATAATTTTTTTTTCATTTTTTTCTAATTCTTTTAAAATTTTATTAATCATTGATATTTCTTTTTTTGGATCTTCAAAATTAGGGGTTTTCCATTTAAGAGGCGAAAGAGACGGGTGTATCTTTTTTGAATTGATACTATTATCTAGACTTGTGTTTTGTAAGTCATGAAACTTTCGGTCCACATTGAATCTTAAGTGATATTTTGATGTAACAAATATGCAAAATAAAAAAATAACAATCAGGAAGCTTTTAAGTTTGGATTTATTTTTTTTATTTTTAAATTTATCCTCTAAAAATAATATAAGAAAAGCTAAATTAATTGGAATAAGGAAAAAAATAAAATTTTGATTTTTAGTAAGTAGTTGATGATAAATACATGTAAAATTAAATATTACAAAAACTAAAAAATAGAATATCTTATTTTTTTTAATTTTAATAAATGTTTCTTTTAATAAAAATAATGAGATTATTAATGGTAAAATAATAAATTTATAATTTGAAATTATCTTTTCAAAATTAATATTTAGCGAACTTAATCTTTCTTCTCCAATCGATATTGGATAATAAATTAATTGAGTAAGAAACATATCAAAATCAATTTTTTGAACGAAAATAAATACAATAAAAACTGATAAAAAAAAGAGAGATCCTAAAAATGGATACTTAATTAATTCAAATTTTTTTGAAGTAAATATAAAAAATAAAAAAGAAAAACTTAGTACTAAAATTAAATATACCGAAGGTACAGGTTTTGAAAGAAAGGCTAACCCAAAAAATATAGGAAGAAAGAATAAATATTTAGTGTTTATTTTTAAACCAAAGTGAAGGAAATAAAATCCTAATAAACAAAAAAAGACTGCATGTTGATCAAGAAATGGTGTCCCGCTTATTGGATATGCTAAAATTGAAAAAGATATAGATAATATTAAACAATACTCTTTTTTTAAACCGTTTTTAAATAGATAAATAAATGTTGTGATGGATATAAGTGCATTAAAGATTGATGAATGTAAAATATATGAAAACCAGTTTATTCCAAATATAAAAAAAAATATTGCTTGAATATAATCAAGCGATATTCCATGAACGACCCAATAATCCCTTATAGGTACTGAACCGCTCAATATTCTTGAAGCCGAGTCATAATGTAAAAAAGTATCTACTGGTAACACACCTTGATTTGCAACGTAAAAATTTAATAAAAATGCAAAAACGAATAAAAAAATTATATAAATATTTTTACTATAAATTTTTTTCATAAAACTCTTTTATTGTGTAACCAATTTTGTTCATATAATTTTTTGAAATCTTTGAATGATTCGGTAGCCCTATAACTTGATTTCCAAAAAATTCTGCATTTTTTTGGATTTTAAGATTTTTTTTGCTTTCAAAAATCTTCGCGCAATTATGATAGAAAAGATATTTTGTTTCAATATTCTTGAGTAACAAATAATTATTTAGCTTATCTTTATTTTTAACTAAAATAGGAAAATCCATATAGTTTTGAAAATTAAAATCTTCAACTGTTAATAATTTTACATTTTTAATTTTAAGTTTTTTAAAAAGATTGTAATAGTAAATGTTATTATTTTTTCTTATTAATGAGTTTCGATTTCTATTTTTAATATCTTTAAGTTGTAGGTATATTACTTTTTTAGATATTTCAGAAATTTTTGAGAAATAATAGCTAGGAAAACTAATCCTTTTAAACTTCAAAGAAGGGTAAACAATTTTCAGAACAGATAAATTATTCTTTTGATGAGCCTGACGAAGGACTTTAATAAAAATTTTATAAAAGATCCCAAATTTTAAAATCTTTAAGATCAAAAAAACTAAGATTTGTTTTGAAAGTAAATATTTGTTAAAATTTTTATAATTAGAAATTTCTTCATTTGCAAATTTTATAAATTTAGTATCATTAGTTGAAACTCCTCCTCCAAAGAATCCTGAAATATTCTTCATTATATTGAAACTATATAATGAATAATCTCCAAAGCTTCCGCTAAAATATTTTTTATTTTTTTTATAGAAGTAATTATCAAAATATATTGCATTATCCTCAATTAAAATAATCTTTTTTTTAGAGCAAATTTTTTTTATATTTAAAAGCGAACTTGGTGAATTAAATATATTAGTAACAACAACAGCTAAGGTTTTCTTATTTAATTTTTTTTTCAAAGATTGTAAATTTGGCTCGCCAGTCTCAAAACTTTGTTCAACAAAATTTGTTTTTAAATCTAAGTTTTTCGCCACATTAATCATCTCAGGTAGATTGAAAGGTTGAAAAATAATTTCTTTTTTTTTTGGAAATTTTTTTTTTAAATATTTAAGTAAAATAAGAAAACCCACTCTTAACTGACTTGTTAAAACGAAACCTCTTTTCCCTGAGGTTTTATTTATAAATTTTTCAATTTTTTTTATTTTCGGGTCCGAGATAAAAAAACTTTTTAAGAAATTTAAAATAGATAAATATATGTTTATTCTAAAATGAACCATTAAGAGATTAATTTACCTACACGTCTAGCATTAGCCATTACTATACCCAGCGGATACTTGTTTTCTTTAAAATTAAATACTGAACTATCAACTATATAAATATTATTATGATCTTTGAGTTGGCACTTTTCATTTACCGATAATTTCGATTTGCTATTCATAGGCAAAGTTCCAAAATAATGAAAATCAGACCCTACTCCGGGAAAATGGGTCTTAAAAAAAGGGTAAATTATTTTTTTTTTGTTTAGGAAAGAAAAAATTTTAAAATTTGCTTTTTTAAGTTTACTTAACAAATTATTTTTTTTTGTGTAAATAAGAAAACTTTTATTTAAGTTCTTGATATAAATATCGCTATATTTTGGTGAAAGTAATATATTTGTAAAAATTAATCTGTTTTTAAAAAAATTAATCAAAAATTTTAATGGGTATAATAATTTACTTAACTCTACCATAGACTCTGTTATAAGTTTATTTCCAGGTCTAAAATCAGCACAAAAATAATTTTCTTTTCCTTTCCCAATAAATTGAAGCAGTGATGGTGTAAAATTTAAATTAAATTTAATATTTTTCTTGCCAAGATATACGGCAATTAACCTTGGATGATGATTAATTTTTACTTCTCGCTTTATATTAAGAAAACCCATAACAAGCTTTGTTGTCGCAATAGTTCCAGTCGCAAGTATTACTTTGTTAGCAACAAACACTTTATACTTATTTTTATTTTTACAAGTAAGTTTAATTTTTTTACCTAAAGAAGTCATTTCATCGAGATAGAAATTGTGAAATCGAATTTTTTTTGATAATCTACTCTTTTTAAGAAAATTGTAAGAATTTAATTTATCTTTATCTTCATTCAAATTATTCAAATTTTTTTTCTTCAATAGCTTATTAAAAGCTAATATTGGTTTTTGTAAGTTAAATTTTTTATTTTTTTGTTTTTTAAATTCTTCTAAATGAGCGGGAATTAAGTAATCATTAGAATAAGTAGTATCTTTTGATTTAAATGTTCCTAAAAGTTTATAATTCCTTAAAAGTTCAAGAAATGAGCTATTAATGTCTTTTTGAGTTTTTTTCTTTAACTTTTGGTTATTTAAATTTATATAATTATCAATTTGAAGCCCCCAGTAATTGGACAGTCCACCAAAGTCTAAACTACCGATTATTTTACAATTTTTTGTTTTTTTTAGATTATTTCCAGTAAAATAATTTTCTACTTGAGTTTTTTTATGTCTCATTTGAGAAGGTAGAAACTTAATTTCTTTTTTGTTTATTTTAGATAAATTAAAATTGAAATTTGGTGAAATAACGTCAATTTTCTTTTTTTTTTTTGAAAATGTGTCTATAAAGTTTAAAGCTGATAATCCACTTCCAATGATAACAGTATCAAGATACTCAATAATTTTTTTTTTTTGCATTTAATTATAGTTCTGGGTCTATATTTTTTGCAGCAGTATACAAATCTTTTACTGATTGAACTGACTTTTTAAAATTTTTTTCTTCTTCCGTGTTAAGTTTAATTTCAACCACTTTCTCAACACCTTTGCTGCCAATTATAACAGGCACACCTGCATAAATGTCGTGTATCCCATATTCTCCATTCAAATAAGCAGCGCATGGTAATTGCATTTTTTGATCTTTTAGGTAACTTTCAGCCATTTGAACTCCTGAAGCTGCTGGTGCATAAAATGCTGAACCTTTTTCCAAATATTTGACGATTTCTGCACCTCCTTTTTTTGTTCTATCTACTATCTCATCTAGTTTCTCTTGTTTAATTTTGCCCATTTTTACAAGATCACTTATTTTTTTTCCATTTATCTCTGTAGAACCAAGCATAGCTACCATACTATCTCCGTGGCCTCCCAAAACAAATGATCTAATATCTTGTACGCGTACTTTTAATTCTTTTGATAAAAAATATATAAACCTAGATGAGTCTAAAATCCCGGCCATTCCTACAACTTTATGCTTGGGAAAACCTGAGTATCTTTGTAAAGCCATTACAATTACATCGAGAGGATTTGTAATACAGATTACAAAAGCATTAGGTGAAGTTTTTTTAATTTCAGTAGCCACCTGTTTAATAATTTTTAAATTAATTCCCAACAAATCATCTCTTGTCATACCTGGTTTCCTTGGAACTCCAGCAGTAATAATTATCACATCTGAGTTTTTAGTATCCTCATAGTCATCGGTTCCAATTAAATTTATGTTAAATTTGCTAACGGGTGAAGATTGGGCGATGTCTAAAGCTTTTCCTTTTGCAAGACCAGAGGCAACATCAAATAAAACTACGTCTGCTAATCCCTTTAAGGCTATGAGATGAGCTAAAGTTCCACCTATTTGACCAGCTCCAATTAAAGTTATTTTTTTTTTCATTGCAGTTTATTTCATAATTGGCATAACAAACTCGGGGTCTGATCTTAATCCAGATGGCCATCTAGAAGTGATTGTTTTGAGTTTTGTATAAAATCTGACTCCCTCCGGCCCATGCATATGTTGATCGCCAAATAAAGATCTTTTCCACCCTCCAAAACTATGAAATGCCATAGGGACCGGTATTGGAATGTTTATTCCTACCATTCCTATTTTGGCTTTATTTGAAAATGTTCGTCCAGAATCTCCATCTCTTGTAAAAATACTTACACCATTGCCATACTCGTGATCATTTACTAATTGAAGTGCTTCATCAAAATTTTTTGCTCTTATTACTGATAAAACTGGTCCAAATATTTCTTCTTTGTAAATTCTCATATCTTTTGATACTTGATCAAATAAACAACCCCCAATAAAATATCCGTTTTCGTATCCTTGAATTTTGAAATTTCTCCCGTCGACAACAAGTTTAGCACCCTCTTTAACTCCGATATCCACATAGCCTTTTACTTTTGCAAGATGCTCTTTTGTTACAAGAGGTCCCATTTCCGACTGTTTATCCATTCCAGGACCCACTTTAAGTGCTTCTACTTTTTTTGCTAAAGAGTTAACCAACTTATCTCCAATACCACCAACTGCCACAGCAACAGATTGTGCCATACATCTTTCTCCAGCTGAACCATAAGCTGCTCCCATTAATCCGTTGACAGCTTGATCTAAATCACAATCTGGCATGACAACACAATGATTTTTTGCTCCTCCTAAAGCCTGCACCCTTTTTTCATTTTTAGCACAATTTTCATAAATGTATTTCGCTATTGGTGTTGAACCTACAAAACTCATAGCAACTACATCTTTATTATTAATAAGTGCGTCTACAGCTTCTTTATCACCATTTACTACATTTAAAACTCCATCAGGTAATCCTGCCTCTTTTAATAATTCTGCTAATCTAATTGAGCATGAGGGATCTTTTTCCGAAGGTTTTAAAACAAAAGTATTTCCGCAAGCAATTGCCATAGGGAACATCCACATAGGTACCATCGCAGGAAAGTTGAAGGGAGTAATCCCTGCACAAACTCCTAGAGGCTGTCTAATTGACCAGCTATCAACATTTGATCCTACATTTTCTGTAAATTCTCCTTTAAGCATTTGAGGAATACCGCATGCGTATTCGACGACTTCTAAACCTCTCGCTAACGATCCTTTTGCATCATCATAAACTTTTCCATGTTCTGAGACTATTATCTTAGTTAATTCATCTGAATTTTTTTCAATCAACTCTTTAAATTTAAACATTACTCTTGCTCTCTGTAATGGAGGTTTATTAGACCAACTTTCAAAAGCTTTTTTTGCATTTTGAACAGCAGAATTTACATCATTAGTTGTTGCTAATCTAACTTCTGCACTTTGTTCACCTGTAGCTGGATTAAAGACTTTTCCAATTCTCTTGGACTCACCAGAGATTTTTTTTCCATTAACAAAATGCTGTATTGTATTCATGATGTAATTGAATAAATAAGCTTTTAGCTTGTTGCAAGCATTTTT
>MDSW01218516.1_pt1 | contig 15161 bp, 13 predicted proteins | sample 811171 | NCBI WGS metagenome assembly MDSW01 (sample SAMN05326641, study PRJNA326480) | marine metagenome | isolation source: seawater | place: Atlantic Ocean: North West | collected 2012 | reverse complement strand
ATAATTGTGCCCTTTAAATTTCTCTCCCTTAACAAGGCCATTATCTTTCAAAAGTAAAGTAGGAATTATTCTGGGCAAAAGCTTCATTTATAAATCACAAAATCCTTTTAGTAATGAAAAGCCAAATTTGTGACTTTTTTCAGGATGGAATTGGGTGCCATAAACATTACCTTTTACAACAAAACTGGCAAAATTTTTGTTTCCATATAGTGTATTAGCCAGAACATTACTCTCGTCGAGAGGTTCAGCGTAATAAGAATGAACAAAATAGAATCTAGACTGTTCATCAAGAAATTTGATTATGGGGCTTTCTTCTCTTAGAGATATAAAATTCCATCCCATGTGTGGGATTTTGAAACCCTCATCTAAATTTTTAAATTTTTTTACCTCTCCATGTATTAAATTCAGACCCGTTCCAGGCCCTTCCTCACTTTTTTCAAAAAGCAATTGCATTCCCAAACAAATTCCCAGTAAGTGCTTATTACTATTTTCTGGTATTTTCTTAAGAAAATCATAAACACCACAGTGCTTTAATTGCCTTACTCCATTTTCAAAACTACCAACGCCAGGAAGTATGTATTTATTACACTCTTTAAGTTCTTCGGTATCACGAGATAGTATTGCTTCATAACCCAACTTGCTCAACATCTTTTTAATAGACCCCACATTACCCATCCCATAATCTATGATTGCTATTCTTTGATTTTCCATAGGATTTTTACTAATTTGATTTGGTGTTTAGTTGAAGAAAACTAAGAAGTACAAAGGATAGCAAAACTCCATGCGTTAGCAATGAAGAAAATAAGTCAGAAGAAAGAAACATTATAAATACTGGGCTGACAGTCAATGCAACAATGACCCTAGCAGGTAGTATTGTTCTTATAGAGTCCAAATAAGAAAGAAGTAACCCTATAATCACAGAATAAAGAAAAAGACCGATGGCACCAGCATGCATAAAACCGCTACCGAGCCACCCCGTATTTGCTCCTGCTAATTGAGATCCATAGTAGACATAGCCTATCTGATGAGCTGGATCAAGGTTATAGGGATAGTCTAAAAGACCAAATGATATCCTGCTATTGGACCAGTAAACATAAGGATTATTTGAAAAAAAATCATAGTAAAAAAAATTAATTAATGAGGGCTCAAAGAGAATCCTTCTGACTCCTAAAGAGGTAAAGAGAACAGAAAAAAAGTTATTTTCGTCAAAAACAATTAATGATAGAAATATGAAAGCAAATGCGCTCAACAGAATATTCCTTATGGGTGATTTTGTCTCAAGAAAAAGATAAGTGGCCAGTGCTAGAAAGGGATAAAAAATAGCTGATTTGTGGTTGGTCATTCCAAAAATCAAGAGAGAGCCTAAAATTGAAAGTAATAGCAGAAACCAAAACTTTTGCGTGTATGAAATAACTGATGCAAAAGGAAGAAAAACAGAGCCTGTAAAGGTTATTAAATAGAGTATAAGCGATGCAGTAGAGGATTGATCATTCAATTCTCGAAATTCGTAGATATTAGCCAGATCTAAATTAAATCCCTTGCCTGATATGGTTAACTCATAAAATAATATGAAATATGATATGGCCAACAATCCTATCACAAATAACTTTGGCGATAGACTTAACAAAAATATAGGCTTTAACTTAAGGTTTCTAAAGAAAACTATACCTACAAAGGCCATAATTATCATTAAAATATAGACCGTCGGAAAATCAGATACACCAAACATTACAAGCATAGGTAAAATTGGAAAAAAGAACTGAAGATGCAAAAAGAAACTAGATGGTCTTGAAAACCTTATTGGTAACATTAACGCAAGAATGATCGTTATAAAGAAACTAAATAGAATTTTGGAGGGATTCAAATTTAACGTATACCAACCAAATACCGGCTGGATGGTATACATAAATGAGTAAATAAGGGCTATAAAAATAAAAGCATAGACAAAGGCATTCCTAGAGACTAGGAGTAAATCAGTTTTCATAAATTATTATATTTTTTTTCATCCTTTCTAAGTATTCACCATAAAGCTTTGCAATTTCAGAGCAGGTCTTTGAATCGAAATTTTTTATTTGAAGGTAATCTAATATCATCACATATGCATCGCAATAGTTCTTATAATCAGGATTATAAATACGATCTGTGTGCCACAAAATAGTAATCAAGGATTCACTCTTTAGTGCTTGGTCTAAGTAAGGCTTGCAGTTTTCAAAAATTAACTCTGCTGATTGATCATTCAAAGTGGTGTCCATTAGTATTAGAGGGATCTCTAATATTTCAAATTCCTCGCTCGAATAAAGATTATAAGGCCGAAAAGGATTGGCTGTTTCAGCTCTATAGCCCGGCCTATCCGTAAAGCCAAGACTTGAATCATATTTGAAGTTATGTAGTTCATATTTTCTCCAGATGCCAGGAAAGGAACCTGATAAATAATGATTTCTCACTCCCGAGATATTTTTTTTGATTATGGACCGTAATCTATTTATTTCTCTATTCAAAAAATTATCAAGTAAAAAGCCTTTTCGTGAGGTGTGTAATGCAACTTCAAAACCTTCCTCTAGAAGCTGATTGATCTTTTTTACGTAAATTCTTTTATTGATTCTATATCTTCTTCCTTCATGACTCAAAAAGAAGGGTAAGCTTAGAAAAAAGAAAGTTGACCTGAAGTTATACTTCTTTTCAAGTTCAGAACAAAACTCTAAAGAGTCATGGTAATCCTCCTTTGCCTCAACTAAGGAATAAATCTTTCTAAGGAAAAATAAAAGCCTTGCTTGAATAAAACCCTTTAGAAGCCAAACAAAAGCTCTAACAAACGATCTTCCCTTCAACGAATCTACATCATGACTTAAGCATACAGTAGGTCTGCCTGGAAAAGTATCGATCAAAAAAGCAATTTTATTTTTTTTGAGAAAATCAATTAAGCTTTTCCTTATGAAGCTTACTGTCTCATCTAATTTAGGTTCTTTATAAGTATGATTTCGTTCTTCTTCATAGATAGGTCTTCCATATTGATCTATATCCAAATTTTCTTCCTTAGAAAGGGTTAAGTTATCTTTAAGAAGTAGTAGAATATCTGAGTAGATAATTAAGTCTTTACCATTCTCTATAGCAAGATCTCTTTTGGTTTCGGAATTGGATTTTAGAATTAAACCTCCATGTTCTTTGTGACTACTTCTTTCAAAAGCAAAAGAAAAATCCTCTTTGACAATGACGCCGAGCCTAGAATGTAGCTGAATTAAAAAGTATTTATCCTGTTCAGATGAAAAATGTAAATGGACCATTAGTTGCTTAGAGAAATTTAAATTTTAAATCATAGAACTTTGTGGTTTTCAAAAAAAAGCTTATGCCAGATAGCAAGATTTAATTGCCTTATTTTAAATTTAGTTTTACCTCTATTAAGATAAAAGAATAAATCCATCCTGGAGACCTTCCTCAAAAAATTTGAGCGGTGAATAATGTTATCGGCCCATGGTTTGAGATCACCCTCAAGCCATTCTTTTTCAGGAACTGGCCAGCCAAGTTTATTCTTTCGCCAGACCACATCATCTGGTACGAGGCCTTCGACGGCTTTTCGGTTTATATATTTTGTCCATCCTTCCTTGATCTTGAGCCCGTCATGTATGTTGGCCAGGAACTCAACGATTCTGAAATCCATATAAGGGAGTCTAGTTTCTACAGACCATGCCATAGATTGCTTATCGCCATGAAAAAGTAGAGTCATCAAATTTTCATGAAAAGTTCTTGATAAAATTTCTTGTAATTTGTTAGTGGGGTCAAATGATGAGCCTAGAATAATTTTCATTAAATAGGAGACAGGTTTAGCTAACTTTAAATAATTTAGTATAAAGAAAAAGTAAATAAGGAATATTTGACGAGTTGGATAAGGGAAATTTTTTATCTTTTGAATTTCAACCAAAAATTCACTTAGAGGCATGTGGGACAGATGGTTTATAAGATATGTTTCATATCCAGCTAGTTGCTCGTCTGCGCCTTGTCCGTCGATACTGATGGTTACGCCAGTCTCTTTTACTAGCTTATAAGTAAGCCATCCCGAAAGAGGAAAGCCTTCGGGGGGAGTGTCGTGAGCCCAAATAATTTTTTCGTAATCCTTAAACATTGAGTCCATTGTTATATCCACTTTATGAGAATTTACATCAAGGGTATTTGCTACGGAATCAATATATTTAGACTCATCATAGTGAGAGTAATTAGAGCTAGAATAAACGGAAGAAAAGGTCTGTTGTTTTTCTGTACTATTTTCCTCTTTGAGATTCTTATTAATAAAATAAGCAATAGAAGAGCTGTCCAAACCTCCAGAGAGCGCTGTACCAATATCCACATCAGCCCTCAATCTGAGTTTTACAGCAGAAGAGAATAATTCTCTGTATTTTTGAATCAGTTCCTCATCTGAGCTTATTTGATATTCATCATGTCTTGGAATTTGATAGTATGTCCTCAATGCTATTTTATCCTCTAGAAGCCCTTCCAAACTTCCCTTATAAAAACTAGCCTTGGGAAATCTTTTTATATGGGAAAATAAAGTTTCATCTCTCCAAACCTGAGGACCCTTCTTTAAGTAATTACTACATTCTTGGATATTGGGTTCAACCACACGACTTATTTCCTTATTTGCCATCAGGGATTTTATTTCAGAAGCAAAGGCGAAAGTATTTTTATGTTTAAAATAATAAAGGGGCTTAACTCCAAAGCGATCTCTAGCAATAAAGATTTCATTTTGTAATGAATCAAATATTGAAAAAGCAAACATACCATTTAATTTATTAAGACACTCAGGGCCCCATTCGCCATATGCGGCTAACAGAACTTCAGTATCAGTTTCAGAAGTGAAGGTATATTTCTTTTGAATTAGTTCTTCTTTTAGTTCTTTAAAATTATAGATTTCACCATTATAGGTTATCCAATATCTATCTTTATATACCATTGGCTGAGCACCCAATTCACTTAAATCGAGAATCGAGAGTCTCACATGTCCTAAGGATAGATAAGTATCATTATTTGAATAGAACTTCTTAATACCCCTGCCATCCGGACCTCTATGGTTCATAGCATCAAGCATTTCATTTAATTCAAAATCATCTATTGACTCATTTGAGATGTATCCAAGAATTCCACACATAATTATCGAGCGTTATGTTTACAACCGTAAAGAATAAAGAAAAGATAGATAGTATAAAGAATAATTTCATGCACCATGAAGAAAAAGAGAAAGTCTTTAAACAATAAATCTCTCACAAGAAAAAGAGTAGTTAAAATGGTAAAAAAATAGAGAACTTGCCAGTAGGCCCCAAGGTGGAGAGTATCTTTCAAGCTTAGGACTGAACTAAGAGGAGAAACACAAAATCTATATCCCACTACAATCATTATTAGAAATGCAAGATCACCCACATCTCCCCATAAATCACCTAGTAGGAGTCTAAAAATCTCTGATCCGTAAAAGAAAATTAAAACTACGAAAGGCAAAGTAAAGAGTATTAAGGATAAATACATTCTGAGTATTAATTTATATAGACTCGAAGGGTTTTCCTTAGAAACTAAAACAACTCTTTGGTGCAGAACTAGAGCAATAGAAGAATTTAAAATAGCGAACGGCGCATCCAAAAATCTTGTCAAAGCTGAGAAAATCCCTGTAGATGTTTGATCAAAAAACTTTGAGAGCATTAAGACGGGCATCTGAACAGCAGATCTATCAAGGACAGAGGTAACTGAAGAAATTAACGGAAACCTTTTATACAAAATAGCATTCTCTATTATTCTCTTTTTGCTGAAAATCATGAATTTATTAGAATTTCTTTTAAAAATCCTTATGTAAAAATAAATTACAGAAATAACTTGACCGATCAGATATCCAATAACTAAACCTCCAGAAATTTTAGATAGTAACCTAATGAGAAGTTGGAAAATACCAGTTCCTGCGCCCAATACTATTTTGCCTATAGCAATCTCATCAAAGGCTTTATTTCTATTCAACCAGTAATTAAAAGATTGAAATATACCTGCAAAAAATATAGAAAATGGTAAGAAATAAAGCCAAAATCCTAAATCATCATTGTTAAAAAAATCAGCAATCTCCACTGAGAAGAAGAATATAAAAATTGCTATGATTGTTGAAAATAATACAGAGAATAAAATAGATAGATGAAATAAACTCAATGAGTCTTCTTCTTCATCTGGAAGCATTATCGCCATTTCATATCTGCCAGTTACAAATACACTTAGGATTGAAAACAAAGCTAAAAATACTGCAAGAAGTCCAAATTCTTCAGGGCTATATATCCTAGTCAATATGGGTAATAGCCCTATTGGAATAGCCTGAGATAAGACAGTCCCTCCTGCCACTGTAAAGATATTCTTAAGAAATTTTTTTGGAGTATCGATTTTTCTTAATAGATGGGATTAGTTTAAAGTAGCCTCATTAACGGCTTTCGCAATATATTCTATCTGTTCTTTCGTCAAAAATGGGTTCATGGGCAAGCTCAGAACCTCCTTGCTAGCTTTCTCAGCTTCAGGAAAAGTAATCTCATTAGCGTGTAGATACTTAAAACACTCTTGTTTATGTAATGGTTTAGGATAGTGCACTGCTGTCGGGATACCTTTTTCCTTCAAGACTTCTTGAATCGATTCTCGTGATTTAACTCTTAAGGTGTATTGAGCCCAAACAGAAGTGTTTTCTTGATGGACAAAAGGTGTTGTAACTTCTGTATTTCCTTTCAGTAGCTGTGAATATAAAGAAGCAATTTCCTGTCTCTTTTCGATTTCTCGTTGATAATGCTCGAGTTTCACCAAAAGTATCGCAGCTTGCACTGTATCTAATCTAGCACCTATTCCTAAATACTTATGATTATATCTTGCTTCTTGACCATGAACTCTAAGCTTTTTTATCTTTTCAGCGCATTCATCGTTATCTGTAAAGACAGCCCCTCCATCACCATAACAACCCAAAGGTTTTGCTGGAAAAAAACTAGTAGTTGAATAATTACCAAGAGTACTATCGAAATTTTCCTTATAAGTGGAGCCAAAGCTTTGAGCACCATCTATGATAACGCTCAGGTTATTTTCATAGGCTATACTCATTATATGATCCATGTCAGCAGGTTGCCCAAAAAGACTTACAGGCATAATTGCTTTACTTTTAGAAGTTATAGCTTCCTTAATCAGATTGGGATCAATATTAAAATCACGAGGGTCTATATCAACAAAAACAGGTGTCGCTCCTAATAAGGCTATTGTATCTGCTGTAGCAACATAAGAAAAAGGAGTTGTGATAACCTCATCTCCTCGCCCTATTCCCTGGCAAAGCATCGCAAGAGTTAGAGCGTCTGTACCACTTGAACAAGTTATACAGTTCTTGGCAGAAGTGAATTCCTGTAAAGCAGACTCCAACTCAACTATTTCTGGGCCAAGTATATAATTAGATTGCTCCAAAACGCTCAGAACTCTCTTATCAATCTGCTCCTTGTATAGTTGGTACTGCAGTCCTAAGTTAGCAAAATCAATATTCATAGTCTTTATTGCCCTTTAATTTTTACCTTGTTTCCCTCTAGGAGATAAACTTCTCCTGTATTTTTACAGACATCTTCAGCGTTGCCAGTTAAAGGCAAGTTTAATTTTTCTCCGTATTTACTCATCCATCCAGCTTGTCTAGCAGGAACGCCGAGCATTAGAGCAAATGGAGGAACATCTCTATTTACAGTTGCTCCAGCTCCAATAAAAGAGTATTCACCAATTGTAACTCCACAAACTATTGTTGCATTGGCTCCAATAGTGGCGCCTCGTTTTACTAAAGTATCCCGATATTCTGTCTTTCTTTCTATGTATGATCTTGGATTATAGACATTAGTAAAAACCATACTAGGGCCACAAAATACATCATCTTCTAGAGTTACATTATCGTAGACTGATACGTTGTTCTGTATCTTTACGCCTTCACCAATTTTTACGTTACCTGCAACATACACACCCTGACCAAGGCTACAATTCTTTCCAATTTTGGCACCCGAAGACACGTGTACCCAATGCCATATCTTTGTTCCCTCATCAATAGATACGCCTTCATCAACTATAGCGGTGTCATGTTTTTGATATTTCATCTTTCTGATATTTAATTTTAAGCATTATCCTGAGAAGATTGGTAGCTGGCCAGTACTAATTCCAGGGACTTCATTGCTTCATTTCCATCTACAGCAGGAGTTCCATTATTATTTAGACAATTGATAACATTCCTATAAAAAATTGTGTGGCAAGACTCTTGTTCAAAATCTAGATTGAGCTTAGGATCATAGTCCCTAATGTCTTCCAATATCCAGGATTGAATAGAATTAATATTTTTTCCTCCAATCTTAATCGAACCTTTTTCTCCCAAAATTGTTATTGAGGTCTCAAGATTATTAGGATAAGTAAGCATAGTAACATTACAACTTCCAAGAGCGCCGCTAGAAAATTTTAATGAATTAATCGAAGTGTCTTCTGCTTCAATTTTTCTGGCTAGAGTTTTATTGAAACTTTTTATCTCCGTTACACTGCCACCCAGCCACTGAAGGAGGTCTAGGTAATGAATGGCCTGATTCATTAAAGCCCCACCACCATCCATTTTGAAAGTACCTCTCCATTTTGCAGAATCGTAATATTCTTGTGGTCTTGTCCAAAAAACATTTGCACCAATAAAATAAATTTTACCTAAGCGATTCTCATCTAAAGCGCGTTTAGATAGCCTTACGCTTTCTAAAAATCTTAATTGCTTAACGACAAAAAGCAGTTTATCCAAAGAAATAAATTTATTGACCATTGTTTTGGCATCTTCCAATCTAGTTGCTATAGGCTTTTCAGTAACTACATGAAAGCCAGCCTCTGCCGCCATAATTGAATGTTCAGCATGAAGACCATTGGGTGTTGTTATTACTACACAATCAGCTTTCGATTCAGACAACATGATTTCATAGTCTTCATACAACTTTGCATTGTTTGTGAGAGATATTTTTTTTAATGCTTCTGGATTAATATCACAAATATCTACAAGTTCACATTGGTCTTTAAGATTTTCAAATGCGAGGAGGTGTTGAGCCGATATACTACTTGCACCGAGTAAGGCAAATTTAAGCTTCTTCAGGATACTCTGATCTTGCATCATGCCTTGATTACATTCGAGAGGTTTGGATCAAATTTCCCTCTGCAATCAATAAGCAATCTCGTGTGCTTAAGGATAAAATCATAATCAAATGAATCATGATCGGTTGCTAAAACGACTGCATCATATGAAGCAATATTCTTTTGAGTTAGCTCAATGGAATTTAAATCAAAATGGTGATGTTTCATTTTGGGAAACTCAGGGATATAAGGATCTGAATAATCAACCTTACAATCAGAGGATCTCAAATACTCCATTATAGTAATTGATGGGGACTCCCTCATATCTTCTATATTCTTTTTGTAAGCAAGACCTAAAATTAACACTTTTGAGGAAGAGAGAGACTTTCCATTAACATTGAGACCAGAGTTTATTTTATCAAAAACATATTTAGGCATAGATTCATTTACTTCTCCTGAAAGTTCGATGAACCTAGTGTGTAAATTATATTCTTTAGCTTTCCAAGTCAGGTAGAAAGGATCAATAGGTATGCAGTGACCTCCTAAACCGGGTCCAGGATAGTAAGGAGTAAAACCAAAAGGCTTTGTTGCAGCTGCGTTGATAACTTCAAAGATGTCAATATTCATCTTGTCAGCAACTACTTTCATTTCATTGACTAAACCTATATTGACAGCACGATGTATGTTTTCTAATAACTTAGTCATTTCAGCCACCTTAGTGCTTGAGACGGGAATGACAGTGTCTATAGCCTTAGAATATAGAAGGCTACCTATAGCCAAGCAATCCTCAGTATGTCCACCCACTATTTTAGGGATTGTATTAGTATTAAAGCCTTCATTTCCTGGGTCTTCCCTTTCTGGAGAATAAACCAAGTAAAGGTCTCTCCCTACCTTCATTCCTGTGGATTCTAATCTTGGCAGAATTTCTTCTTCCGATGTGCCAGGATAGGTAGTACTCTCTAAAGAAACAATCTGTCCTTCTCTTAAGTAAGGAACGAAATTATCGACCGTCTGTGTTACATAACTCAAGTCAGGTTCCTTATACTTATTAAGTGGAGTTGGAACACAAATTATTAAGGCGTCACACTTACTTACGTTAGAAAAGTCAGAAGTTGCCATAAAACCTTTGCTGACGGCTTCCTGAACTATGCTTTCGTCTATATGTCGAAAAAAAGTCTTGCCTTTATTAATGGCCTTAACTTTATATTCGTCGATATCAAAACCTATTACTTTAAAACCAACTTGATTAAACCTTAATGATAAAGGTACACCAACATATCCCAAACCAAAAATTCCAACAACAAAATCTTTAGATTCAATTTTTTCCAGAATAGATTTATGCAATTCTTTTTTATTCATAATAAATGTATGTAAAAAACCTTATTCAAGGATTTAGATCTTGTTTTGTTCAAAATACTCTTTGAGTATAGCTAAAAAAATTCCTATAAAGAGGCCCAGAAATAGACTTATGAAAATCAGATATAATCGTCTTGGCGAAGAAGCATAGTTGGTGGTTTTTGCTGGATCAATAACTTCAAAACTATACTCTTCTTGAGTATTGGCTAGCATGTTCTGTCTCAGCTGAGATTCAATTAATTTAGAGAAAATGACTTTGTTGTTAACAAGGTTGCTCGATGCTTGTTCAATTTGTAAAAATTCTATTCTCTGTTTAGTCTTTTTTACTGCAGCTAATCTTGTATATTCGTTTAAATCTATAATGAGTTGATTAGCCAAATAAGTGCCTTCTTCGGAATCTTTCCAAGAAACAGAAAGGGAGTGAATGCCGGTCTGCATATTTGTATCTAAATTAATTAAATCTTTAAATTGAAGATAAATATCTTCAATTAACGAGTTATTATTTTTCCAATTATCTTCTGAATCAAATAAGTCCTCAGGCCCTAACTCCAAAGCAATTAATTTGTTTGTCTTTATGAATTCGTATAAAAATTTTTTAGAGAATAAGGTCTCCAAAGCAACTTCTTCTTCTCTAGATTTGTTATCTAATCCAAAACCTGAAAGGACACCCAGCCCACCTAATGAGCCTAAAGAAGAAGATTCGGAGACAGATAAAGATTCAGACTCTATAAATGTAATCTCAGATTTGTATACATTATCGGCAATTAAAGAATATATCGTTGCAATAGATATGGAAGCTATAATAGTGAGAGCAACAATTTTTTTTTGTTTTATAATTGTTTGCAAGATATCTATAAATGAAATTACATCAGAACTTCGCCTAAGATCACTATTGTTAGAGTTATTTTCCATTCACAAAATGAAGAGCACAATTAAAAATCTTATAAAAATACCTTCAAAAAGATTATTGGGTGTGACTGATCCACGCTTATCATTAAATCGGGCTCATACTAACATAAGAAAAAAAATATATAGAGAAAAATATAATGTTAAAGATCTTGCAGAATTTCTAGAAAGCTTGGGGGTTAAGTATGGAGATTCAATATTTGTTCCTTCCAGCTGGTCAGAATTCTATAATTTTGATGGAGATGTTAAAGAGCTTATTTTGGTCCTTAGAGAGCTCATTGGCCCTAAAGGAAATTTAGCAATGCCAAGTAATACAGCGCTTTATCAAAATGGACATATATTCAATGTTCGAAGAACGCCAACAAATGCTGGCATAGTTGCCGAATATTTCAGAAGAACTAAAGGCGTAGAAAGAAGCATTCATCTCAATTCAAGTGTTTGTGTTCTAGGACCAGATGCTCATGAAATAATCAGTAACCATCAAAAATCTAGGACCTCATGGGATGAAAACTCACCACATCATAAACTTTACTCTATGAATGCAAAAATCATTGCTCTCGGATGTGGTTATTTTTTTACAATGGGCACACCTTGGCATTGTGTTGATAGCCAACTTATAAAAGAAAACGAGTTCTTTAAAGGTATATACATGAATGAAATTCAGTATGAATGGGTTGGCAAGGATGGTAATGTCGGAAGTGCGCAATGTTTGATTCGAAATGCAAAAACAAATCTTAAATTTATTAATAAATATCTCAAGGATGTACCGCACATAAATAAAAAACTATCAAACCTAAAGGGGTACAGTGTTGAGATAAAACCTTTAGTTGATAAAGGTATTGATCTAGCTAGAAAAGGTATAACAATGTATGGAAGATATAAGCAATAAAAGCATTTCGGAAAGTAGTAATTTTCAACTGCATCATCTTGGATATGCTACAAGTTCTATAGACACAAGTTTTGAAATCTTTTCTCCTGTTCTAGCATCACAAAAACCCGTTTTAAGTCATACAGATAGAGAGCAAAACGTAAATGTAGAATTTTATAATTTAAAAGATAATTTATTAATAGAGTTTATTAGCCCTTTAAATGCAAAAAGTCCGATAAATAATTTTTTAAAGGCTAACCCTAATGGTGCTTTCCATCATTTAGCTTATGAGTGCAGAAACTATAGTAGTGGCCTAAAGGAAATGAAAGAGAAAGGATTCAAAAGAATTACTGCTGAAACCATTGGATTCGAAAATCGTAAGATAGCTTTTTTCCTTCCCAAAAAGAACCTTACAGCTCCGTTAATAGAAATAATATCAACCAAACCTTAGTTTTTGGATTCGTAGAGAATGGTGCCCGGGGCCGGACTCGAACCGGCACGAAGTTTCCTTCGAGGGATTTTAAGTCCCTTGTGTCTACCAATTCCACCACCCGGGCATCACTATACTTTCGTATTGAGGCTGAGGTCGGAATCGAACCGGCGTAGACGGATTTGCAATCCGCTGCATAACCACTTTGCTACTCAGCCTTGGACGTATTTTAATTGTCTAAAAACATTAGACCAGCTATTTAATATAATTTTTATAAGTTTTTATATATCCATATAGGCTATACAAGGAGGCAAACGCAGCCATATAAAAAAGAACGATTGTCAAAACATAGAAATTGTCTTCAAAGTTTGGAGAAATAATCAGGAAGGACAAGGCGGTAATTTGTAATGCTGTTTTGCTCTTGGCTATAAAACTCACCTTTATAGGGTTACTACCCTTTGTCTCTGTCAGAAATTGCCTAAATGCAGAGATAGCTAATTCTCTAAAAATCATAATCATGGCAGGGATGACTAGGTATTTATTTGTTGTAAATGAAACTAGATAAGAGATAATTATGACTACAAGAAGCTTGTCTGCCATCAAGTCTAACAAAGCACCCAGAGGGCTTACTGTACCTGTTTTCCTTGCAATGTAACCATCAAGATTGTCCGTGATGCCTGCAAGAACAAATAAAATCAAAGCAAGCCAGTTGGATAGATTCTTTTCTTCAGAAACTAGCAAAAGCACAGGAAATATTAAAATAATCCTTGAAATAGTTATTAAATTTGCTGCATGAATCAATTATTTAACTCCTCAAATATAGACTTAGCTGTATTTAGCCCTATGCCGGAAACTTCAGTCAAATCCTCAATACTTGCTCTTTTCAGTTGTTCTATGGAGCCAAAATATCTTATCAGAGATTTCTTTCTCACTTTGCCAACACCAGACAGGCTATCTATTGATGACTTAATAGTTGATTTTCTGGCTTTTCGTTTTTGTAATGTTATTGCGAATCTATGAGTTTCATCTCTTATTTCTTGGATGAAATTTGAAAAGGAAGGATGACGATTTACATCTACCTTAACTCCTCCCTGTAAATGGATACTATCAAAAGTAGACTTTCGTCTGACCCCTTTTGATATAGAAATTACATTAATTGTGTTCAGTTTAAGTTTCTTCAATTTAGTTAGTACTTGTTTAAGGTGAGTTTCACCTCCATCAATAATCATCAAGTCTGGTAGGCGTTTTTTGTTAGAAGGTGCAAACCTTCTCTCAATAACCTCGACCATGGAGCCAATATCATTTCCTGAATTCTCTTTGCTTATATTGTAAGACCGATAGAATTTCTTTTCTTTTCCTTTTTCAGAATAAACAACACAACCTGCAACTGCATTATTACCTGCATGATGACTGATATCGTAAGATTCTATCCACTTTATATTTTGGTTAGTGGTCAAAACTTCACTTACTTCTTTTAATTTAGATATTGATAGAGGGTCCACTTTGTCTTTGTTTAAGACGTATTCCGTATTAGCTGCACAAAGATCCATTAAACCCTTATCCTTTTTTCCAAGCTTAGTTACTATCGAAACTTTTTTACCATGATGCTTAGATAACGCAGCCTCTATTATTTCTTTATTATCTAATTTCTTTCCTAACACTATCTTGTCAGGGCATCTTTTTTCTCTTAAGTACTTTTGACTGATGAAGCTCTCTAACAAACTTTCATTTTCATAACCATCTATTTGGTAAAAATTCTTATGGCCTATGACCCAGCCTTCATTTACTGAAGTTACACCAATCCTTATTTTGCCCTTAATGGATTTTACAGAGATTGCATCTTTGTTATCTTTAAAGCCCGCAATACTCTGTGACCTTTGGATATCTCTTAAGGCTGATATTCTGTCTCTATAGATAGCTGCTCTTTCATAGTTTTTTTTAACAGAATATCTATCCATCTCTCTATAAAAATCATTTATCAATTCATCTGATTTTCCTTCTAATAAAAGTTTTGCACTATCAACATCTTTTGAATATTCCTTTTTTGTTATAAAGCCAACACATGGAGCGGAACATCTTCCTATCTCATATTGAAGACAAGGCCTGCTTCTGTTCTTGAAATACGAATCAGCGCAGTTTCTGAGCTTAAAAGTTTTTTGAATTAATTTAAGGGCATCTCTTACTGCGTAGCCATTAGGAAATGGGCCATAAAAATTACCATCTTTGAGATTCTTTCCAAGAAATGATTTCGCAGATGGGTAGCTTTTCTTCTCTTCTATTTTTATCCAGGGGTATCCTTTGTCGTCTTTAAATTGAACATTAAATTTAGGTTTATACTCTTTTATCAAGAACTGTTCATGCAAAAGAGACTCAAGCTCGGTATTCGTTAGACTGATATCTATAAATACTGCCTGTTCAAATAGCCTCTCTATTTTTTTTGTCCTGGCTGAAATCCTAAAGTAAGACATTAAGCGGTTTTTTAAGGACTTAGCCTTTCCT
>MDSW01193595.1_pt1 | contig 15161 bp, 5 predicted proteins | sample 811171 | NCBI WGS metagenome assembly MDSW01 (sample SAMN05326641, study PRJNA326480) | marine metagenome | isolation source: seawater | place: Atlantic Ocean: North West | collected 2012 | reverse complement strand
GAGGACCTGTCGTTTTTGCTGGTCCGAAACAAGCCCTCTTCAACCCCAAACCCTAAACACTACACCCTAAACCCTAAACCCTAAACCCCTAAACCCTAAACCCTAAACCCTAAACCCGGGGGGGGAGGCGCGCGGCGACCAGATGCATTTCCCAGCTGCGACTGAACAGATTCCCGCGGTGTATTTTCTCCCTCCAACTCTATACTAAATCCGTAACCCCCCGACGAATGCTTCGAACGTCGCCTCGGCGTCTGCCCTCTCCTGCTCGACCCTTCTCCTCTCGAAATACACCGGGCAGTCGAGCGACTCGCACTCGACTGATCCCCAGACGCCTCGTCGTCCCGCGTTTATCAGTACTCCGCCGTCGGGCGTCGTGCGGTCGTCCGCATCTGTGTTCCTTGGCCTTGTCCTCGGCGGCGGGCAACCGGTCGCACCTCCGCAGCCCTGGCAGCTGACGCAAACGGCGGAGATTCTGTGCGCCGCGGACTCGAGCACCGCGGCGCGTCGTCCGAACACCGCCGCCGTCGCCGCCGCCGCCGACGGCGTGGACGCGCACGCGCTGCACGCGACTTTGTTCGGACGCGTGAGCTCTCCGCACGCGGCGCACTTCCGTGAGTTGAAGTGCGCGTCGATCGTCGCCCCGCCGTTTCCGCGCCCTGCACCGGTCCCTTCCCCGCCTTCGGATCCATTCGCGAGAAGGTGCGCGTTGTGCGTCGTCTTGTCCCTGGGCGGCGGGGGTAACTCGTGGTACCAAGCCTTCACGTCCGCCCCGACGAGCGAGAACAGGCGATGCAGCGCCGGGACGATGACCTTCTCGCAGTAGTACCTCGTGTGTATCCGGTACTTCCCCTCTGCGTTGAGAAAATCCTTGGGGTGGTGGACCATATCGACCAGTCGCGCGCCGACGTGGTCGGCGACGGCGACGTACGGCACGCGCTCGCCGAATTTCGGTTCGAGCCTCGGATCGCGCCGCATCATCTTTTCCGCGACGATCGCCGCCGGCGGTTTCGTCGCTCCCGCCGTCGATGAGTACGTCCCGAGCCTCGTCTCCTTGGCGACGATGAAGTCGCGGAGCGGAACTCGGCCGGCGAGAACCTTCGCGAGCTGTCTCTGCACGTACGCCTTGCACAGGCTGAGATCGCGCGTGTGAAACAAAAGTTTGAGCGACGCCCTCTGGAGCTTCACGAGCGCGGGGCAGTTATCCCTTCGAACAACCTCGATGCCCTTCGCGTCGAAGCTCGGCGGGACGCGCGCATCCGGCGTTTCGTACGCGAACCCGACGTATCGCTTCTTCGTCTGAAGAATACACGGCGAGTAGACTTTCTCGAGCTTCAGGCACACCGGATCGGGGTTGTCCGCGGTGACCGCGGCGGCGATCTCGGCGCCGATCGCGTGCGCCTCGGCCAGGGTGCGCCCCGGCATGTGTACGAAGAGCGAGTCCGTGTCGCCGTAAACGACCTTCGCGCGCCAGCGCGGATGGTCACGGACGAGCGCGATGGCGCGCTCGAGCGTGTCTCGACCGCACTGCACGATCGCGTCCGCGAGCTCGGCCATCGGCATGCGACCGCTGAAACCGGCGGCGGTGTACCCGTACGTGACGTTCGCGATCAGCTTGAGACCGAACTGGCGAGCGTTCAGGGCGCGGCGCCGCGCCTTGGCGTCCCGCGGCGCCGCCTTCAGAGCCGCCTTCACCATGACGCGGGTGTCGAGGATCTCAGTCAGAAGCCGGGGCAACACGCCCGGGCGAACCTCGGGAGGGACGAACATCGCGCCGTTCGGCGCGATCAAAACGCCTGGGGGAACCGCGACGCCGCGGTCCGCCTTGCCTTCGTCGCCTTTCCCGATGAGCGCGGGTAGCACGCCTTCCTCGAGTTCGAACTGAGACGTCACCCCGAGCTGTCTTTTCTGGCGCCCCAGCCCGTGCGGTATCGCGGGTCCCTCGAGGTCGTTGTTCGTCGGCGCCATCCCGAGCACCGTGGAGTAGCACAGATTGTACGCGATGACCATGGACGGGTAGAGCGACTGGAAATCGAGCACAGCCACCGGATCGACGTACATCTTGCTTGCCGGCTCCATCACGAGCGGGAGGCACGTCATCGCGGGCTGGCGCGTCGTCTGCTCCTTATCCGGGCTCACGGCGACGTAATTCTGCGCGTGCGCCAGTCGGAGCATCATGGACTCGACGCGGTACTGCGACCCGCGAAAGATGACGGAGAAGAAATCGATGCCGAAGATTCGAGCCTGTTCGCTCGTGCGCGCGACGAGGTCAAGCTGCTCGAGCATCTTCGAGACCAGGGACGCTCGGTCGGAGACGTATCGCAGAGCGCGCCAGCGCTGGTGCGCGCCCTCTCGGTTCGACCCGAGCCCGCCGCGCGCCCATCGCGAGAGCGTGTTGTGCGAAAATCTCGGGAGGCGACGCTTCAGCACCGCCGCGGCGCACGCCTCGAACGTGTGCGACTGCAGCTTCAGCTCCGCGCGTAGAATCCGCCAGAGGTTCAGCACGACGCGACCCGTGACGTAAATCCCGCTCGAGTGTAACCTCCCGTACTCGTCGTCCTGACGCTCGTTCGCCGCGGGGAGACGCTCGGCGCGCGAGATTTCGCGGACGAGATCGTGGCCGAGTTCCTTCGCGCGATCGACGAGGAACCCGAGCGATTCCCCTTGCACCTCGAAGCCCACGAGGACGTCCGGGTCGAGCGCGAGCGTCAGAGCGATGAACCCGCGAAACAACGCGCGCTCGTCGTCGAACGCGTGCGTCTCCACGTCGGGAGGCAAACCGTCCTCCAGGCCCCATCGCTCGATCGCGGCGAGGCGCGCAAAGTTCGCCTTTTCCTCCCGCGACATGGTCGCGTCGTCCGCGTCGCCTCCGACCAAACCGCCGAGCCCGGAGGGCCGCGACGCGGCGGGGTCTGGCCTCGCGCCTGGGGGCGTCGGCTCGTCGTCGTGGACGAGCCGTTCGCGCGCGCGATCCGCGTCGTTCACTCGCGCCTCGGTCCCGCCGCCGGTCGCGGCTTGGTCCTGATTTTCTCCCGCGTCCGCCGGCGCGCGCTCGGGGAGGGGGTCCCGGAGGGTCAACACCGCGCGTCTTCTGCTGACGCCGCCGTCGTCAGTGAAGCACACGGCGATGGCCATCGCGGCGTCGTACTTGGGATCCGGGGAGAGATACCCTCGCGTGTCCCCGATCACCTCGACGCACATGACGCCGAGGTGCGGCGTGGTCGACCCTTCGCGCGGCGCGTCGCCGCCCTGGGACCGGAACTCGACCGAGTCGCTCGCGGGGGTCGACGCGCCGCCCGCGAGCGACGGGGGTGTCACCTGCGACGCGCGTCCGCGCGGTTTCCATCGGCGCACCGACGCGGGGCGCGGGGGATGGGAATCGGCCGTCGCGGCGTTTCGCTCGCTTTCCTCCACCCGTTGCGTCGTTTGCGCGCCTTCGCGGGTTTCCTCGTCCTCGTCGCGCGTGCCGTGGGCCTCGCACCCGTGAAACAGAAGGTGGTCGAGGTACCCGGCCTGCTCCTCGTACTTGGGCGACGACGGTCGGGGCCCCGGTTCGTCCGCTCGCGCCTCCGGCCCGTCCCCGTCCGCTTCCTCCCCCCCGAGTCCGATCTGCGCGGGACCGGACTGTCCCCGCCCGCCGCCGGCTTTCGCGACGCCGGAGTCCATCTCCGCCTCCGCGAGACCGTCGAGCCACGCCTCGAAGCGCGCGTCCCTTCCGGGCACGGATCCCCCGAGGAAGGCGTCCGCCGACCAGCCCCTTCCCGTCGCGATCGCCGCCGAGACGGTCTGAACGTCCGCGCCGACGCGAGCGGCGTTTGATCGTGGGGCGTCGTCCGCGAGGGTGCGACCGCGGAGAGACACGCGGTGCGGCGGGGGGAAAGGGGAAGGCGGCGGATGCGCGCGGACGGACGCGGGGACGCGCGGCGCGTCGGAGGGCGTCGCCGGCGTCGCGTTTTTTTCTTCTCTTTTCTCGTGTCCTCGTGTTTCGTCCCGATTCCTCGCGACCGCGAACCCTCGGGAGTGTGTCTCGAGCCAAGCCACGAGATCGGAGGTTCGCGGTGGCGGGCGCAGGGGGCGGAGCGCCCATACGCGTCGCTCCGCTTCGCCGGCTTCTTCCTCGTCGGACGCCTCGCGATCATCCGTCGCGCTCGCCCATTCGCGCAAGCGCCGCTCGACGGTGGACGACGCGTGAAACGGCGCGAGGTCGGCGACGGCGGACGTGGGCACGCGGTACGTCTTACCCCCGAAATGCGGCGGTCTCGCCGGCGCGTCCGACGGGTCGCCGTAAAACGGCGCCAGGGGAACCTCCGCGGGCACGCCGAGAGCCTCGCGCGTTGCCTCGAGTTCGGCGCCGCTCGGAGGGGGAACGACGCGCCGGAGCGCGTAGAGATGCGGACCGGCGCCTTCCGGAGTGGTTTCAAGTTCATCCGCGATCGCGGAGGCGGCGGGTGTGTCGACAGCCGGATGTGTCGGCGCGGTTTCGGCGCCGCCGGACGATCGCCGCCGCTTTCGCGGGGGTATGATCCCGGCGTTTACCGCGCACTGCACGTGCGCGTACGCGCGCTTTCTGACCAACACGCCTTTTTCTCCGACGAGCTCGCCCCCGCACTCGAAGCATATCCTCGGCTCGCAGCTTTTGTGCGAGTACCCGTTCGTCGAGCTGAAACTTCGCGCCTGGCCCGAGCAGTCTTTCCCGCACCTCCAGCAAATCTTCGCCGCGGGAGCGGCCGCGGCGTTAGCGTGGGTCGCTTTTTTCGCCCCTCGGGCCGCCGGCGCCGGCGCTTCGCGTTGCTTCTGCGGCGTCTCCTGCACCGCCGTCGGGTCTTCAGCGGGGGGCTCGTCCATGGCGACCGTCTCCTCCGCGGTCCCCCGGATGTCTTCCTCCGATATCTCCGGCTCATCGGATTCCGGATCGCCCGCCTTCTTTTCCTCATCCCGCGTTCTCATCATATCCTCCAGGTCGTGCACCTCGCGTCGCGTGGCGTCGCGCGTCGCCTCTTGCGTCATCTTCACGAACGCCTCGGGGTCTCGCGACGCGCGCGCGAACGCCTCCGGGTTCTGCATCGAGGCGACGAACACCGGGTCTTCGTCCTCATCGTCCGCCTCCGCGAGAAGCCTCGACATTTCCTGCGCCGTCTCCGCCTCTCGCGCTATTTCCGCTGCGCGAGAGGCGTCGACGGATTTCCGCCGGAGTTCCGGGTCTCGGCCGCCGCCCCGCCCCGCCGCGAAATCGCGGAGCAGATCCCCGAGCTCGTCGCCCTGACTCGCCGCCGCGGTCGCCTGCGAGAGGACGACGAGCGCGCGGTCGATCGAAGGCGTACCTTCATCACCTGCTTCGGGTTCGGTCTCGCGCCTCGCATCGGTTTCTCGATCGGAAGGCGCGTCCGGCGGGGCGAACCGAGTGGACCGCCGCCGTTCTCTCGGCGCGCGGCGCGACGTCTGCGACCCGCCCTGAGACAGCCCGAACGCGACGCCCGCGGAGCTCGCGGATGCGCGATTCGCCCTTCGCGCCGCGCGGAAGAGCCCGGAATCCTCCGACCCTCGGGAGCCGCGCGACTGGGACCCGCGGCGCGGGAACGGAATCGGCGTCGGCCCCGCGGATTCCGGCGTGAGCGCTTCCTTCTCGAAGCTCGCCTTGTCTCTCGCGTCCTCGTCGTTCTCCTCCTCGTCGTCCTCCCCTTCCCCCCGCTCGAGCCGCATGATCTCCGCGAGGGTTAAGACCTCCGACCCGGCGCCCCCCTCTTCGCGCTCGGCCGCCTCCGCCACGCGTCTTCGAGCGTCTTCCCGCAGTCTCTCGCTGAAGAACGCGCCGTCTCGGGCGGTTCTGGCCCTCGGCGCGGGCGCGGGTTTCGCGAACGCGGGCGCCCCGGCCTCCGCCGCGCGCCGCGCCTCCTCCTCCCAAACGGGCACGAGCGACTGCACGAGCCTCTGGTCGTCGCGCGCGGTCGCGAGGGGTACGAGGGACACGTCGTCGGGGTTCAGGAGATCGTCCACGGACGCGTCCAGTTCGAGCTCGACGTTGGACGTCCGCGCGAGCCGGCCCCCCCCCTCGTCGGACCCGACCCAGTCGCGCGGAACCGTTCGCGTCGTCCACACCGTCGAAAGGGAGTTCTTCGGAGAAAAAGGCGACGACGGTACCGGTGTCGTCGCGTTCGGCGTCGCCGGCTTGGTTCCTCCCCTCGGCGTCCGCGCGTCGGAATACGCCCGGAACGTACCCCCGGGGGGACTCCCCCGCAACGGGGGACTCCCCGGCGAGGGCCCGCCCCCCGACGACCTCCCCGACCTCCGCCGCCCCGCGCCGCCCCACGACCCCGGGGGCGGAGGCGGGGGCGGGGGCCGATCGTCGTACTCGAGCTCCACGGGCGCGTACCGTCGCCCAGCGGCGCCTGCGCCCCCCCCGCCGACCCCCGAGCTCGCCCCGACCGCGACGCGCCGCGCCGGGACCCGGCCTCGGTGCAATCGCGGCCACCTCGGCAGAGGGTCGCGGAACGTCGCGCGCGAGACCCTCGCGAGGTCCATGCCGTGGAGGTTGTAGTCGATCATCACCTGCATGACGAAGGAGACCTGCGCCTCGTGTGGCTGCAGCACGCGCCCGCTCATCAAACCCCCGCCGAGCATCACCGCGCGCGCGCGCGTCACGCACGCCGGGTCGTACAGGCGCACCTTCGCGAACAAACGCTCCCTCGCCGCGAACCCGTAAAACGGCTTCGCGCGAACGAGGGACACGTCGTGGACGAACCTTCGCCGCGGCGCCGAACCCCGAGGTCTCGAAATCCGCGAGTGCGTCGACGAAACGGGTTCGGAGAGGGACCCGGGATGCGTGACCCCCGGCGCGTGCGCGTGTGGGTTCGCGTCGCGAGCGTCCGCGGCGGCGTTCGAGCCCGCCCCCAGCGCCTCATCCAAACCTCGCGCGAGCGATTTGAGCCACGCGCTCGCCTCCGAGGGTTCGCGCGGGAGGTCGTCGTCGTAGGGGACGTAAAAGTACGGAAACGCGCCGTGGAGATGGAGGCACCCTTTCTGCCCGCCGGGTGTCTCGCCGAAGATGCGCACGATAGGTACCTGCGGGCGCTCGCGCGGAGGGTTCGGGTCGTTCGGGGGAGGGGATCAGAGAAAAACAGCATCGCGTGGGGGGTGCCCACATTCCCCAGGTCGCTCGCTCTCGCTCACCTTGTCCACGGCGGCGCCGCCGAGGAAAGCGGACACGGTCGCGTCCAGCCCGGGCGTCGGCTTGGCGAGGTAATAGTCGATCGTGACGAGACGGAGCGCGAACACATCCTCCGTCCCTTCCGAGGGACGGCTCGGGGTCTCCGGCGCCATCTCGAGGCACGCCGAGGTTTCGTCGACGCGCCCTTCACAGCGACCGCGACGTGCTGCGCGCCGGAGACGCACGCCCGCGTGACCGCCAGCGCGCGAACATCGCGAGAAAACTTCCCACGCGTCAAGACGCGCACGTGGAGACGCGCGAGCGCGAAGGGCGGTGTAGCGCACTGACGACGGACCAGCCAGAGAAACTGACAACGACGAGTCATGATGAGTGCGCACTCTCGGATCAAACCCGGCCGCCGGGGCCGCCGACGCGCGCCGAGGCGTCATCTCAGATTTCGCGAGGTGACAAACGTCGAACATGGAGATTGCGGTTCAACGAATCGTCCACAACCGCGGTCCAACTCGGATTTCGTGAGAGGCTTTGGAGGACGATTTCCCGCGCCGAGCTCAGACGTAAGCGCGGCCCGCGGGAGGAGACGTACGCGGTCCACACTCGTCCTCTCGCGCGCGCCTCACTCGCTCGTCGACTGGGACCTCTTCGCCGTCGCTTCTGACGCGCGCGCGCGGCGCGGCGGGTGCAACTCGAGAGGCGCCCCCCTCGTTTCCCCGAGGGATTCCGACGCGCCGTCTCGTCGCTCTCCCGTGACTCCGGGGCGCGCACGCGGTGGCCATGGCGAACCAGCCGCACACCTACCTGATGACCCAGTCGGGTCCCCAGGCGGGCTTGCAGGGACAGTCCAAGACGGTCACCGTGACCATCACAGGTACGGCTCGCGCGCGCGTCCACCACCCCCTCCCCTCCCGCGTTCGACAACCCTAGACGTTTTCTTCGAGATCTCCGACTCGCGCTCGGACCCTCCGAGCGGGGGAGACATCTCCCGCGCTCCCTTCATCCGCCCGTCTCACTCCGCCACGCGCCCCTCATCACACAGGCGAGCACGAGCACGTCATCAGCGGGTACTCTCTGCTCAAGGGCATCGGCGACGGCGAGCCCATCGCGAGCGACCGCTTCACGGTCGGCGGGCACGAATGGGTGCTGCTCTTCTACCCGGACGGGAAGCGGTCCACCAACGACCCCAACGCGCCGCCGCCGAACGACGACCCCTACGCGGCGCTCTTCGTCGCGCTCATCGGCGAAGGCCCGCGCCCGCAGGGCGTGGTGCAATCCATCGGCGGGCGCGTCGTTCGGGCGTTCCACCGCTTCACCCTCGTGGACCAGAGCGGAAACACCCCGAGTCGCGACATCACGAAGGGTCGCCAGAGGGACCAGGGCGCGGTGAAGATCAGCTGCGCGAGGCAGGACCCGAACGCGCGCAACTGCCACGGCTACCGTAAGTTCGTCCGCCGGTCCGTGCTCGAGGCGCCCAACAACGGGTACCTCGTGGACGACACCATCGTCATTCGATACGAGATTGAGCTAGTCGTCACCTCGGGCGGCGCGCTGAACCGCGCGAACAAGCAGAACCCCATGAGCATCGACGTCAGCTCGTTCCCGACGCTCGGCGACCAGATCAAGGACCTCCTCACGGAAGACGCGGACAAGACGGACTGCGTGTTCGAGGTGGAGGGCGTTCGCTTCCCGGCGCACTCGCTCGTGCTGGCGGCGCGGTCTTCCACGTTTCGAGCCATGCTTCGAACGGGCGCCGAGATGCGCGAGGGCTCCGAGGGCGTCGTGCGCCTGCGCGACATTCGCGCGCCGGTGTTCAAGATCCTCCTCGGATTCATCTACAGCGACGCGCTTCCGGACGGGACGGGACGAAACACCAGCCGCGAGCTCCGACGCGACGCCGATCGCTTCGAGCAGTTCGAGGGGCCTCCGCGGGACGGGGCGGTGGGCCGGGGTGACGCCGCGGCGAGCCGCGACGCGACGCGCGAGCGAGCGCAGGCGGAGGCGGAGCTGGACGTGCCCATGACGCAGCACCTGCTCGTGGCGGCGGACCGGTTCGATCTGACGCGTCTGCGCGCCATCTGCGAGGCGCGCCTCTGCGACATGGTCGAGGTGGAAACGGCGGCGACGACGCTCGCGCTCGCCGAGCAGAACAACGCGACGGCGCTGAAATCCGCCTGTCTGGAGTATGTCGCGTCGCACCTGTCGGAAGTGATGCTCACCGAGGGGTATAAGCACATGGAGCAGAGCTGCCCGCAGCTCGCGAGCGAGCTTCTGAAGACGGTGGCGGCGCAGGCGCAGCAGAACGCGGCGGCGAACGCGGCGGCGGCGAACAATACTTTGGCCGCGGGCGGAGGCGGCGGAGGCGGGGGAGGGGGCGCCGCGGCGCCGGTTGGAGCGGCGCGAGCGGCGGCGGCGACGGCGATCGCGCCGCCGCCCCCGGGCGAAGCGCAGCTCGGCGCTCCTCCGCAGCCGCCGCCGGCACAGACGGCGACGCAGGCGGCGCAGACGACGGCGCCGAACGCGGCGGCGCTTCCGGCTGGCGAGATTGGCGCGGCGCCGCCGAACGCTCCGCGACTGTTTGCCGCGCTCGCGGGGACATTCGGCTTCCCGGTGGTGGACCAGGATGACCCCCAGCGCGGGCACATCGCGGACGGATCTCCGCTGGACCCTAACGCCGCCGCCATCATCGCGGCTCGATCCGGGCGTGTGCCCGCGGGCGTGGCCGCGGCGGCGGACGCGGAGGAGGACCGCTACACCGGCGCCGCCGCCGTGACGAATCCGCTCGGCGGCGCCGCGCGATTCAGGGGCTTCGACGTCGTCCGCGATCCCGCGTACGATCCGCGAACCGCGTCGTACGACCTCTCGGGTCCGATCGACCGCGACGGCATCGACGACGTACCGCTGCGCGGCGGCATCTCCCCTCCGATTCAGGGGACGGCCCGCCGGTACTCCCAGGCAGTACTCCCGTCAGCTCCGAGGTCAGCTCCGAGGTCAGCTCCAAGGTCAGCTCCCGGCGAAACCGTCCCCAACGACTACGCTCCGGGGTCGGCTCCGAGGTCCGCTCCCGGCGAAACGGTCCCCAACGAGTCGGAGATTTCTCGGATCACGCGCCCGTCCCGCACGATCAGCGCCCCCCGAAGCATCATCGGGATCGTCGGGTCTCGCCGGGAGAGCCCGAACTCGGGTCGCACGGGGGGCCAGCAGCGCCTCTCCTCGGCGGTTGAGCAGAGAGGCGTTCCCCGGAGCCTCCCGGCCCGGGAATTGGTTGAGGGCGCCGTCGCGCAGCCCTCCCCCGCGGGAAGGGAAGGCGTCCTCCGACGCGACGAGCCGCCCCTGCGCCGCTCTTCGCCGCGCGCGCGAGGCGTCGAGGCGTTGGGCGACGTCGACGCGCGAAGAGTGCGACGCAGAGTGGATCGCCTCAGCGGCGAAGGGGCGGCGACGCCGGGGGAGGGAAACCAACCGGGCAGGTGAAGATCCCCGTGATACGTATTTTGGGTATGCGAGGGAGTGATTAGCAACGAATCGCATGAGTGGACGACGCAGTCGACGGGTCAGACGAGGATCGGATGCGCTCCCGGAGCAGCGCATTTGATGTATAGGATACGATATTCATACTACGATATGTCACGATAGAGCGCGAAGTGTCGATGAAAACATGGAGAGCATGTATGTATTAACGCGCGTCGCCTTTCGACGCGTCGCGCGACCGTACAGTCGTCTACAAACAACAGAAACAGAAACACAACTACGCACATGATATCGTTCGCGCTTTCTTTCCTCGGGTCTCGTCCCGCGCGCGCTTTGCCTCTTTCTTCAGTACCCCAGGTCCACTCCCCAGCTCGTCTGCACGCGCTTGGCGAGCCCGTCGAGTATATTTTCCCTCGCCGTCTCGTCCATCGTCTCTTCCGGCAGCCTCCCCGCGAGGCTCGCGCGGAGCTTCGCGAGCTTCGTGCACGGTCCCCCGGCGGGTTGCTTGTTCGTGAAGTTCGTGAACGGTCGCCACAGTTCCGTCGGGTTGATTCTCCCCGCGGTGCTCTTGTTCGCGTCCACGACGCTCGCCAGCGCCTCCGTCACGGCCTCCCCCGGCGCCTCGTCCGTGACCGTGAACTTCGCCTCGTACGGGACGTCCTCGAGCGCGCCGCCCGGGCCCTTCTTCCGCGAGGCCACGAACGCGGTCACGGCGGAGACCCTGGTCGGGAGCCTCAGATCGTACGGCCCGACGATGAAGCCCACGAACGGCGCGACGCCGCACGTCTCGTCCGTGAACAGCTTCTGGTAGTTCAGCTGGTTATCGACGTCCACGCCGCTCGGGTTCGGCTCGAACACCGGGTGCGAGTGGTACCACCCCACGACGCACATCTCGCTCGCCTCCACCTGCGTCTTGAGTTCAACCTCCGCCACGGGGTCCATCTCCACGTCCGACCCGGAGGCGAGCCCGCGGCCCGGGAACGCCTTCAGAATCGTCAGCCGCTTCGCGCTCGCGTCCCACGTCCCGCCCAGGTACCCGATCACCTCGTTCGTGCACAGGTGCGCGTGCGCGTCCATCACCAGCATCGCCGCCGGGGTGACGTCCACGGTGAAGGGTTGCGCGTTCGCCCCGCCGGGGGGGCCCGGCGCAAAGGCCCGCGGGGGGTGGAGCTCGAGCGTACCGCCGCTCGCGTCGCGGAACGCCCCGCCGGAGACCGCGAGCTCGCGCCTCGGGCGGTTACGCGCGTACTCCGTCGGCTCCGAGCTCGGTGCCGCGGCGGAACGCCGGGCCGCCTCCTCCGCGGCCTTCCGGGCGGTCTTCTCCGCCCTCGCCGCCGCGCGCTCGAGCTTCTCAATCTCGAGCTTCTCGCGCTTCTCCACCCGCGCCGCCGCCGCGGCAGCCTTCGCCTCGCGCGCCGCTTCCGCCGCCGCCTCGCGCGCCTCCGCGTCCTTAAGCCTCTGCTCCTCGAGCTCGGCGGCCATCTCGGCGGCCGTCAGCGGCGCCCTCGGCGCGAGCCTCGCGCGGAACGCGGGGGAGTCGGCGACGAACGCGGAGGAGAGCGCGCCCTCCGCGTCGCGCGTCGCAATCTCGAACGCGAGCTTCTCGGCGTCGTACGACGCGACGTTCCCGCCGAGCGGGACGATCTCGCTGTCATCGTCGCGCGCGAGTTCGCGACCGACGAGAGACTCCGGCGGGGCGTCCTCGTCCGGGACCGTGTCGAACGCGATGAGGGTATCGGCTCGGAACCCGTACTGCCTCGCCGCGGCGGAGTTGGGATCGAGCGGCTTCCCCGACAGCGTGTACCCCTCGCCGCTCTCCGCCACCTTCTTGGGCAAGGGCTTGCCCTGGAGGCACATCTTGATGAACCACTTCTGCGCGTGGGACGTGAACGCGCGATGGTCGCGCGTGCCCACGTGCTCGGCGCACTTTTTCCAGTCGCGGCCGTGCAGCGCGAGCGCCTCGAGGAAGAGCTTCTCCTCCTCCTCCGTCCACGGGCGCGCCTTCTGGCGAACCGCGCCCGTGTCCTTGCGCTTCCTCCGGCCCGATGCGGAGAGCGCCTCGCCGTCCTCGCCCGTGGGCGGGGGAGGCTTGGGCGCTTTCGGCGCCTTCGGCGGCTTGGGTTCCTTCGGCGGCTTGGGTTCCTTCGGCGGCTTGGGCGCCGCCTTGGGCTTCGCCTTCTTCTTCTTCTTCCTCGGGCGCCCGTAGTCATCGTCGTCGGAATCGTCCGCGTACATGCCGTACACGTCGTCGTCGTAGGGGTTCTCCTCCGCCATCATCTTCGCGATGAGCGCGGCGGTCGCGGCGTCGGGCTCCTCCGCCGCCATGGCGAGCGTGGTTTCGGGCCGAGGGAGCGCGTGCCCGAAGTGCGCGGCGCCGAGATCTCGCGGGGACGCCAAGATCGCAGCTCCCGAGGAAAATTTCGAAATCGTCCAGAGTTTGGCGCGCTTTCCCGCGAATCCGACGCCGCGGATCCAGCAGCGCAGGCGCCCAGCTTTGGGTTCGTCCTCTGACGACGCGTCCGCTCCAAAACGGGCCGGCCGCTTTGACGCACGCCAATTTTGGCACTGTCCACGCCCCCACCCCATCCAGAGTCCTCCGGCGCGCCCTCCTCGCGTCGGGTCGAACCGTCTCGCTCGTGCGCCGCCTCGGATCGTGACCCTTCGATCGCTGAGGTTTCCTCCTCGGTTTCCTCGCGCCCTCCCCCGCGCGGTTCGGGACGAATGGCGGTCGCGAAGACCCCCTCGGCGCCCCCCGCGTCTGGCGAGGGCGCGGACGATGCGGGGAAGCCGAAGCCGAAGCGTCGCCCCACGGGCTACGACGGCGTTCCCGGCGGGAACGGGACGGCGCTGAGCGTGAAGGTGGCGCTCCCGCTGCGTCCCGAGGAGGCCCCGCCCCCCCGGACCGGGTTCCCGTACGTCACCCCGCTGAAGGAGCTCTGCCTCGAATCCGTGGCGCGCGATTTCCACTCGGATCCCTCGTGCGTCCTCCGCGGCGTCCTCCCCAAGTCCGACGTCGATCGCATCGTGGCTCTTCTGCGCGTGGACATCCCCCTGGAGCTCGCGGGGGAGGCGATCCCGCACGAGTCCTACTGGCGCCGGCGCGCGTTCGCGCGATGGCCCTCGACGGACCCGGTTGACCGCGGGCGCTCGTGGAAGCAGCTCTACTTCGAGCGCAACCTAGAGGACGCGCTCGGGGGCGAGGGCGAGGTGTTTCGGCACTCGCCGAAGGATCGGGCGACCGACGCGACCGACGAGCACGCCCCCGTCGACTCGGCGGACTCGGCAGACTCGGCGGACGCGCTCCGACGGCTCGTCGCTTTCAGCCGAAGGTGGTGCCGCCGCCTGCGCGTCGTCGCGGCGCCGGGTTCGGTGGATCTCGCGTCGCTCCTAGACGCGTGCGCCAACTCGCTCGTGGCGCTCTCGCTCGAGTACCGCCCGCGGTCGGACGTCGGGATGGCGGTGGAGAAGACCCAGTACGGGATGCTCCTCGGGGACTGCCGCGCGCTGGCCAAGGCGCTGGAGCGCGCGGAGACGCTCGCGGCGCTGACGCTGGCGTCCAACCGCCTGAACGACGATAAGACGCGCATGCTCGCGTCGGGGCTCGCGCGGAACCTCTCCGTGACGAGGCTCGACCTGTCCCGAAACGACATCGCGTGCGCCGGCGCGGAGGCGGTCGCGGCGCTGCTCACGAAACGCTCCGCGCTCTCTTTCCTGGAGCTGGGCGATAACGACATCGGCGCCCGGGGCGCGGCGGCGCTCGCGAGAGCCGTCGCGCGCGGCGCCGCGTCGAGGGCGCTGCAGCACCTCTCGCTCAGGCGCAACCGGCGCGTGGGGGACGAGGGCGGCGCGGCGATCGCCGACGCGCTCGCGGACGCGTCCGCGCGGGGGGAGAAGCTCACGCTCAGGACGCTGGACCTGAGCGCGTGCGGGGTGGGCGCGCGGACGGCGGCGGCGCTGGCGAGGCTTCTGGAGCGAAACGACGCGACGCTCGTCGCGATCAAGTGCGCCTCCAACGCCAAAATCGGGGAGGAAGGGGAGGAGAGGAAGGACGAGGCGTTGGACGCGGGCGAAGGGGAGGAGGTACCGACGGAATCGGGCGAAGGGGAGGAGGTAACGTTGAACTCGGGCGAAGGGGAGGAGGTAACGTTGCACTCGGGCGAAGGGGAGGAGGTACCGACGGAGACGGCCGAAGGGGAGGAGGCGTCGGACTCGGAGGTGAAGGAGGGGGGCGACTCGGGGGACGCCGCCCCTCGCCCCTCGGCGGTGGTGTTCTCCGAACCCGCCGCGAGCCTCGTTCGCGCGGCGAGGGCGAACGCGCACGTTCGCGAGCTGGACTTCCGCGCGTGCGGCTTGGACGCCGAGGTGGAGGCGGCGCTGGAGGAGGTGTGCTCGAGGAACGTCGACGCGGCGGAGGCGCGCGGCGGCATCGACGGCGGCGCTGCGGGCCGCGTCGGAAACGCGCACTTCCTCGAGGACCTCGCGCCGTCGGTCGTCTCTCTGCATTAATACTTGTAGTCTACGCGTGATGAAGACGGGGACT
>MDSW01074380.1_pt1 | contig 15163 bp, 14 predicted proteins | sample 811171 | NCBI WGS metagenome assembly MDSW01 (sample SAMN05326641, study PRJNA326480) | marine metagenome | isolation source: seawater | place: Atlantic Ocean: North West | collected 2012 | reverse complement strand
AATACTGCTGGCATGTCGTCCAGTACGTCTCTAATTGAATGCATTATTTCAAAATGATCGCCAATATGTACTAATTCTTCAAATTTATCTAGTAAAATAATATCTTTTTCTTCAATTTTGCCTAATTTCACTCTTCTTAATTCAGAAACATAGGCGTGTGTTCCAAGAATTTTTCCCAAATCCCTTGCTATTGATCGCACATACGTTCCTGAAGAACATTCCATTATAAAAGAATATTCATTTTTTTTTTCTTTTCCTAAACACACCAGACTTTTAATAAATACTTTTTTAGCTTTAATTAAAAATTTTTCATTATTTCTAGCGAGCTTGTAAGCCCTTTTGCCGTTAATTTTGACTGCAGAATATCGAGGTGGAACTTGCATATGTTTACCAATAAACATACTTAAACTAGAGTTAATTTGATCAATAGTTGGAATTTTTTCTGATTTTTCTGTTGTTATTCCTGTAATATCATCAGTATCTTTTGACTCACCAAAAACTACTTTAAACGCATAAACCTTATTTTGGTTAAAATAACGGATACTTTTTGTTGCTTCTCCTATAGCGATAGCAAGAATACCCGTCGCAAAAGGATCTAGGGTACCTGCATGACCTATTTTTTTTACATTTAAAACTTTTCTAATTCTTTGAATAACTTTAAATGAAGTTATATCTTTTGGTTTATCTATAAATAACCAACCGTTCATTGACTAATTTCTTTTTAAATCTTTTTGAACTTTTTCTGAATTAAGTAATTTCTCTATATCACTAATTTTAGCAATAGTTTTGTCATTCCTGAATACAAGTTTAGGAGAGTACTTTATATTTATCAAACTTGTCACTTCTCTTGAAATATATTTTTTACATGAATTTAATCTTATAATAATTTCGTCTTCATTAAGGTCTTCATGAGTAACAACATAGACGTATGCAATTTTTAGATCAGAATTCATTTCAACTTTCACTACATTGAGTGGAAACTTGAAAGGTATATCAAGTGGCATCTCATTTCTTACAAGAACTTCGCCTACTGCTTTTCTGATTATTTCAGATACTTTATATGATCTGCTTGTTTTTTCTTTTTTTCTTTTTAAGATCACAATGATTGTGCAATTTCTTCTATACTGAACGCCTCGATATAGTCTCCTACTTCAAAATCATTAAACTCTTTAACGCTGATTCCACATTCTGTTCCTGATTTTACCTCACTGGCCTCATTTTTTTCTCTTCTAAGGCTTAAAAGATCACCATCAAAAATTGTATTATCATTTCGTTTTACTTTGACTTTAGCATTCTTAATAAATGAACCTTCTACTACTCTACAGCCTGCAATTGATCCAATGTTTGAGACTTTAAAAATTTGTAATACTTCAGCTTTTCCAATGAGGTTTTCTTTAATAGTTGGTTTTAACTTGCCACTTGCAAAGTTAGATACAAATTCAATAAGCTCATAAATAATATTAAAGTTTTGGATTGTAACTTTGCTAGTTTTTGCTTTAACCTTTGCTTCTTTAGTTGTGGATGAGTTAAATGAGAGTAATAATGCATTTGATGCAGATGCTAAAGCTACATCACTTTCATTTATAAATCCAACGCCAGAATGAATTACTTTAATTATTATCTTCTCGCTTTTTATATTTTCAAGCTGATGAATAATTGCCTCTGACGAACCGCGAGTATCAGCTTTGATTACAACTTCAAGAAGTTCTTTATTATTTTCTAGTGATCCAAAAGTTAATTCATTATCTAAATTTTTAATTTTTTTAGGTAAAGCTTTGTTTTTTTTGATTTGGCTTCTGATTTCGCATAATTCTCGGGCTTTATCATCACTTTCAACTGTTACAAAACTATCTCCTGCCTCTGGGGGCTCATTAAGACCCAATACCTGTACGGGCATTGATGAAACCGCCTCATTCAAATTTTTTCCCTTGTCATTAAGTATCGCTCTTACTTTTCCGTATTCACTCCCAGCAACGGCTATATCACCTACTTTTAGTTTTCCGTTAGTAACAATAATATTGCATAATGGCCCTCTACCTTTATCAATATTTGCTTCAATTACAGTAGCTTCTGCAAAAGTTACATTATTAGCTTTTAGTTCTGAAAGCTCTGCCTGAACAATAATTGAGTCTAGTAATTTATCAATATTTTCACCTGTTTCAGCGGATACTTCAACTGATTGAATATCACCAGATAAATCTTCTACAATTAGGTCTTCTGACAACAGTTGTTCTTTTATCTTTTGTGGATTGGAGTCTTGCTTATCACATTTATTTATTGCAACAATAATCGGAACCTTTGCAGATTTGGCATGAGATATTGCCTCTTTTGTCTGAGGCATTACACCATCGTCAGCGGCAACAATTAAAACTACAATGTCCGTTACGTTGGCACCTCTTGCACGCATATCTGTAAAAGCTGCGTGTCCAGGCGTATCGATAAAAGTGATCTTGCTATTCTTATGTTCAACTTCGTATGCACCAATATGTTGTGTTATGCCACCACTTTCTCCAGATACAACATTTGAATTTCTTATCTTATCTAATAAAGATGTCTTTCCGTGGTCTACATGGCCCATTATAGTGACAATTGGAGATCTAACTTTATCTTTTATTGCGTCAAGATCTCTTGAAATAAGATCTTTTTCAAGATCTTCTATGTTTTCTCTTTTAAAATTATGTCCAAATTCAGTAACTAATAACTCCGCAGTATCTGCATCGATTGATTCATTGATTGTAGCCATCATTCCCATTTTCATAAGCGACTTGATAAGATCGCCTGACTTTTCTGTCATTCTATTCGCTAACTCTTTTACAGTAATATGTTCGGGAATATAGACATCTCTTACTAATTTTCTAGCGGGTTCTTGATCACTTAGGGGTTTTTTAGATTTCTGCTTCGCTCGCTTGTAAGCTGCAAGACTTCTTGTGCGTTCATCTATATCACTTAATGCAGTAACAATTGTTACTTTTCTCTCTCTAATTTTTTTTCTTCCAAATGTATTTTGGGGCTTGCGTTTATCCTCAAAATCATTCTCACTTTGACTATCTTTTTTTCGATCAAAATCTTTTTTTAATATCTTTGTATCTGGATTTATTTCCTCTTTAGTTTGAACTTCTTTATCGTTATTTTTGCTTAAATTTGATTGATCTCTTGCCCTTATTTTCTCTATTTCGTTATTTTTATCTTTTTTATTTTCTGCTTTTAAGATTTTTTTTTGCTCATCTTTTGAAAGTGGTTTAAGTATTACCCCTGATTTTTTCTGTTTTACAATATTAAATTCATCATTAATCGGATCAGCTAGCTTTAAGTTCTTCTTATCTGCCTTTTCATTTTTAAATTCGTTAGGACTATTTTTTTTAACTCTTTTTTTTTCAACTATTACCGTTTTACCAGCTTCTATATTTTTCTTCGGTGAAAGAATTGGTTTTGAGCCAAGTTTCAAACTTAAGGTCTTATTTTTTGAACTTTTATCTCTTTTATCTGACATGGCGAAATTACTTCAATATATGACTACTCAAGCCATATTTTTCTGGCCTCCATAATAAGTTGATCTCCCTCGTCTTTTGTGATGTTAAATTCTTCTAACAGGCCATTAATCTTTGTATTTTTGTCAGTTTTGTCTTCAATATAACCAATAAGATCATCCGTAGTTAATCCAGCAAATTCTTCTAAGCTTTTAATGTCATTCTCACCTAATTTAACAAGCATAGCCTTAGTTAAAAGATTGAAATCGATTAAGTCTTTTTGAATGCCGAGTTCATTTATTTTTGATTGATTTTCCTCATCTTTATTTGTTAAATATTTTTTTGATCTCTCTATTAGCTCGCTCACAATTTCATTATCAAAACCTTCAATGCTCAATAACTCTGCCTCATCAGCATCAATTATTTCTTCAACACTTCCAAAGCCCTCACTAACAAGAAGTTGTGCAAGTGTTTCATCTACGTCAAGTGAGGATATAAAAATATCAGTTTTAATGGCAAAATCTTCTTGCCTTTTTGAAGACTCTTCATCCTCTGTAAGAATATCTATTTCATAGCCAGTTAGTTCTGTAGCAAGCTTTACATTCTGACCTCTTCTCCCAATTGCAAGACTTAGGTGCTCTTCTGATACAACTACTTCTATTTTATTCTGATCTTCATCAATAACTACCTTTAAAACTTCAGCTGGAGATAATGAAGATATTGCTAAGTTTGCGATACTATCTGACCAATTTATAATATCAATTTTTTCCCCTTGAAGTTCGTTAACAACTGCCTGAACTCTGCTGCCTCTCATTCCGACACAAGCCCCAACTGGGTCAATTGAACCATCATCCGTAAAAACTGCAATTTTAGCTCTACTCCCTGGATCACGTGCAACGCTTTTTATTTTTATAATACCATCATAAATCTCTGGCACCTCTTGCGTGAACAACTTAGCCATAAATTGTGGATGAGATCTTGACAAAAATATTTGTGGACCTTTTAACTCTGATCTTACATCGTAAATATAAGCTCGAACTCTATCGCCATTTCTCAAATTTTCTCTTGGTATAGTTTGATCTTTTCTTATTACACCTTCAGCTTTCCCTAAATCCAAAATTATATTTCCAAATTCTGCTCTTTTTACAATTCCATTAACTATCTCACCAACCCTATCTTTATATTCGCTATACTGTCTGTCTCTTTCTGCCTCTCTAACTTTAGAGTTTATTACTTGTTTGGCAGATTGCGCAGCTATGCGTCCAAAATCTAATGGTGGAAGTGGATCAAGCAGTTCATCGCCAATTTGAGCTGCACCATTAATTTTTTTTGCAGACTTAAGAGTGATTTCTAGAAATTTATTTTTAACCTCATCTACAACTTGCATTTTCCTAGAAATAGATATATCTCCATTTTCCTGATTTATCTCAACAACTACTTCGTTTTCTTCGCCATAGTTACTTTTAGCAGCTTTTGCAATAGCCTCTTCAAGAGCAGAAATAACAATATTTTTATCGATCATTTTTTCTTGAGCGACAGCTTCAGCAATTCTTAATATTTCAATTTTATTAGCACTTACCATCTTTATCCTTTTACATAAAAAAAAAGTGGGCTTAACCCACTTCTGCTTATGAAACAAAATTTTCAGCCTTATACACTTCAAAATGTAAATAATCAAGTAAGGAAATGTTCAAAGAAATCAGATTGTTAATTGATATATTTTACCTCCATTTTTAATAGCCTTACGCTGATAACGCGATACATCATAAAGTATATCTTTTTTAGTTAATTCCCTTTGACTAAAATGACCTAATAGATCCTCATTGTTAGCCAATATTTCTTTAATGTCGTTAAAATACTTTTGTGAGTCAGTAGTTATATATATTGAATTTTTTGTTTTCATTATGCGATTGAAAAATTTTAAATTTTCTAGGGAAATTATACGTCTTTTGTGGTGTCTTTTTTTTACCCATGGATCAGGATTTATTAGAAATAAATTATCTACAGAAGAATGTGGTAGTGCTTTCACAAGAAACATACCATTCACATTGCAGAGTCTAATATTTTTGATTTCATTTTCTATAATTGATTTCAAAACTTTAACTATACCATTTATATAAACCTCAACACCAATAAACATTTCATGTGGCTTAGATACTGCTTTTTTTATTAGATGTTCTCCATCACCAAACCCAATCTCGATGTTGAGAACTTCTGAGTTATTTAACTCAATAATTTTTTTTTTATTTAAAATATTATTTTTATGATAGGATATAATATTATCATCTAAAGAGTAATGATTATAAAATTCATAAAGTAAGTTTAAATTTGAATTAGATATTTTCTTCGAAATTTTTCTTCCATGATATCTATAGTATTCAGGAAACTCTTTACTAAGAAAATACAATATTATTATAGTTTATTAGCTAAATCTATTCTTTCCCAAGAAAAAGAACCATCATCTATAGGATCTCTTCCAAAATGCCCGTAAGCTGCCGTCTTTTTATATATTGGTTTGTGTAAGTTAAGATGGTCCCTTATACCACTTGGAGTAAGATCAACATTAGATGTTATTTTTTCTATAAGATCTTCATCAGACATTTTTGAGGTACCATGAGTATCAACATATATAGATAATGGCTCAGATACTCCAATTGCGTATGCAAGTTGTAGAGTGCATTTATCAGCAATGCCTGAAGCAACAACATTTTTTGATATATATCTTGCTATGTACGCAGCAGATCTATCAACTTTTGTAGGATCTTTTCCTGAGAATGCGCCGCCACCATGCGGAGAAGCTCCGCCATATGTATCAACAATTATTTTTCTTCCAGTCAGTCCTGTATCGCCATCAGGACCACCGATAACAAATTTACCTGTTGGATTTATAAGTATTTGAGTATCTTGACTCATCCATTCTTCAGGCATAACTTTTTTTATAATTGGAATGATAATCTTTCCAACTGCGTTTTGATCTAAGTTTTCATCATGCTGAGTTGATACAACTACTTTTGTACATTTATCTGGCAAACCGTTGACGTACTGAAGAGTAACCTGACTTTTTGAGTCTGGTTGGATACCTTCTGTTTTATTATTTTTTCTATCTTCAGCCATTTGTTCTAGAATTTTATGTGAGTAGTAAATAGGGGCGGGCATCAAAGAAGGTGTTTCCTTGCAAGCATATCCAAACATAATTCCCTGATCACCAGCGCCTTGATCCTTATTACCTGATGCATCAACACCCATCGCGATGTCGGCTGATTGACTATGAACGCCAGAACAATCAAATGAAAACTTTTCCCAGTGAAATCCATCTTGCTCATATCCTATATCTTTTACAGCGTCTCTGGCGAGTTCTTCATAATTACACTTATAACCTTCAGGTCCTCTAACTTCACCAGCCATAACTACTTTATTAGTTGTAACAAGTGTTTCCATTGCAACTCTTGAATTTTCTGGATCCCTTTGAGATAAAAAATCATCTACGACAGCATCAGAAATTATATCGCAAACTTTGTCTGGATGGCCTTCAGAAACTGACTCACTTGTAAAAAGGTAATTTTTATTCATATTTTATTTCTTGATTTTAAATTGATAGCATAGCCAATAATAAAAAATAAAACTATCAAAAAATACGTTAAAAGATTGCCATATTTTTTATAAATTGTTGTATTTAATTTGTATGGAATTTTTACATCTAAATTAGTATTTTTTCTTGTATCTGTTGAGTTAATAATTTCCCCAAGTGGACCAACTATTCCAGAAATTCCTTTATTTGAGGACCTTATCATTGGTAGCCCGAGCTCAATTGATCTATACCTTGAATGAACAAAATGTTGTTTTGGTCCACTGAATTTTCCGAACCAGCCATCGTTACTAATATTCACTAATAATTCAGTTTCATGATCTACATTTTTTCTTACAAATGACGGAAAAATAGCCTCATAACAAATCAATGGTAATATTTTTTTTGTAAAGTCCTGATTTTTACTTCCTTTGGTTAAAGTGTTTTGTAAGAATTGATGTTCTGGCATAAAATGAACTAGATACTTAGAAAAAGGAAAAAACTCTCCAAAGGGTACAAGAATTTTTTTATCATATACATTCCCATTAAGTGAAATTGAGTTATAAAAATTTTTGTTTTCTTTTCTAATATAACCAGCTAACCAATTTTTTTTTATATCAATTCCTAGTCCAAGCGATGTTTCAGGAAATACAGTTAGTAATTCGGTTGATCCCATTTGTTTAATTTGATCAATTCCATTTTTAGACCACTTCATATCTTGATCAAAATATGTATGCACTATTCTTACTTTGTTATTAGAGTAAACAACTTCATTACTCATCAAACGATATTGACCAAATAGAAATAGTAATAAAAGTATCAAGACAGAAATATATAAATAAATATTTTTATTATTATAATAAAAAAAATTAAATAAACATACTGAGCAAAATACAGTTATTAATCCAAGTCCATAGATACCAAAAATTGATACAGCTTGTGAAAAACTTAATGACCAAGACCAGCTATAACCAATTAAGTTCCAAGGTAAGCCAGTAAATAAAAAACTTCTTAAGAATTCAAATAATATCCATATTATTGAAAAGAAGAATAATCTTGAGTCAGAAGAACTCCATACAAGTGCGTTAATAATTTGCATAAAACCAAAAAACATAGACATAGATAGAGGAAAAAAAAATAGTATAATTGGAACTAGGTAATTTAATCTTTCATCTAAAACTAAGACAGAGTTAGAAATCCAATACATACTAAATAAGAAAAAACCAAAGCCAAAAAAAATTCCATTAAGAAAAAAAATCTTTACTCTCCTATGATTAGAGTAAAAAACATGGTCATTGATCAGAAATAAAAAACCAATAACTGGAATGGACAAAAAAGGGATATTAAATGGCTCAAAACTGAGTGCTAGACAAATGCCTAACATGAAATTAATAAAAAAAGGATTGTTTCTTCGAGCAGAGATTAACTCATAAAGAAACATTATATTTTTGGAGTTGTAATTTTTACAGATTTAATTTTCATTGGATCTGCATCTTTGATTTCAAAAACTGTACCAGAGCTATGCTTGATTATTTCTCCTCTTTGAGGAACTCTCCCAGCAATTGAAAATATCAATCCTCCTAAAGTGTTAATATCTTCACTTTCTTGTAAATTGCTAAAATTAATATTAGTAACAGATTGAAGCTCGTTTATTTCAACTCTGGCACTTGCCTCAAATATATTAGATGATGATTTTATTAGCATCGGCATGTGCTTTTCATCATGTTCATCTTCAATTTCACCAGTAATTTCCTCAATAACATCTTCAATTGTTACAAGTCCATCAGTACAACCGTATTCATCAATTACAATAGCCATGTGTAATCTTGTGATCTGCATTTTTAAAAGCAAATCAAGTACTGGCATAGATGGTGGTATTTCCAAAATATCTCTTTTAATTTCTTTAATAGAATTAGTATCGATTTTACCCTGATTTTGAAGATTAACTAAATCTTTGATGTGTATCATTCCAATAACATTGTCAAGATTGTTTTCATAAACAGGCACTCTTGAATGAGCTTCTTTTATAAATACTTCAAGTACTTTCTCAAAACCATCATTTATTTCTACAGCTCCAATATCAGCTCTTGGTATCATTATATCCGATGATCTGATACCATCTATTTTTAGAATATTTAACAGCATTAACCTCTCATGTTTTGAAATTCCTTCAGTGTCTTTATGTTCATTATCTAAAACTGTTTCAATACTCTGTTTTAAAGAACTACTTTGCGATTTTTTAAAAAGAATATTATCTTTGAAAAATTTTTTGATCATTGATTTTGCTTTAAATTATCAAATATTTTATTTTCGAATTTATTCATTTGATTATATTCTAATTCTGTCTTGTGATCGTAGCCTAACAAATGAAGCATGCCATGTATTGTAATCTTACACAAGTAATCATACTTAGCGATTTTCTTTGCAGTCGACTCTTTGAGCAAAGATTGGCTAGCCATGACTATATCGCCTAGTTGATAACTTCCGTCGCAGTATGATTTCATGGGAAATGATAAAACATTTGTGGGCTTATTTTTTTTTCTGTACTTATGATTTAATTTTTTTATATTTTGATTTGAAGTAAGGAAAAAACTAACCGTTGTATCCAATGACGAAGTTTTAATAACTTTAAATGTTTCATCAACTGTTCTAGAAATGTAAATTTTAAATCTTGGAAATTTTTGTTTCCAATCTTTTGTATCCACGTTGTATTTGATTTGAATCATTTATTTAGATTTTTTGGTCAAATAGGTCTTTGATCTGATCATTATAAGAGTCATATGCATTTATAATTTTTGTTACCATCTTGTCTCTAACGATATCTTTTTGACTAAAATTAATTACTGCTATTTCATCAATTTCTCCAAGTATTTTTATAGATCTAAGTAAGCCAGACTCACTACTTTTATTTAAATCTGTTTGAGATGGATCGCCAGTAACAACCATTCTAGAATTTTTACCACATCTTGTTAAAAACATTTTTATCTGATTATGAGTTGCATTTTGAGCTTCATCCAAAATAACGAAGGAGTTATTAAGTGTTCTTCCCCTCATAAATGCTAGAGGAGCAATTTCGATCTCTGACGACAGAATCTTTTTTTCTGCAATTTCAGAAGGCATTAAGTCATAAAGTGAGTCATATAATGGCCTTAAATAAGGATCTACCTTTTCCTTCAAATCACCCGGAAGAAATCCCAGCTTTTCTCCAGCTTCTACAGCCGGTCTCGATAAAATTATTCTATCAAATTTATTTTCTAAAAGTTGTGAAACAGCAGCTGCCACCGCTAGAAAAGTTTTGCCTGTACCTGCCGGACCTATCGAAAAGATAATCTGCTTTTTTTTTAATATTTCAAGATAAATATTTTGCATTTTACTTTTTCCTATCACATCTTGTTTGCTGGTTTTTGTTACATTTAAATTTTTAATATTTTCTCTATCATTTAAAATTTGCATTTTAAGATTCTCCTGCATTGTGTTAGTAGTATCATCTTTTTTATGATTTTTTTTTTCATTGATTGTTTTAGTAATTGCATTTCTTAAAAGGTTTATATCTTTTTTCTCTCCACGAACAGTTAACTGATTTCCCTTTTGGAAAATTTCTATTGGTAAATTTTTTTCAAAAAAGGCAATGTTTTCATTATTTATTCCAAAAATATCTAATACCTCTGAATTTTCAATGTTGATATTAGTTAAGTGTGGTCTTTGTTCGCCACGAATAGCATAATTTTTATAAAATAATTTATTTTTCAAATTTTTTTTTGGACCTTATCTTTAACAAGTAGCATATAAGCTCTTATGATTGCAAGTTGAAATATTTACATTTTTCAGCTCTCCAGGTTTAAGCTGTTTTGACTTAATATAAACTGATTGCATATATGGAGTCCTACCAAAATAATATTCAGGATTACTTGTGCTCTGGTTTTCAATCAATACCTCGATTTTTCGACTACAAAAACTTTTATTAAAATTGAATTGAATATCCTTTAATCTTTCTTGCAAAATTGAAAGTCTTTCTTTTTTAACTGACATTGGAGTCTTATCTTCCTCTTTTACTGATTTTGTACCTGGCCTAGGACTATATATAAATGAGTAGGACTGAGTAAATTTTACCTTTTCAATAATATTTAAAGTTTTTTCAAAGTCATCGTCAGTTTCACCTGGATACCCTACTATAAAGTCCGATGAAATTTCTATATTAGGATTATTTTTTTTTAGCTTATCAACAACATTACAATAAAATTCTGTGTCATACTGTCTATTCATTTTTTTTAAGATTTTAGAGGATCCAGATTGAATTGGTAAATGTAAAAAAGGCATTAACTTACTATTTGTGGAATGTAAATTAATTAAGTCATCATTCATATTGATAGGATGAGATGTTGTATATCTTATTCTTTCAATATTTTGATTATCACTGATTTTTTCAATTAATTCAGCAATTCTAAACTTTTTATCGTTGTATAAACTTTCATACGCATTCACATTTTGACCTAATAAAACAATCTCTTTAGCTCCGTTTCTGGTTAGAATTTTTATCTCTTCAAGTATAGAGTCTGGTTCCCTTGAGTATTCAGGTCCTCTTGTGTACGGAACTACACAAAAAGAACAAAACTTATCGCACCCTTCTTGAATTGTAATATATGAAGAAACCCCCAGAGGTTTTTTTTGTTCTGATAAATAGTCAAATTTTTCATTCACTATAAATTCAGTATTTATCTGTTTAGAATTATTCTTTAAATCATCAATCATTTGCGGAAGTAAATGATAACTTTGAGGGCCTAAAATAATATCGATAGAATTGTTTTTATTAAACATTTCATTATTTTCTGCTTGGGCTACACAGCCTACAACGGCAATTGTCTTCTCTCTTTCATGTTTATTTACTCTACCAATATCTGAGTAAAGCTTATGAGCGGCTTTATCTCTAATATTACAAGTATTAAATATTATAATATCAGCGTTCTCAGGACTATTATGTTGAGTTAAACCCTTATTCTCTAGTATGGAAACAATTTTTTCACTGTCATAAATGTTCATTTGACAGCCATAAGATTTGACATAAAAGGTTGATTGACTCATTTTAATTTATTTTAAGCTTTTGATTTATACCACCTAGTATTTGTTTTTCACAATATGCAGCCAATTCCTTGCGATTTTTAAAATTATCTGTAGTCAATAACTGATGAAATATAATATCTACTGTAATACTACCTGATTTGAGAAAATTAGCCATTGCCTCGAGCATTGAAGTATCGCCAACCCATGCAATATTTCTTCTTAAATATATTCCCATGGGTATATTATTTAACTTTGAATAACAAATTGATATAGGCTGAATGCTAATTTGTTTTTCGTTGCCAAATACACATTCTAACATAGAAGATTTAAAATCTCTTATTCCATTTCCATCTGAAGTTGTGCCCTCAGGAAAAATAATAAAGTTTTCACCTGACATAAGTTTTTTTTTGATAAGTAAGTTATATTCAATAATTTTATTTTTACTTTCATTATCAATAAAGAAAGTATTGCTTAGTTTCGCTAAAAAACCAAAAATTCCCATTTGAGATACTTCTTTTTTGGCAATAAATCTTGCGTTCAATAAAGTTCCTAAACAAATAATATCAAACCATGAAACGTGGTTAGCGATATAGAGAACACCAGATTTTTTTTTATTAAAGTTTTTTTGATCAAAATTAATATTTATGCCTGTGATAATTTTAATAAGACGATAAAAAAATAAGGGATAAATTTTTTTTAATTGAAACCCTATAAGGTTTAAAAAAAATTGCAGTGGAATAGATAGCAAAATTAGGATTGACAGAAAAAATAAAATAAAAATAAGTCTTAAGATAGACATCTGATCATTTTTTTTTAATTCTAATACCATATAGTTCTAATCGGTGATCGACCAACTTATAACCAAGTGACTGTGCAATTGTTTTCTGAATATTTTCAATTTCATCATTGGTGAATTCGTGAATTTCTCCTGACTCTATATCTATTAGATGATCATGATGATGATCCTCAATTGCTTCGTATCTTGACCTACCGTCTTTGAACTCATGCTTTTCAACTGTTCCATATTCCTCGAAAAGCTTTACAGTTCTATAAACTGTGGCAATACTTATGTTTCTATCTTTCTCATTTGCATTGAGGAATATTTCATTAACATCAGGATGTCCGTTCGAACTCATTTCAGTAATAACATCAGCAATAATATTTCTTTGCTCAGTCATTCTCAAGCCCTTTTCCTTGCACATTTTCTTTACATCAATCATTTTTTTAAAACTTAATAGTAATTAGATATATATATAGGTCTCAAGTTTTTGTTTTCGATTAGATTGCCTGAAATTATCTCAGGCAATTTATTTAGATTATAATCCACAAAATATAAATTCTCTTCTATTTTTTGAAGATTTTTTTTTCCTATAAAATCAGTGAAAATTAAATTATCAAATATATAACTATTTTTATCATTATATATTATCTCAGTATCAATTGCTATAAGCCTTGGTGTGTCAATTGGCTTGTCGTTAGCATATCGTTGGTAAAAGAATTTATTTTCTTTAAAATGTATAAAAATATCTTTTCTCTCTCTAATATTGTTCCTTGTACACAGATTTAGAAATTCAAATTTTGATAGGCCAAATATATTCAGATTTACTGTAAGTCGTAATATTTTTGCAAAAGTTAGGGCTGACCTAATACCCGTAAAACTTCCTGGGCCAGTGATAATATAAATTGATTTTAATTTTTTTATATTTTTATTGTATTTATTAAAAAATTTATCAATCTCAAAAATAAGTATTTCTGATATATTATTTTTTGGTTTTAGTTTTTTTATAATAAAACTATTATTATGCAAAATCGCTAAACTAGCTGTTTTAGTGAAATCTAGTATAAGAAACATATCTTTGATATATTTAACATATAAATTAAAAATATAATCAAATGAATAAATATTTTATAAATATTTTCAAAAAGTATTCGGTTTTATCTGCCCTCATTTTCTTCTCTTATGTTTTACCTGCAATTTCTGAACCAGGTATTTCTACATTTATGTATCATCGTTTTGGGGAAGACAAATATCCCTCAACGAGTGTGAATACTGATCAATTTTATAGTCATATTGAATATATTTTGAACGAAAAAATTAAGATTATAAGCTTAGATGAAATAATACAGAGTATAGAAAAAAATGATAAGTTTAATGAAAAGGCTATTGCATTTTCTGTAGATGATGCATACTCGTCTTTTTATGAAATAGCCTGGCCTGTATTCAAGAAAAATAATATTCCGGTCACACTATTTGTTTCTACAGATATTATTGATAAGAAAACTAAAGGCTATATGACATGGAATGAAATAAAATCATTTATTGAAGAAGGTGGGTCAGTTGGGCAACATACTTCTACGCATTTACACATGCCATTAAACGACACTGCGACAATTAAAAAAGATATTCTTGAATCTCATAAAAGTTGGGTGAAAAATATTGGTTTTATTCCAAAATTATTTGCTTATCCATATGGCGAGAGTAGTGAGGCGGTTATTGACATTCTTAAAGAATTTGGAATATCTCATGGATTTGGACAGCATTCAGGAGTTATTTCAAGCTTTGATAATCCTTATTATTTGCCAAGATTTTCTCTCAATGAAAGATTTGGTATGCAAGATAGATTTGAATTTGCAGTAAATTCACATTCCTTAGATGTGATAGATTTCATTCCTGCTGATATGTTTCTTGTATCAAATAGAAAGCCACAAATTGAATTCAGTATTCTAAATGATGTAAATTGGAAAAGTATAAATTGTTTCTCTAATCCGGGCGGTCAATGGAATGATATGCCTTTAGTTAATATAACGTCAAATAGAATACAGATTAATCTAGAGGAGTCTTATGAAACCGGAAGAGCTAGATTAAATTGTACTACAAAAATTAATAATAAGTGGCATTGGTTTGGATATCAGTTTTTAGTTAAATGATCTCAGTAATCAGTGGCATCTGATGATCAATACTTAAGTTTTCAAAATCTTGAAAGTCATTTATTTCAATAATGTTTTTAATTTTATCAATATAATCATCTTCAATAGAGTAACTGGATAAAAACTCAGCTAAATAAATACCTTT
>MDSW01117444.1_pt1 | contig 15165 bp, 14 predicted proteins | sample 811171 | NCBI WGS metagenome assembly MDSW01 (sample SAMN05326641, study PRJNA326480) | marine metagenome | isolation source: seawater | place: Atlantic Ocean: North West | collected 2012 | reverse complement strand
CTGGCCTATGATGCACTGACAGAGATTCAAAAAGGGTACGTTACCCGTCTTCCAGAATTAGAAGCCGCCGAACTAGCGGTCGCTGATCAAGTGGCAGCGGCAGCCGTGGATGCACTGATTGACGCACTCACATCACCGTATGTTCGTGCCGATGTTGAAGCTGCACGTGAGGCGTATGAGGAACTTACTGAAACGCAACAAGCACTCGTAACGGGTCTTCCAGATCTTGAAGCCGCAGAAGCAGGTCTCATCGATCAATCCCTTGCAAAAGCTGTTGAATTACTGATTAATACACTCACTCCGCCTTATGATTCAGAGGCTGTACAAGACGCACGTGATGCGTATGACGCGTTAACCGAAGCCCAACAAGCCCTCGTGACCAACGTTCAAATACTTCTTGATGCGGAACAAGCACTCGCAGACATTGACGCAGCCGCAGCCGTGGACGCGATGATTGACGCACTCACTGAACCGTATAACCCAGAAGCTCTACAAGATGCACGTGAAGCGTATGAAAATCTTACAGAAGAACAACAAACACTCGTGACTGGACTACTAGATCTTGAACTTGCAGAGGACACTCTCATGAATGAAACGGAAGCAGCAGGCGTAGATGCACTCATCGAAACACTGACTGAAGACTCTACAGAGGAAGAAGTAGACGCCGTACGTGAAGCGTATGAGAACCTCACCGAAGAACAACAAGCACTCGTGACCGGACTTCCAACACTCGTCACTTATGAACAACAATTCGCATCCCCAGATTCTACAGGACTGGTATTCTTTATGATTTTCTTTATAGGTGTCATTAGTGCCGTTATTTACTTTGGATTTTATAAACGTAATAAAGATGAAGAGAAAACAAATGAATAGAGTTTTTCCATACTTGTTTGTGAATAATGCAAACAATGCTATTAAGTTGTATAAAAAAGCTTTTGACGCAATCTTAATAGGAGATGTAACATATTTAGAATCTAATGGTGAAGCTAATAAAAAAATATCTCATGCAACACTAGCAATAGAAAAAAGTCAATTTTTCATTGGTGAGGCAGATCTTATAGACTATGATAAAAATTCAAGAATCACAGTAAATGTAGAATTATCTTCTGAATCTAAAGTTAAACAAGCTTTTGAAGTTTTAGAAAAAAAAGCAAAAAAAATTTATTATAAACCACAACATCTACCCTGGAGTTCAGTAGGTTTTTCGCTTAGATGTCAATTTGAAATTGATTGGATGATTTATTACAGAAAATAGAACTGGAGTTGTTATGAATTTTTTAGAAGTACGAAATTTAAATAAATTTTATGGAGACATTCATGCCGTCAAAGATGTAAGTTTTAATGTTAAAAAAGGTGCTTTTTTTGCATTTCTTGGACCAAATGGTGCAGGTAAATCAACTACAATTAATATTATAACAACATTGTTAAGTAAAAATACCGGTGAAATTATTTTAGATGGTTATGATATTGAAAAAAATGAGGAAGAAATTAGAAAAAAAATTGGAATTGTTTTTCAAACAAATATGTTAGATAGTCGTCTTTCTGTTAAAGAAAACTTATTAATTCGTGGAGGATTCTATAAAATCCCTATAAAAGAACTAATTAAAAAAATTGATAATTTAGTAATTGAGTTATCAATGAGTAGTTTTATTAATCAAAAATACGGTAAACTCTCTGGTGGACAAAAAAGACGAGCAGATATTGCAAGAGCATTGATTCATGAACCGGAACTTTTAATTCTTGATGAACCTACCACAGGTTTAGATCCAAAAACAAGAAAAGACGTATGGATATATATTGAAAAATTGAGAAAAAGAAAGATGACAATTTTTTTAACAACACATTATATGGAAGAAGCTTCTAAGGCTTCAGACGTTGTAATTATAAATGATGGAAAAGTTGTTGCTCACGGTTCTCCTGAGGTTTTAAAGGATAAGTATTCTCATGATACATTAAAATTGTACGGATCAAAAGATGAAATTATTAATTATTTAAGATTAAGTAATTTAGAATACAATGAAAATGAAAATATAATATCTGTAAAGATTTCATCACTTGAATCTATAAAACATATAAATAATCTTAAATCAAAATTAGACAGTTATGAATTACTTAAAGGTTCTATGGATGATGTCTTTATAAATATTACAGGAAGGAATTTAGAATAATGAAAGCAACATTGAATATTGTAAAGAGGAATATTTTAAATTATATATATGATCCTGGAAGTGTATTTTTTTCATTCTTATCTGTATTTATATTGATTGTTATATACGGATTATTTTTAAGTAACCTTCAAGTGGATAGGATTCAAGAGTCAGTTGGAGAAATCGATGGTATTTCATGGTTAGTTAATTCATGGTTAGTAGCTGGTCTATTAACAGTTTCAACATTTACAGTACCTTTAAATATTTTAAGTAATATGGTTGTAGATTTAGAAAAAAATGTTTTTGATGATTTTTATGTTGCACCAATAAAAAGATCATCCATAGTATTTGGATATGCATTAAGTGCATTTATTATTGGAACAGCTATGACAATGTTGACATTTCTATTAGGAGAAATTGTAGTAATTTTACAGGGTGGAGAATGGTTATCAACAATTGATCATTTAAAAGTGTTAGGGTTAATTTCACTATCAAGTTTCTCTTTTAGTGGCCTTTCATTTTTCATAGTTTCGTTAGTCAAAAGTTCTTCAAGTGTGGCTGCTGTAAATACAATAGTAGGAAGTATCATCGGCTTTTTTGCAGGTATTTACGTTCCCTTTTCTTCATTTTCAGATTCTTTTGCTAACATAATGAAATTTAATCCTGCAGCTCATTTTGTTGTATTATTTAGAAGAGTTTTAACATCAGGAGCATTAGATCTAGTTTTTGAGGGTGCTCCAGTTGAAGCAAGAGTTCTTTATGAAAATAATTATGGTGTAAGGATGGTTTGGTATAATATCGATATTTCAATAATTCAAATTATTTTCTATGTAATTTTATTAACTATTATTTTTTATGTATTATCTTTACTAAGAATGAAACGATTTAAAAAATAGGAGTATAGAAAGATGGAAGATGTAATAAAAAAAATATTAAAATTTAGAAATGATAGAAATTGGAAAAGCGCACATACACCATCAAATCTTGCTAAAAGCATTATTATAGAAGCTGCAGAGCTATTAGAGATATTTCAATGGTCAGATGCTTTTGATAAAGAAAAACTTGCAGATGAACTTGCAGATGTCTTAATATATAGTTTCCAATTAGCAGATACTGTTGGACTTGATATTGAAGAAATAGTCTTATCAAAAATTAAAAAGAATGCAAAAAAATATCCACTTGTCGATAAAAAATAGAAGCGGATATTCAAAAAACGTTTCAAATGAAATGATTAAAATTAGTTAATCATTTTTTATTTATAGATAACAGAGCAAGTATAGGAGTGAGAAAGAATATCAACCACGTTGGATGCCATACACCAAGAGTCATACCTAAGGTAAAATAGATGATATAAGAAATAAATGGTGAAATAGCTAGCAGTTTAAGAATAAATCTTTTTGGACCAAAAAATAGAATTCCCGCAATTGGAATAAAAAGAAAAAATTGCCAAGACCAAGCCCACGCTCCACGAACCGAAAATGAAACTAAGAAATATGGAAGTAAAATAAAAAAAGGGATAATTGAAAAGATAATACCTAAATTACGATTTTTTTTCATTTCATCGTGATTTTTTGTTTTTTCAATAAAGGATTTATTTAGTTCTTTGATTTTAGAGACATAATTTTGTCTTAATTCATTGAACGATGGAGAATCATTTTTGAGATTTCTTGAACTTTCAATGTAATCATTATTAAGAGAAAGAAGATCTTTTAACATATTAACTTTCTTATTAGTTTTTTTACTATATCCTACAACTAAATCATCAACAATAGATTCAGGCTTTCCTAATTTCTTTGCGATTTCCAATGAAGAGTTTTGCATGGATTCATATTGAACCCATAAATAATCATATTCATCAACGATTTTTTTTCGAGTTTCATCAGGCATATCATATTGAGACAAAAGCAGATTTAATTTATTAAGATAATTATTTTTATTCATAAAATCCTCATTTATATATTACTTTTATTATACATTGTTATACATTAAATTAAAAAAATTATTTATTTCATAAAAAGAAAACTTACAAGAAATCAAGTAAGCAAGAAAAATTCTCATTTTATGAGAATCAATAGAATTATAAAAAATACATCCTAATTCGCGAAGATTATTCCCACCTCCAGGATAATTGTAATTAGTCTTTAATGGACCTTCGGGAACTCTAGTGCAGATTGCAACAGGAATTCCATTTGATAAAAGATCTTTTATTTTAGGCAAGAGAAATTCAGAGACATTTCCGCTTCCAAATCCTTCAATTACTAAAGCACTATAGTTTATATTAGAATTTTCTAAAAAATACCCTGAATCACCAGAATAAGTTTTATAAATAAAGACATCATCATTAATAGAATCTATTTTTGGTAAATTAAATCTATTAGGTTTGAAATAGAAATTTATATTATTAGAATCAATAGTTCCAACATTTGGAAAGTCAATTGATTTAAAAGAATCCAAATTTTCTGTATGAAATTTTGATACGTGTAAAGCAGACATTATTATGTTTTTAAATATAACTAAAACACCATAATTTTTTGTAAGAGAATTTGAAGCAACAAAAATAGAGGAAATTAGATTATCATAACCATCATATAAGTTATCAGAAAAAACTTTCATAGATCCAGTTAAAACAATTGGAACATATAAATTTGAAAAATATAAATTTAAGAAAAAAGAAGTTTCTTCAATTGTATCGGTTCCATGAGCAATAACAAACCCATCATAAGAATTGCAAGATATTTTTCCATCTATAAATTTTCCTAAAACCAACATATCAGAAATAGAAAATTTTGGAGAGGGTTTAGAAGAAAAAATTTCAACTTCAACATTTAAATCAAAATTCGATAATAAAGTTGACGAATTAATTTTAGATAATATTTTTTTTGAAATATCAATTGACCCATTATAATCTTTCATAGTGATAGTACCACCAGTGAAGATAATTAATATTCTTTTTTTCACAAAATTTATAACCCCCTTCAAAAATATAAAATAATACAGAAGTGCCATTTTTTTAACCACATATGTTAGCAACATATCCACATGAATGCAATTGGTTTGACAACAAAGCTAATATATTTAAGTTAACATAATATATATTATACGAAGTAATTTGAAAATATAAAATATATGTTTTTTTAAATTAATCATATACAATATTTAGATCTTATGTAGTTTAGTTTTCCTTTTTTCTTCTTCTTTTCAAATATTAATATAATCATATTTAATTTTTGATTATGTTTATAATGTTTATTCTAATTATTAAAACTCTTCTTCAAATAATGATAACTGTTTAACTCTATTTAATTCTTTTCTTTCAATTAATTGTTGCCATCTTGATGATCGCCCTTTTCCTAATGGTCTGATTTTTCCTTCATCTCTAAGTCTTGCTAATGTTCTATCAATAGTTGCATTACTTACTGTAGGATGATTTTTTCTTAAATCATTTTTTCTAAATATCTCTGGTAATTTATATATAGTATTTTCAATCGAATCAGTTTTATTTAATTTTATTTCAAATTTATAAGTATGCGCCAAGGTTTCAATTTCATTATATGATTTTCCTAATATGTCAATTATTATTTGAGTAAGAAACTCTGTTTGTGCATATCCATTTGACCAATAATAACTAGCTGCGATTTCTGCTTGTTTAAATGCTTCATTATATTGAAGAAAATATTTAAAAAATGAGACATAGTGTAGTGATTTGAAATTATTTAAAATTAATCCATACATCATCATCAGACCTATTAATGAATTATCTTTTTTGAATATTTTTAGATTTATAAAATCTACATAAAAATTTATTATAATATGAGTTAATGGTAATTTTGGTTTTTTTAAATTTATTTTTAATAATATTAATAGTTCTTCTAAATCATCTCTTTTTGATATTTTTCTTTGATTTAATAATTTTTCTCCTTCAATAATTGTCATATTAAACTGATTTTTATCTAAGTCTTTTAATAACATTTTTGATAGATCGGAGAACTCACTCATTTCAAGATCAAAGTTTTCAGATTTGTGAATAGCATTTAAGGCTATCTTTATATTTTGCATTCTAATCTCAGTTTTATTTTTAGCTGTAATTTCTTTTTTTATTATTGATTGCATTCTAGATTCAGTTACTTCAAATGCTAACATCTTATATAAACATTCTAAATTTTCTTCAAAAGCCTTTTTAAAAAAAGCCTCTTTATCTTTTCTAAATAGGTTATCATAATAAAATGTTTTTCCTTTTTCTTCATATAAATTCATTAGTGATATTAAAACTGAATTTGATATTTGTATTCTTTCGATATTATTTAATGCTTTCATTCAAAAACACTCCCTCCTATAAATTCTCTAATCAATGATTGATTTGGAACAAATGAATTATCAATCTCTCGAATATACTTCAAAAATTTTAACAAGTAATTTGCCTTCATAAATTGAGGACTACTATCATCAATAATCTTTAATCTCTTGATCGCATGTTCTTTAAGCACAGATAGTTCATAAGTAAGTTCACTATTAAATATATAATCAGCATATTTTTGATTGCCATAAATCCATCTAAATTCTCCTTTTCTGACAGAAGGCCACATAGCTATTGTCTCTTCTGCAGATGTATTTCTGTAAACACAGTCTCTGACAATTCTTCTTAATAATCTAATATCAGAACTTTTGATTGGAGATTCTCTGTCAATATGTAATTGAGTCTGTGGTGAGATGTAGATCAAATATTTTTTTTCTCTTGAAATTGAAGAAGTTAATTTTTCATTAAGAGCATGAATGCCTTCAATTAATATAACTTGATCTTTTTTCAATTTTAATGTTTTTCCTTTTTCTCTTTGTTTTGTATGAAAATTAAAACGAGGTAGTAAAACTGTTTCTCCATTTATTAAAGATTTTATGTCATTGTTGAAACGCATAACGTCAAGTGCATTAATATGCTCTAAATCAGGTTTTCCCATTTCATCTTTTGGAACTTCATTAGGATGTAAATAATAGTCATCTATCGAAATACGAATAGGATTTAATCCTTTTGATAATAATTCTATTTCAAGTCTTCTAGCAAAGGTTGTTTTTCCGCTTGAAGATGGACCTGCAATTGCAATTAATTTAAGTTGATTATATCTAATAGATATTTCATGCCCTAATTCATATAGCATCGAAGAATGTTTTGATTCACACATTTGTATAAATGATACGGATTTAATTTTCGACGATGAATAATCATTTATTCTATCAATTGTGTCTCCATTTATAATTTTTGACCAAAAAGCAGCTTTTTTTAAACTTATTTTGTATTTATCTTCTTCTTTAAAAACAGGAATATTACCATTTAAATCACTTCTTGGATATTGGATGATAAATCCATTATTGTATGAGAAAACATTAAAATTTTTAATATAAGACGTATCTGGAACCATATAGCCATATAGGTAATTGATGTATTTTTCACATTTGTAAACTCTTGAGAATTCGTCATCTCTATATTTAAATATCTTTAATTTGTGTGTCATATTATTATCTAAATATAATTTCTTAATTTCTTTTGTTGATTTTGTTATTCGTTCTATAGGAATTGCTCGCTCTGATAAGTCTTTTAATTTTCCATTTAAAAATGAACATACATCAATTTTATTCTTATTACCTGATATACTCATATAAATTGATCTTGAAATACTGTAGTCAAATTTTACTTTAATATTAGGATCTTTTTCAAACAAAATCTTTAATATCATATACCTTAATGAAGTTTCATATATTCTCATTGCATCTCTGCTAGTCAAATCTAAAAAAATTATTTCGTGTCTTCCTTTAAGTCTGTAATTTAATTCTCTTAAACGACCATTAACTCTTGCACACAATGCATTTGGATGCATATCTTGAGATAATTTTTTTAATGTTGTTTCATTTTCTAAATTTAATAAATGAGTTTTCATTATTCCTCCTCATCAAATAAATTAAGTCTTGTAATTGTAATTTTTTCTTTATTTATTTTTTCAATTTTTCTTTTTTTTGCCTCTTTTTGTTTATTGTTGGGAACCTTCAGTGGTTTATTGACATCTTTAATGTTTTTTTTCTTTTTAGAAACATTCTTTTTTTCATTTACAGTTTTAATATTTTCTTTAATTAGAGGAATGCTTTCTTTTTTAGCAGAATCATTCTTTTTTTCATCATCTTTTTTAGATAGATCTAAAATTTCTATTTTTTCATTATTTTCAATTTTTTTCTCAATCTTAATTACGTCTATTTTTGTTTCATTTTGTTCTTTTTTTGTAATTTCTAATTCATTATTATCCCCTGGTTTCATTCTATCTCTTAAATTTATTGTATATTTATCCTCTTTAAAAATAGGAATAGTGGAATTATATAAAACCTCTTTTTTTGAAGAAAATATATTTTTTCCAAATTTGTTATTTACTGCAATTGCGTCTTTAAAAGTTATGTTGTACTTATTTTTATTAGTGTATGCAGTGAATGTATATTGTTCATCTATTTTTATTGGTAGTGCTTTAGCAAATTTTGCAATATGAGGTTGAGATTTTATGTTTTCAATCAGTTTATAGCCTTTTCTGTTTCTATGAGATATTTTAATGTCTTCAGCTATATGAGAAATTAAATTTCCTCTTGATGAGAGAATGTGAATGTTTTCATTAAGATCAAAAGTTGTTACGGTACTTAAAAAATCTCCTGGATTTAATTTAATCGTTCTAACGCCTTTTGCAGATAAACCATAATAAGGAATTTCATCCCTATAAAAATTTAGTATATTTCCATTTATTGTTATAAGAGAAATATAATGTCCTTCCGATATAATTGCACGAACTAATTCATCGTCTTTATCTAATGAAATTGCTTTTGTTGTCTTTTGATATCTAGATATTTCAAAAAGGTCAAGATTCACATGTTTTATCATTCCTTTTTTTGTAACCAGAATAATTGATGAAGGAATTTTAAAATCATCGATTGAAAAAATATCTATGATGGTCTCATTATTTTCCATAGAAATAATATTGTTGACATAGATTCCTAGATCTTTCCATTTTTGATCATCAAGTTTGTATATTGGTAGATATATAAAATTTCCTTTATTCGTAAACATTAATAGGGTTTGAAGAGTGGTGTGTTCATTCTCGTATATCAAAAAATCTTCATTTTTAATACCGGCGCTTCTTGATAGTTGATAACTCTTGAGGTTAGATCTCTTAAAATAACCATCTTTTGTTATCCCAATCATTACATTTTCTTCTGCAACAAGTTCTTTTTCATCGATTTTTATAGTCTCAATGTCGTCTTCAATTAAACTTATTCTTTTTCTTCCAATTAACTTCTCGGTAGTTTTTAATTCACTTATTATTAAATTGGATAATTCATCATCAGAAGAAAGAATATTTTTTAAGTAGTCAATATTTTCTTTTAGAGAATTTTCTTCTTGCTGTAGAGCCAAAGCATCTGTGTTTGATAGCTTGTATAACTGTAAAGTAACTATTGCCTCAGATTGAACCTCAGTAAAATTGTATTTTTTCATTATTAGTTCTTTAGATGACTTTTTATTCTTCGATCTTTTTATGTCCTCGATAATTTCATTAATAATACCAGACATCCTTATAAGACCTTCTACTATATGAAGTCTAGTTTGAGATTTTTTAAGATAGTAATTTGATCTATTTCTTATGATATCTTTTTGATGATATATATATGTTTTAAGAATAGGAATAACTCCACTTTGAACTGGTCGATTATTCATGATTGAAACCATATTATAATGATAATTGATTTGAAGATCAGTGTTTTTGAAAAGATAATTAACAGCAAGATCAGGACTTTTACCTTTTTTTAGATCAATTACAATTCTTAATCCATCTTTATCCGATTCGTCTCTTATTTCGCTAATATCTTCAAATTTTTTATTGATTTTAAGCAGGTCAATACTTTTTACTAAATCAGATTTGTTAACATCAAATGGAATTTGATCAATAATTAATTGATATTGATCTTTTTTAATTTTTTCAACGTGATATATAGATCTTATTACAACCTTTCCAGAGCCCTTGTCTAATGCATTAAAAATACCATCTTTTCCTTGAACCAAACCTCCAGTAGGGAAGTCTGGACCCTTGATGTATTTCATGATATCTTTTGTTTCTAAGTTTTCATTTTTAATCAAAGCAATAGTTGCTTTTATTACTTCATGTGTATTATGAGGAGGTATTTTTGTTGCATATCCTGCTGAGATTCCTATAGCTCCATTTATTAGTAAATTTGGAAATTTTGCTGGAAGCACTGTTGGTTCAATTTCTTCGTCATCAAAATTTGGAACAAAATTAACAGTTCTTGCATTTATGTCCTCAAGTAATAGTTCTGCAGCTTTTGAAAGTCGTGCCTCAGTGTATCTCATTGCTGCTGCTGAGTCACCATCTATTGATCCATTATTACCATGCATATCAATCAAGGGTGTTAACATTTTGAAGTCTTGTGAAAGTCTTACCATAGCATTATAAATAGAACCATCACCATGAGGATGATATTTCCCCATTACTTCTCCAGCAATTCTAGCCGATTTTTTATATGGTTGATTAGAAAACATTCCAACTTTATACATTGAATATAGAATTCTTCTTTGAACAGGTTTTAAACCATCTCTCGCATCAGGAAGAGCTCTATCTTGAATAATATACTTTGAATATCTAGAGAATCTATCTGAAATAATATCTCCAAAATCTTCTTTAATATAGTTTTCTACAAAATTATCTAATTGATTTTTTATATCATTTTTTTTAGACATCTTTAACACCTAATGTAGGATCATAATCATCACTTACTTCGAAATCTACATGATCTTCAATCCATGTTCTTCTTGGCTTAACGTCATCACCCATAATTGTAGTCAAATGTTTATCAGTAAGATTAATATCTTCGATTTTGACTTGAATTAATCTTCTAGTTAAAGGATTCATAGTTGTATCCCATAATTGATCTGAGTTCATCTCTCCTAATCCTTTGAATCTTTGAATTTGATAACTATGATTTTCGAGCCTTTTTTTTAATTCTGAATCACTCCAAACATAAACAGTATCAAATTTTTTATTTACTTTACGAGTTAATTTGTAAAAAGGCGGTTGAGCTATATATAATTTTCCCGCATCTATAAGAGGCCTCATAAATCTAAAAAAGAAAGTTAATAATAGAATTTGTATGTGTGCACCATCGGTATCAGCATCAGTCATAATAATAACTTTATTGTAGTTACATTTTGATATTTCAAAATTTACACCAAAATCAGATCCAATCGCATGAATTATGGAGTTTATCTCTTCATTTCTCATAATCGCTTCTAATGAAGCTTTTTCAGTATTAATTACCTTACCTCTAAGAGGTAATATCGCTTGAAATAATCTATTTCTCCCTTGTTTAGCTGAACCTCCAGCAGACTCACCTTCAACAAGAAATAACTCATTTTTTGTCTTATCTTTAGTTTGCGCAGGAGTTAATTTTCCAGATAATGTTACATCTTTTTTTTTCTTTAGTTTTCCTGTTCTTGCTTCTTCTCTTGCTTTTCTTGCAGCTTCTCTAACTTTTTGTGCATTCTGAGCTCTTTCAAAAATTGAATAAGCAATTTCTTTATTTTCTTCAAGATAAGTTGTTATAGCAGAGTATACAATGTTTTCTGTAGCATTTCGAGCATCAGGTGTGCCTAATTTACCTTTAGTCTGTCCTTCAAATTCTAGTAAATCTTCAGGAATTCTTAATGATAAAACCGTCACTAAGCCTTCTCGAATATCAGTTCCTTCAAGATTGGAATCTTTTTCTTTAAGAAGTTGATATTTTTTTGAATAGTCATTTACAGCTCTTGTTATTGCAGTTCTAAATCCACTTTCATGTGATCCACCATCTTTTGTTCGAACGTTATTTACATAAGAATAAATCTGATCGTTATATGATTTTGTAAATTGAAAAGCAATTTCAACCTCTATTTTTTTTCCATTTTTTGTTTTTGAGTAATTGCCCTCTATTAATTTTATAGAATTTAAGACATCATGTTTTGAATTTAAAAACTTGATAAAAGATATCAAACCATCGGCATAACAAAACGTATCTTTTTTTTCTGACCTCTCATCAAACAAAGTCATTTCTAGATTTTTAATTAAAAATGCAGTTTCTCGCATACGTTCTTTTATTAAATCATAAGAAAAAAGAGTTGTTGAAAAAATATCAGGATCTGGTTTGAACCAAACTGATGTGCCTGTTTTTTTTGTTGTGCCTAAAGATTTTAGTTCTGAAATCAGTGATCCTCCATCTTGAAACCTCTGATGCCATATTTGCTGATCTCTATTAATTGTTAGATCAAGAAATGATGACAATGCATTAACTACTGAAGAACCAACACCATGAAGACCTCCTGATACTTTATATCCACTGTTAGATGAAAACTTTCCACCTGCATGAAGTTTAGTAAAAATAACTTCAGTTGTTGGTTTTCCTGAGGAATGTAGCTTATAAGGTATTCCCCTTCCAAAATCATCAATTTTGATTGAATTGTCTTTTTTTATTGTTAGAACTATTTTATTTCCATGTCCTGATAATACCTCATCTATGGCATTATCTAGAATTTCCCAGACTAAATGATGAAGTCCTCTTGAGTCAGTAGAACCAATGTACATACCTGGTCTTTTTCTTACAGCTTTTAAGCCTTCTAATATTTGAATTGAACTTTCATCGTACTTTTGCATATGTTTCACCCTATATTATGTCATTAATTATACCAAAAAAGAAAAAATAATGCGATTAATATTTAAATTTTTATAATTTTGAAAAAAATTATAATATAAATAGCATATGAAATTATATATGTTATAATTACTAAGAGATAATTATGCAATACATTTATATAATAATTTTATGTATAACTTCATATTTATTAGGATCAATTCCTTCCGGATTAATACTTGGGAAGATTTTTAGAAATATTGATATTAGAGAACACGGTTCAGGAAATACAGGAGCAAGTAATGCACTTCGTGTATTAGGAGCTAAATTAGGATTTTTTACCTTCGTTTTTGATTTTTTAAAAGGAATTGCAGTAATGCTTTTTTTATGGGCATTTAAACTAGAACAATTTTACAGATTGGGTGCTTTTAATACAGAAATTTTATATGGTGCTCTAGCTGTTGTTGGTCATGCTTTTCCAATTTATCTTAATTTTAAAGGAGGTAAAGCAGCAGCAACTACTGCTGGTGTTATCTTTTTCATAGAACCAATAGTTTTTCTTGCATGTATCCTAACATTTACATTAACGTTTCTAAAAAATAGAATAGTATCTATTGCATCTCTGATTACAGCTGGTGTATGTCTATTATTAATGATTTCAAGACAACTATTATATTCTCTGTTTCCAGATTTTTTATTTTTTGGATTCACTGATAAATCTCTTCAAACATATGCTTTAGAAGCCTTAGTCATTGTTATTTTAGTATTAATCATTTTAATAAGACATATTAGTAATTTAAAAAAATTGGGTGAGGGTCTTGAATTACCCTTTAGAAAAAAGAAAAAAAACAGGTAGATTCCTGTTTTTTTTTACTTGAATTGATTCATTGAATTTAATATCTGATTAACTTGCTTTTGAGACGGTGTTCTTCCCATTTGTCTCATCATTTCTTTTATCATATTTTCATTTACTGGCGGATTCTTTTTTAGATAATTCTTAAACCATGATCTTGATAAAAGAAATCCTAAAGCACCACCCACTAATAATGATATAACTAACCAAAAAATAAACCAGAATACTGAAATTTCCATAGTAGCCTCCAAAGGTATTTTATATTTTTTTATATAATTTATCAAGAATATAATAGGAATTTATAAATTGAAATTTTTTTAATTCCATATATCTTTGATTTAATAATTGTATATACATCAATCTTTTCATCCAAATGTGTATTTTTATGAGTTTCAATTACTAATACTTCTGAACGAGGTAATTTACTAATTAGTGTATCAAAATCGTTATATGAATAAGGTGGATCAATAAAAGTGATATCTATTTTCTCATTTAGTACAAGTTTTTTTATTTTGAATAAATCAATTTTTTTTACTTCGATATTTTCTATACAGTTTAGTTTATTAGAATTTATTTTTATAGTATGAATTGAAGATTTATTATTATCAATACATATTGCTTTCATTGCTCCTCTACTAATCGCTTCAAAAGAATATTGTCCGGAACCAGAAAACAAATCTAATACAGATTTTCCATTAATGTCTCCAAGCATATTAAAAACAGCTTGTTTTACTAAATTAGAAGTTTCTCTAGTTGTAGAAACTCCAACTCTACTTATAGATTTACCTTTGAAAAGACCTGAAGTTATTTTCACTCTACAATATAGTTGATTGATTTTAAGATAGAGATTACTTTTTCTTTATGTTTTTCATCTGAAATAGAAATTTCACGAGAATCCAAATTAATCTCTGGAATAATATTTTCTTTTATTAATGCAACAGAGATTTTATTTACACAATGCTCGCAAGTCATATTTTTTACTTTTAATTTCATAATTTCTCCTAATATTTATATAATTTTAAACTTAATGCATTTAAAACTACTAAAATCGAACTAAATGCCATTCCGATTCCTGCAATTGAGGGGTCCAAAAGATTCATTGCAGCTATGGGAATGCAAATTATATTGTATAAAAAAGCCCACAGAAAGTTTATGAAAATATTTTTCTTAGTGGCTTTTGAAAGATTAATTGAATCAATTACTAGGCTTAACTCATTACGCATTAATGTAACATCTGATGAGTCAAGTGCAATATCATGACCTGATTTAACTGCAAATCCAGTATTAGATACCTTTAATGCTGGAGCATCGTTCATTCCATCTCCAACAAAACCAACATTATAGCCTTTTTCTTGTAATTCTAAAATCTTTTTAGATTTATCTTTTGGTGATAAATTCGAATAATACTCATCTATTGATAATTTTTCAGCTATTAATTTTGATACTTGAGCATTATCACCAGTTAACATT
>MDSW01069980.1_pt1 | contig 15165 bp, 13 predicted proteins | sample 811171 | NCBI WGS metagenome assembly MDSW01 (sample SAMN05326641, study PRJNA326480) | marine metagenome | isolation source: seawater | place: Atlantic Ocean: North West | collected 2012 | reverse complement strand
GGCAGGGGCGGCCCGGCACAATTGATATGGATCGGCAGCACCGGATAGCGGTCGACCGTTCCGCACATCAGAACGAGCGGCTGGGGAAATCCATGGTCTGCCTGCATGCGGTAGGACATGCCGGCATCGACGCCTGCCTTGTGCAGCGCCCGGATACAGCCGACAGCCAGATCCTCAGGAACATTGTAGTCACCGCTGCCGATATCATAGTCGCCGATGGCGCTAGCCCGCACGCCTACGGTGAAAGGCGGCAGCATCTCGTAGAAGAAGCCCTTGAAATGATCGGGCGCAAACACGATGACCAATTCCGGATCATAGGCCTCAACTTCCTTGCCGAGACCAGCAAACTGCGCCCGGACAGCCGCATCCACCGCCGGATCTGTTTCCACATGATCCATCAGCGGCGTATGTGCAGCACAAATCAGCTTCATTGGCATCGGGGACTCCTGCTTGTTCCGTCCACGTCTTACTCTGTATGCGCCCTGAGAAACTCAAGGTGCAGCGTATTGAACTCGTCGGCCTTTTCCCATTGCGGCCAGTGGGCGCAATCGGTCATCACGACCAGCGGTTCCGAATTGGGGATCGCATCGACAAAGCGTTGCCCGGTCGCCGTCGGCGCGGTGGGGTCGTGATCGGTCCACACAACCAGTGTCGGCGCGGAGATCTTCGTCAGCGATTCGTCCGTCAGCACGTTCCGCATACGGATTTCCATGTTCTGCAGGCAGAGGATATGCTCCATCGCCCGCACGAAGCCGGGCTGGGTGTAGATGCCGAGGCGCATCTCGACGAGGTCGTCGGTCACGCGGTCCGGAGCATTCATCAGCCATTCGAGACGCGCGCGCACCGTTTCCGGACTGGCATTGGCGACGGCGTTCATGGTGACATTGTAGACGCGCTCCATCACCTTCGGATCAGTATTGAGACCGCCCGCGGTGTTGAGGGTCAGCGTCGCGACACGGTCCGGATGGTCGATCGCGAACTGGGCGACGATCCAGCCGCCCAGCGATTCGCCGTGCATGTGCGCCTTCTTCACGCCGACGGCGTTACAGAAATCCAGAAGGTGCTGCACATAGTGGCTTATTTCATAGTCATGGTCCGGCTTGTCGGAATAGCCGTGGCCAATCATGTCGAGCGCGATCGTGCGGAAGTGTGCGGCATGTGGCAGCAGGTTCCGCGTGAAAGCCTCAAGGTGGCCGCCGGTGCCGTGAATGAAGATGACGGCCTCGTCTGCATCCGGGTCGCCAGCTTCCACATAGCGCGTCCGGATACCGCCGGCATCGGTGTAGCCGAGGCGAAGTGTCCCTTTTGCAATTTCCGGCCAGATAAAAGCCATCGAGCCGCTTCTCCCTTTATTGTAATGAAAGTCTTGATGCACGTATACTAGCATGCAAGTTAATGCTGTAAAGCTCCTGATCGGCACGCTGCACCCCTGCCTTGCGTGGCAAAAGCAGCCTCAGCTGGTTGAAGCGCCACGGGAAATCACTATTGAAGTCACAAGCAGGCCTGAACAAAGAAACAAAGCCATGAGCAAGAGCAACGAAGTCTATGAACTGGTGATCAACCGCCTGATCCATGCGCATTACGGGTTCGGCGACCGGCTTCTCGTCCGCGAACTTGGCGCGGAAACAGGTGCCAGCCGCCAGCCGATCATGTCCGCCCTCAACCGTCTGAGTGCAGAGGGCTTCGTCCACATCATCCCGCAGGTCGGATGCGAGGTAATTCATCCGAGCCGGGACGAGATTGCAGACTTCTTCAGCCTCTTCCAGATGCTCGAAGGCCTCCTCTCCGAACTGGCCGCCTCGCGCCGGACCGAGGAAGACCTGATGGAACTCCGCATGGCGCAGCAGCGGATGATCGTGATGGAACAATCGTCCGACAACGCGCCGCAGCTTTACCTCAAGCTGAATCAGGCTTTTCATCGCCAGTTGCACCAGATGGCCGCCTCTCCGCTCCTCGCCCGCAAGCAGGGCAACAATTTCAACATGATCGACTTCTTCATCAGCCAGTCGATCGGCTTCGGCGCCCTGATGACCCATGGAATCCGTGAGCACGAGCCGATCATCGATGCCGTTGCCCGTCAGGACCGGGCTGCTGCGCGAAAGGAATCCGAAGCTCATATTTCCGCAATCGCCGGTGCCGTCCTTGAGCGCCTGGACTAGCGCGGCGCCCTCCTCTTCAGCCTGACACTTTCTCTGTCTCATAAGTAATATTGCAATCGGCCAGCATATGGCCGCCGCTTCGCCATGCCTTGATGATCTCATTGTATTTCAGCGCACCGCCGCCATAGGTGCTGCCGAGGAAGGTGGGCTTGTCGTTCACCTCCCCCTCATTGTTGAGGAAGCCCGGCGTGCAGGCGCCAAAATATTTCACCAGGTCGATGGCGTGTGGCGTCTGCATCTGCTGCAGCCAGCGGTCTTCTGCCTCCGGCGTCACCTCCATGCTGCGAACGCCGTCATCGATGCATTTGTGGATGATATCTACCGCATGCGATGCCTGCATCTGCAGCGTGTGCGTGAAGTTAAAAGAGGTTGTACCCTGCATCACGCCGCCGACGACATGGAAGTTCGGGAAGCCGTTCATCTGCGTTCCGTGCACGGTGCGGATGCCGTCATTCCATTTCTGCTCCATGCTCAGCCCGTTGCGGCCGACCAGTTCGTACCCGCCCACCTTGTGCGCGGCAGCGCCCACATCGAAGCCGGTTGCAAAGATGATGCAGTCGACCTCATGGCTCTCGCCATTGGCATGCACGCTGGTTTCGTCGATCGCCGTGACGCCTACGCCATCCGTATCGATCACCCTGACATTGGGCTTGTTCAGGCTCTCGAGGAAATCATCGCTGAACAGCGGGCGCTTGCAGAGATAATTGTACCAAGGCGTCATGCAGGCCGCGATGGACGGATCCTCAATGATTGCGCTGATCCGCGCGCGCAGTTCCTCCATCTTTTCGAAGTCGACTTCCTGCATCACATCCATTGGATTGAACGGCTCGCCGGACTTGTGGGCCGCACCCATCCGGGCACCGACACGCTTGAAGAAATCGGTCCATCCGTCATCCACCGCATCTGATGCCGGATGTTCACCCGGCGTAATATTGGCTTCGAAATTGGTGATCCGTTCCCACTGCCAGCCCTTGGGCTGGCTGCGGAACCAGGACTCATCTGTGGGGGAATTGTTGCGGGCGGCAAGCGCCGAAGGTGTGCGCTGGAAGATCAGCACCTCCTTCGCCGTCTCGGCCAGTTTCGGCACGATCTGAACCGATGTCGCGCCGGTACCGATCACGGCGACGCGCTTGTCGGCCAGCTTTGTCATGCCGCCTTTCATGGTACCGCCGGTATAGTCATAATCCCAGCGGGCCGAATGGAACATCTTGCCCTTGAAGCTCTTGATGCCCGGTACGCCCGGCAGCTTCACCTTGGCGAGCGGGCCCTGGCTGACCGTGACATGATGGGCGCGGATTTCGTCGCCCCGGTCGGTGCGGATCACCCACCGGGCAAGATCCTCATTCCACCTCATGCTCTCGACCCGGGTCTGGAACAGGGTGCGGTCATAGAGATCGAAGTGGCGGCCAATTGCCCGGCAATGCTCGAAAATCTCCCCGCCGGAGGCATAGCGCTCCGTCGGCACCGTACCGACTTCCTCGAGAAGCGGCATGTAGACATAGGCTTCGATATCGCACCGGATGCCCGGATAGCGGTTCCAGTACCAGGTGCCGCCAAAATCGCCGGCCTGTTCGAGAATACGGAAGGAACTGACGCCAGCCTTGCGAAGCTCAACGGCCGTCAGCAGGCCGCCGAGCCCGCCACCGATTACGGCAACCTCTACCTCTTCCACAAGGGGGTCACGGACCAGCGTCTCTTTGATGTAGGGGTCTTTGACGAATTCCTCGAATTCGCCTTCAGCGTCGATATATTGCGCTTCGCCATCCCGGCGCATGCGCTTGTCGCGCTCGGCCGCGTACTTCCTGCGCAGAGCGTCAGCGTCATAGGCCTTTGTCCCGCCTTCGGTACCTGACATCTGTATCCTCCCCGGATCTCTGTTCTGTTTGCCTGGAGCCAGCCCATGGCCGACTTGCCCGTATATCCGGGCCGGTTCCTTGTTGCGGGATCAAGAATAGCGAAATCCAACTTGCATGCAAGTATGCCAATAAAAGTTTTCTGCCCTGATCCCGGAATTGCAAGTCGAGCCGCCCGGCGCCGGTCCTGCAACAGAAAGTGCCCGGCGGTCGCAGGATTGCCGGCGTCAAAGGGCTGCGGCGCCTTTTACGCCGGACCCAGCGCGTCGATAAAAGCCGCCCTCGCCGCTTCCGCACAGGCCTCGTCTATCTCTGCCGGACCGCCGGAAATGCCGACAGCCGCCATGAGGGTGTCGTCCAGCATGACCGGCACGCCGCCAGGCAATGCGGTGACCTTTCCGTGCGCAAGCAAGCCCTGCTTCACATCCTCATCGAAACTGTTCAGCAGCCCGGAAAAGTCTGCCGTGGGCATACCGAAACTGGCAGCCGTCCAGGCTTTCCATTCCGCATAATCGTTCGATGCAAGGAATGCGCCCGGCATGCGGAGCAGACCGCAGACCAGCCCGGCAGCATCCGTCATCACAATGACGACCGGCGTTGCGGCACCAGCGGCACATTTCTCCGCGGCAGACAACGCGGCCTGTATGGCGGCAGCGGGAGGCGCGGCACTCTTTCTGGACATCTGAAATCACCCGTCTGTTGAACCTCATGACAAGGTTCGCCAGCTCCCGGCCGGGCACAATTCCGGCCGCGCCAAGAAACCTCACATTGTGAGAAAAACTGAAAACTCTCTACCCGGTTCCGAAAACGGCGGACAGTTTTCCGGCTGCAAGGCGCAGGGTGGAGAGCGTTTCAGCGCGCCGATTCGTGATGAAATCGCGAGTGTGCGATGAGGCCGACACGGCCCCGAGCAGCCTTCCGCGGACATCCCTGACCGGCACCGCCAGGCAGAACAGATTGTCGTCGATTTCGCCATCATCCACGCCGAACGCCTGCTCCCTCGTTTTCATCAGTGCACTGCGTATCTCTTCCGGGGCAGTCATGGTTCTCGAGGTCAGGCTGGGGAATGCGCCGGACGACAGATAGACATCAATGTCCCGGTCTGGCAGGTCGGCCAGCAGCACTTTTCCAATCGCGGAACAATAGGCTTCGAGCTGCTGGTTCTCGCGCGTGAACAGCTGGGCGTCGGCAGGCGTGATCTTGACGAGATAATTGACCATTTCGTCTTCCAGCACGCCGAAATGCACGATCGTGTTCAGCGTCTCGCCAAGTTCGGCCATGCCGGGCCGCACACAGTCCCCGAGGATGGCATTGGCATCGAACCGCGCCAGCTCTTTCAGAAAGGCAGGGTTCGGCAGATAGGTGCCCCTCCGCCGACGGAACAGGAGGCCCGAACGGGTCAGTGTCGTGAGGTAGCGATAGGCCGTCGACATAGGCACACCGACCTCCCGGCAAACAGCGTCGATCTCCATCGATTCCGGGCTTTCGAGAAGCAGCCGCAACACCTCCATGGACTTGTCGAAGGACTTGATTGTCGGCGTCGCCATAACTCACCATTCTCACTAACTAATAATATCTGCGGAACATCCGATTGAGGTGTCAACCCGATGGACTAATGTTGCTCCGTCAGAAAAACGCCGCCAGGCTTTGTGACCGCAACTGGAATATCGACGTCCATGAAACGGGCGTAAGCGCCGGTCACAAGGGATAACACGCGCCGTATTCTGTCAGGATAAACATGGAGGAAAACATGAAACGCAAGGCTCTGCTCATTACATCTCTCATCGTCTTTACCGCCGCGCCGCTGGCGCTCGCTGAGGATTTCCTGCCAAGCTGCCAGGAGCGGACGGCGGAGTATTTCGCGGATATCGATGATCCAGCCGCGGCCTGTGATTGCATCGCCTCCAAGGCCTCACCTGAATTGCTCGAGCAGATGGCGGCCGCAGAGACTCCTGCCGAACTGCCGGACGAGGCCAAGGAGATCATGAAATCCTGCGGCTACGCCCTCGAATAGAGCGGAAGCAGGTTTCCCGGCAGCGTGAAACAGACATTGGCATTTGGTCTTCTGCGGAAACCAGATGCCAGGATCTAGCGCACAATATTCCGGTGAGTGAATGGAATTCTCTGAAGGATTACGAATATCAGCACCAATGATCCGATCACGATCTTGGTCCACCAGGAATTCAGGCTGCCATTGAAGGAAATATAGGTCTGCACCAGGCCCATCAGCATGACGCCGATCAGGGTTCCGGCAACATAGCCGGAGCCTCCGGTCAGCAATGTTCCGCCGATGACAACAGCGGCAATGGCGTCGAGTTCCAGCCCGGTGGCGGCAAGCGCATAGCCGGACGAGGTGTAGAACGAGAAGACTATGCCGGAGAAGGCGGCCAGTGTGGAACTGAGCGCGTATATCTGGATGGTCGTCCGCCCCACCGGCACCCCCATCAGGCGGGCCGACTGCATGCCGCCGCCCAATGCGTAAACGCGGTTTCCGAAAGGGGTGAAGTGCGCGAGGACGAAGGCGGCGGCGAAAACCACGGTGAGAATAATGACCGGAATGCCAATAAAGGCATTTCCCGGTAATCGCACACCGGCATTGTTCACCGCGTCGTAAAATCCGTGCTCGATCGGGATCGACTGCTCGCTCACCAGAATGGCAAGGCCGCGCATCAGGAACATGCCGGCAAGCGTGACGATAAAGGGCTGCAGGTTGAAAGCATGGATCACGGCGCCCATGCCTGCCCCGAACAGACAGCCTGCAAGGAGCACGATGCTGAATACGATGAGCGGATGCCAGCCCGCCCCCAGCAGCACAGCTGCAAGAACGCCGGAGAAGGCGATCACAGCCCCCACAGACAGATCAATCCCCCCACTGAGGATAACAAATGTCATTCCGATCGCGGTGACCGCAAGAAAGGCATTGTCAGTCAGCAGGTTGAGAAACACACGCAGGCTGCCGAAGCCTTCATACTGGAGCGATCCGGCCAGGAACAGCAGAACGAACAATCCACATGTGATGAGAACGGGGATCTTGCGGCTGTCTGTCATGAGCGCGCCCCCGGCAGGATGGCCGCCAATTGTCCGCGGAACTCCGGCGACTGGGCAAGGAGAACGGCGATGATGACCAAAGCCTTGATCACGAGATTATAGTCCGGCGGGATGCCGGACAGCACGATCGCCGTATTGATCGACTGGATGATGAGGGCGCCGACCACAGACAGGGAGATCGAGAACCGGCCCCCGGTCAGGCTGGCGCCGCCGATGACAACGGCAAGAATTGCGTCCAGCTCGATCCAGAGGCCGACATTGTTGGCGTCTGCGCCCTGTATGTCGGCTGTCGCAACGAGGCCGGCCATCGCGGCGCAGATTCCCAGTGCGGCATAGGCGAGCAGTTTCAGCCGACGGACAGGCAGGCCGACATACCGGCTCGCCGTCTCATTCGCACCGGTTGATTCGAGAAAGAGACCCAGCGCGGTACGGCGGAAGATGAGAATGGTGAGGGCGGCGACAAGCACAACGATCCAGACCGGGACAGGGAGGCCGATGAACTGCCCCGTGCCGATCCAGGCAAAGGCCTCATTCTGGAAGGTGATGATCTGGCCACCATTGATCAGCTGGGCCACGCCGCGGCCGGCGACCATGAGGATGAGCGTCGCGACGATGGGCTGGATGCCTAGCCACGCAACAAGCGAGCCATTGATGGCGCCCGCAAGGGCGCCCGCAGCAAGGCCGGCGAGCACCGCCTCGGCAATGGAATACTCGCCGCTGGCAATCAAATTCGCTGAAACGGCCCCAGCAATGGCCATGACTGCGCCAACCGACAGGTCTATGCCGCCCGTGGCAATGACGAGGGACATGCCAATGGCCAGTAGGGCCACGGGCGCGGCGCGGTTCAGTATGTCGATCGCCCCGCCGAACAGGCGACCGTTCTCAATGGACATGGCGAAATAGCCGGGATCGAGACACAGCATCAGTAGCCACAGGGATGCGAGCGCGGCCAATGGCGCAAACGCCGGGCGCTGCATCCGGGACCTGAGAGCTTCCACGAGAACGCCGCTCATGAGGCAATTGCCCGCATGATATTGTCTTCGCTGATCTGGTCTCCCGAAAGTTCGGCAACCTTTGCCTTGTCTCTCAGGACGACAACCCGGTCGCTGAAGGCAACGACTTCTTCCAGTTCCGAGGAGGCGACCAGCAAGCCCATGCCGGTTGCGCAGAGCTGACGTATAAGACGCAGGATTTCGGCATGCGCGCCGACATCGATGCCGCGTGTGGGTTCGTCCAGGATCAGAATATCAGGATCTGTAGCCATCCAGCGGGCGAGGATGACCTTCTGCTGGTTACCGCCGCTCAGCTGGCCCACCGGCTTTTCCGCATCCGGCGTCGCGATCTTCAGATCACCGATCGCGTTTCTGGCCAGTTCGTCCTGTTCCTTGCGTGACAGGGGCCTCCAGAAGCCGCGGCGTGCCTGCAGGGCGAGGATTATATTCTCCCTCACGCTGAGTTCTGCCACGATGCCGCTGGTCTTGCGGTCCTCCGGGCAAAGCGCGATGCCCACTTCAATGGCGCGCCCCGGCGAAGCAAGATTTACGCGCGCGCCACGAATGCGGACCTCGCCGGAATCCAGGGCATCCAGTCCGAACAATGCCCGGCAGGTTTCCGTGCGGCCGGACCCCAGCAGGCCGGTCAGCCCAACGGCTTCCCCGGCATGTATATCGACGCTGATTTCGCGGATCGACCGCGCGACGCTGATCTTGTCGACAGCAAGCAAAGACTCTCCGGACCTCTGGCCGGCGGCGGCCTGATGCTTGCCGGCCTCAGCCTTCAGCTCGCGACCCAGCATGTGCTCGATCAGCTTCGGCCGGGGCAGTGCGGAGGCTTCGAACGTCCCGACTTTCCTGCCATTACGGAGGACGGTTATCCTGTCCGACAGGGCATAGACCTGGTCGAGGAAGTGGGTGACGAAGATGATGCCAAGCCCCTTGTCTCGCAAACGGCGGACAATTGAGAAGAGAAGGTCAACCTCATCAGAGTCGAGGCTGGCTGTCGGCTCGTCGAGGATGAGCACATCGGCAGACTGGGCCACGGCGCGGGCGATGGCGACCATCTGCTGTTCCGCAACGGACAGGAGCCCAAGCGGGCGCCGGACATCCAGCCGGATGCCAAACGCCGTCAGCGCTTCCTGTGCGAGACTGTTCATCCTCGCCCGGTCTATCAGGCCAAACCGCCGCGGCTCACGGCCCAGTAACAGGTTTTGCGACACGGTCAGGTTGGGAAGGAGGTTCACCTCCTGGTACACCGTGCTGACACCGGTCGCGACAGCTCCGCCGGCCGATTGCGGCGCGTAGGGCTTGCCCGCAAGCTGCATGCCGCCGGCATCCGGTCGGTAGACGCCGGTCATCACCTTGATCAGCGTGGACTTGCCCGCGCCATTCTCTCCCAGAAGGGCGTGGACCTCTCCCGGCCGCAGGTCAAAATCCACACCATCAAGGGCAAGCACCCCCGGGAATTCCTTCCGGATACCTGTCAGGGACAGCAGCTCAGTCATGGATCAGTCCGGCGCCCCCGTCCGCTTTGCATGCTCCTCCGCGGCCGTTTCCTGCGTATAAAGATCCCCGTTCACGGCAATGAGCTTCGGCACGTCGCCACCTGCGAGATAGGTGTCGATGGCATCAAAGGCCGGTGCGCCCATATAGGGGCTGAGTTCGACCGTCGCATTCACATCGCCATCCATCATCGCCTTGAAAATGTCCGGAATGGCATCGACGGAGACGACGAGGATATCATCGCCGGGGTCGATCCCGGCTTCTTTCATCGCGAGCACGGCACCCAGCGCCATTTCATCATTATGGGCCCAGAGCGCGCAGATGCCGGCGGGGTCTTCCGCCTTGAGGAAGGCTTCCATCACTTCCTTGCCCTTGGAGCGGGTGAACTCGGCCGTCTGGGTCCGGATGATCTGTGCATCCGGATAGTCGGCGATGACTTCGTTGAAGCCTGCCATCCGGTCTATCGCGGCGGTTGCACCGACCGTGCCCTGCAGCTCGACAATGTCGCAATCGCCGCCGGTTTCCTCCATCAACCAGCGGGCGGCCTTGCGGCCTTCCTCGACAAAGTCGGAGGCGACGCGGGTGAGGTACAGGCTGTCATCTTCCAGCGCCATGTTGCGGTCGACGATCACGACAGGAATGCCGGCGCGTTTCGCTTCCGTCAGCACGGGCTTCCAGCCGGTTTCGACAACCGGGGCCACGATGATCGCATCGACGCCCTGCGCGATGAAGCTGCGGATCGCCTTGATCTGGTTCTCCTGCTTCTGCTGGGCATCCGAGAATTTGAGATTGATGCCGCGCGAATCCGCTTCCGACTTCACAGCCTCGGAGAAAGAGGTGCGCCAGCCGCTTTCCGAACCGATCTGCGAGAAGCCGATGGTCAGCGCGTCGTCATCTACTTCGCCGCCGCCCGACCCGCAGGCTGCCAGCGTGACGAGCCCCAATGCATAGATCATCTGTTTCATGTTCTTCCTCCGCCTCATCCGGTGGCTGCCTAGATCCAGCCGCCATCCACTATGAAATTCTGTGCCGTGCACATGCGCGCATCGTCTGACGCCAGGAACAGCGCCATGGCGCAGATATCCGCCGGCTTGAGTTCCGTCTTCAGAGACTGTCCGCGCTCGATTTCCTGCTTCACCTCATCGCCGACCCAGAGGCTCAGCTGTTTCGGCGTCATCACCCAGCCCGGCACCAGCGTGTTGATGCGGATATTGTCCGCACCGAGATCACGGGCGAGGCCGCGCGTCATGCCTTCCATACCGGCTTTCGAGGTCGTGTAGCCGGTCATGCCGCCCTGGCATTCATACCAGCTCATCGAGCCGAAATTGATGACCGATCCGCCGCCAAGAGACTTCATCTGGCCCTGCACGGCCTGTATCGCGAAGAAGGCGTGGCGCAGATTGACTGCGATCCTGTCATCCCAGTATTCGGGGGTAACGTCGCGCAGATCGTGCCGCGTATCGTCGGCGGCATTGTTGACCAGCACACCGATGGGCCCGTCCCGTTCGCCGGCCTCCGCGATGATCTGTTTCAGACGGGAGACATCACGCAGATCTGATTCGGCAAATGTGGCGCCTGTCTTCTGCGCAAGGGCAGCGCCCGCTTCTGTCTGTATGTCGACAAAGGTGACGATGGCCCCCTGCTGCGCGAACGCCTCGACCAGCGCCGCGCCAATCCCGGTCGCGCCGCCGGTGATGAAAGTGTGGCGGCCGTTCAGGCTGGGATAGGTGTTGGTGAGCTTCGTCATCGCGCCAGCCTGCTAATGCGAGTGCTTCGGCACGTCAGCGCCGCGGCAGCCAACGAGGAAGTCAAAGTCACAGCCTTCGTCCGCCTGCAGAACATGGTTGCGATACAGCTCCACATATCCGCCCGTGGCCGGGAGGCTGAAGCGTTCACGCAGAGCATCCAGCCGCGCATCGATCTCGTCCTGCGGCACGTCGAGATGCAGGCGGCCAGCCGGGGCGTCGACCTCGATCATGTCACCTTCACGGACGGCGGCGAGCGGGCCGAGCTCCATGGCCTCCGGCGCAACATGCAGCACCACAGTGCCGAAGGCCGTGCCGCTCATGCGGGCGTCAGAGATTCGTACCATGTCGGTCACACCCTGCGCCAGCAGCTTCGGCGGCAGGCCCATATTTCCGACCTCGGCCATGCCCGGATAACCCTTCGGCCCGCAATTACGGAGCACCATGATGCAGGTCTCGTCGATATCGAGGTCCGGGTCCGCAATGCGGGCCTTGTAGTCTTCAAAACTGTCGAACACGACCGCCCGGCCGCGATGGGTCATGAGCTTGGGGTCTGCCGCCGAGGGCTTCAGCACTGCGCCGCGCGGGGCGAGGTTGCCCCTCAGGATGCAGATGCCGCCACTCTCCACCAGCGGAGTGTCGAAGGTGCGGATGACTTCGTCATCATGGCACGGCGCATCGGCGACATTATCCCATATCGTGCGGCCATTCGCCGTGAGGGCATCCCTGTGGAGCAGGTCATGCTCTCCGAGGCGGCGCAGCACGGCGGGCAGGCCGCCCGCATAGAAGAACTCCTCCATCAGGAACCGGCCCGAGGGCTGCAGGTCGACCAAGGTCGGAACGTTGCGACCAAGTTCCTGCCAATCGTCGAGCGAGAGATCGACACCGATCCGCTGCGCAATGGCTTTCAGATGGATCACGGCATTGGTGGAGCCGCCGATCGCGGCATTGGTACGGATGGCGTTTTCGAAGGCTTTCCGCGTGAGGATTTTCGACAGCGTCAGGCCTTCCCGCACCATCTGCACGATCCGCGCGCCGGACATCTGGGCGAGGCTATAGCGCCGGGAATCAACGGCCGGGATCGCGGCATTGTGGGGCAGTGTCACGCCCAGCGATTCCGCCATGCAGGCCATGGTGGAAGCCGTGCCCATCGTGTTGCAGGAGCCGGCTGAGCGGGACATGGACTGCTCCGCGCTCATGAAATCGTCGAGCGTGATCTCGCCCGCATTCAGCTGCTCGTTCATGCGCCAGACGATGGTGCCGGAGCCGATGGCCTGGCCCTTGTGGCGGCCGTTCAGCATCGGGCCGCCGCTGACGGCAATGGCGGGCACATCGCAGCTGGCCGCGCCCATCAGCAGCGCCGGCGTGGTCTTGTCACAGCCGACGAGCAGGACCACGCCATCGATGGGATTACCCCGGATCGCCTCTTCCACATCCATGGAAGCGAGGTTGCGGGTCAGCATGGCGGTGGGGCGGAGGTTCGATTCGCCGTTCGAGAAGACCGGAAACTCGACCGGGAAGCCGCCCGCCTCATAGACACCGCGTTTCACCCGCTCCGCCACATCGCGCAGGTGCGCATTGCAGGGGGTCAGTTCCGACCATGTATTGCAGATTCCGATGACCGGGCGGCCGTCAAACAGGTGTTCCGGAAAGCCCTGATTCTTCATCCAGGACCGGTACATGAAGCCGTTCTTGTCGGCGGTTCCGAACCAGGCCTGCGACCGGAGTTTCCACTTTTCGCCCGCCATTTTCCCCCGATTCCTCTCCCGTAACGAAAAAAAGTTACCGTTATCATTGTTCTCCTCTGGTCATACGATATAGGTAGCCCCATGCCAACACATCTGGTGGCCATACCGTTGAAACCGCGACGCATCACAGCCGAGATCGCCCGTGTGGCGGGCGTTTCCGACCGGGCTTTCGGGCCGGGGCGGGCGCGATGAATCTGGTCCAGTATCTTGATGATGCAGGCGAAGCCGCCGTTGCGCGGGTGGCGGATGGCGAGGCGCTGGTTCCGCTTCGGGGCACGGGCTCAATGTATGCGCTCGTGCGCGAAACTGTCCGGTCCGGGAGCCCGCTTGCGGAGGCGGTGACAGCGGCGGAGGGACCGGAGCGCCTGTCCTATGAGACGCTGATCCGCGCGGGCCGGATCCTGCCGCCCATCCTGCATCCGGACCCGGCGCACATGCTGGTCACCGGCACGGGCCTCACGCATCTTGGCAGCGCCGATGCGCGGGACGCGATGCATGCGAAACTCTCGGGCGGTGACGCCGACCTCACCGACTCCATGAAGATGTTCCGCCTGGGCGTGGAGGGTGGCAAGCCTGCGCCGGGAGAAACGGGCGCGCAGCCGGAATGGTTCTACAAGGGCGATGGCGGCTGCCTCGTCGCGCCGGGGCATGATTTACCGCTGCCCGCCTTCGCGCTGGATGGCGGCGAGGAGCCGGAGATTGCCGGTATCTATTACATTGACGAAAACGGCCAGCCGCGCCGGATCGGCTTCTGCCTCGGCAACGAGTTCTCCGACCACAAGATGGAACGGATCAATTACCTCTACCTCGCCCATTCGAAGCTGCGCGCGTGTGCGATCGGACCGGAACTGCGGCTGGGCCCGCTGCCACAAAACATTCGCGGCAAGTCCCGGATCCTGCGCGGCGACGACACCGTCTGGGAAAAGGACTTCCTGAGCGGCGAAGACAATATGAGTCACAGCATCTCCAATCTTGAAGTGCATCATTTCAAGTATGCGGGCTTCCGGCGCCCGGGTGATATTCATGTCCATTTCTTCGGTACGGCGACGCTGAGCTTCGCAGACGGCATAGCGGTGCAGCCGGGCGATACGTTCGAGATCGCGGCGCCGGATTTCGGCCGCCCGCTGCGCAACCGGCTCGTGCAGGAGGAGGATGCAGGCGCGTGCCTACCCATACCCCTATGACTGACAAACGCCAGACAGGCGGACAAGACATAAAGAATGACCAAGGGAGGAACACCACAATGAGAATCCGGATCGCCGCAATCGCCGCAGCCACCCTGCTTGCCGGGTGCAGCACTGTCGAAGCGCAAACGCCTGTTTCCATCGATCGCAGCGCACCGATCGGGACCATCGAGCCGGAAGTCTACGGCCAGTTCCTCGAACATCTCGGCGCGCAGCCCTATGGCAGCATCTGGGTCGGGGAAGACAGCGATATTCCCAATACGGACGGCATAAGGGATGATGTGTTTGCCGCGCTGGACGCGCTCGACATTCCTGTCATCCGCTGGCCGGGCGGGTGCTATTCAGACCGCTACCAGTGGCGTGACGGCATCGGCGAACGCGCAATCCGCACGAACGCGGCCTGGGGCGGGACGGAAGAACCGAACACATTCGGCACGCATGAATTCTTCAATTTGGCCGAACGGCTGGGCGCGAAGACATATCTGAACATCAATCTCGGCACGGGCACGCCGAAGGATGCGGCAGACTGGCTGGAATACATTACCGCCACGCTGGGCGACCGGGCGGATGAGCGCCGCGCCAATGGCCGTGAAGAGCCCTGGACCATTGACTACCTTGCTATCGGCAACGAGACTTGGGGATGCGGCGGCCACATCACGGCCGAGGCCTATGCGGACATGTATACGCTGTTTGCCAGCTTCGCGAAGACTGAAGGCGAACAGCCGCTCCGCATAATCTCCGGTTCGCATGACAACAATATCGAATATTCCGACACGGTGCTCAGCCACCCCTACATAGGCGGCCTGTCGGAAGGTATTTCCGTACATGTCTACAGCCTGCCCACCGGCGACTGGGGCAAGAAGGGCGTCGCCGTCGGCTTCCCTGAAGAGGAATGGATTTCCACCCTGCACCGTGCCCTCCGCATGGAGG
>MDSW01122514.1_pt1 | contig 15166 bp, 17 predicted proteins | sample 811171 | NCBI WGS metagenome assembly MDSW01 (sample SAMN05326641, study PRJNA326480) | marine metagenome | isolation source: seawater | place: Atlantic Ocean: North West | collected 2012 | reverse complement strand
GAGGGGTCATGGTATGAGGGTACCCGGAAAGGTTGAAGGGCCGAATCCAGCCCTTTTATTGACATTCTGATGCCATTAGTTATTGACAATGAGATGTCAATAACCATACCTTAGCTGCTTTCCCATTGCCAGGCCAGGGTTTCCTGATCGGATCCGGCCCCATCCCTGATTTGGAGCTTGAGCATGTTCATGAAGAAGAACGTCCCGGCTGTTCCCGATCGGGTGGGTGGGGGTTCACCTCTGAAGCCGAGGTCACCAGGTGGATTCACGCTCATTGAACTGATGATCGTGATCGTTGTGGTGGCTGTTCTGGCTGGTCTGCTCATTCCATCCCTTGATCAGGTATCCCATCGCTCCCGTGTCACGGAAGACATGGTGAATCTTCGTTCGCTCCAGACGGCTCATTACCAGTACGCGGTGGAATCCGGAGGTCAGTTTGCCGACGCTGGACTCTCCCATGGTGGGCTTGCCAACGAGAAGATCGCATGGCTGAATACTCTGGGTCGATACGTCAAGATCGATGGAATCATCCGATCGCCTCTGGATCAGAGTCAACATTGGGATGTCCCCATTGAGGGCACGACGGATCGATTTCGTCGAACCAGCTACGGCTGGAACAATTATCTGTCCCGAACCAAGTCCCCGGATGCAGCGATTGATCCGAAAAGTGCGGCAGATCGATTGAGCCGCATCAAGCATCCCTCCAGCACGGTGCATTTTCTTCACATGGTCGGGACTGGTTCCTTTGCGGGATCAGATCATGTTCATGTCGAAAATTGGTGGATTGGAGATTCCCATCCCAATGCTGCACCGATCCTGGCTGCCAACCATGTTCAAACCAACATCGTCTCAGGTGAGGCGAAAAGCAAGCATGCCAGAGCCAACTACGGTTTCGTCGATGGCTCCGTGCAGACCTTGCACTTCAGTGATGTCTTTCTTCGGCCAGATCACAATCGATTTGATCCGAAGATTGCCGGGCAACGTTCATTCCAATAGAGAAGTGAGGAGATCTATTCATGGCTTTGTTTAAAAAAGAGAGTGGTGCTCGACCGCAGGGGCGGTTCTCCACCATGTTTTCGTGTCTTGCCATCGTGGCAATGATCGGATTGGCTTATCCGGTTCTGGGCGAGGGTGATGATGACGGGCATGAGGGACATGCTGGCGACATCTACATCGGTATCAAGAACGGCGCGCTCTTCACCGGGCTGATTGGAAGTCATGATCATGATGACGACCATGACCATGGTGATGACGATGATCACGACGATGACCATGGCGATGACCACGATGACGACCATGGCGATGACGATGATCATGATGACGACCATGGCGATGATGACGATGGTCACGATGACGACCATGGCGATGACGATGGTCACGATGACGACCATGGTGATGATGACGATGGTCACGATGACGACCACGGTGATGACGATGGTCATGATGACGACCACGGTGATGACGATGGTCATGATGACGACCATGGCGATCATGACGAGTACCCTGAAGTCCGTGTCTTCGGTGCTGAAATGGGCGAGCTTGGTATCCCCGGGTTCACCTCGGATCCAGGGTGGGAGGCCTATCCCGGTACGTTCTCACCTGATACATGGCTTGGCTGGAATGCCATGCACGGTCTTGGGCGTTGGAATGGAGCTGGATACGATGAATCTCTTCCTGAGATCATGACGATCAGCTACGGCGCTGGTGGTCCGTCCTTTACAGTCGGTGACGCTGCTGTCAATGGATTCGAACTGGCCTGTGCCGTTGATGGAAGTTTTCACCTCCATCTGAATTTCCTTCTGACCGATGACAACGGCGGTGATGCCCAGCCGGGGATCTATCTCCTTGAACTGGAGATGTATGCCCTGAATACGGAACTGGCGAAATCCGAGCCATTCTGGATCGTGTTCAACCACGGCGCAAGTGAGGAAGATCACGAGGCCGCCATCGAGTGGGTAGAAGAGAACCTGGCTGAAGAAGAGCACTGTGACGCTGATCTTGATGGCGACCATGACATCGACGTCGAGGATCTTCTGAGTCTGATCGAGGACTGGGGCTGTGCAGGAGACGCCTGTGCAGGCGATGTCAATGACAACGGTGTCACCGACATCGAGGATCTGCTGGACCTGATCGCAGACTTCGGTGGTGACTGCCACTGATCGACTGATCGTTGGCGACAGTCATACACGCAAGGCCCCCTGCATCGGCAGGGGGCCTTGTCTCATGCTGGAGATCACTCAGGCTATTCTGTGGCTCCAATCGCCCTTTGGGGGTCACCGCGTCTGATTTCATACGGAGGATTCGCATGTCATCACAGGACGACATCAAGCAATGCATTGAGACCTATTACGAGGCACTTCGAACATCCAGCTCCGAGCGTGTTCGAGCGGTCTTTCATCCCGATGCTCGCATTACCGGCTACCTGCCCGATGGCTTGCATGAAATGACCCTGGAGGAATTCTCGGCCTTTGTGGGCTCACAGCAGCCATCTCCAGTCGAATCAGGCGAAGAGGCCATGATGGAGCTTCTCTCCTGTGAGATCGCCGGGCAGACCGCTGGCGTTCGGCTCCGGGAGTCCTATCTCGGCATGGTCTTCCTGGACACGCTCTCGATGCTGCAGTGCGAGGGCGAGTGGCGGATCTACAACAAGCTCTTTCACGTTGAGCAGTGATGCCGTACCGGGTCTGCGGATCAAGGGCTGAGGGACGCTCGCTGATCGGCCAGCTCAAAATGATGACGGTTGTCGATCTGCTTCATGACCAGGGGAGGTGGCCAGGGCTACTATGACATACCTTTTCATCCGGAGCTGAACACCATGACAACCGTACTGGCCACGAGACCCGGCACCCTGGAGGAGTTGCAGGCTTCCGGATGGTCCTCGCGAACCGTCAAGGATGAATTGAGGGTCAATCTGATCGAAGCCATGGCTTCCGGTGAGCCTCTGTTCCCAGGCATCCTTGGATACGAGGAAACGGTCATTCCAGAAGTGATCAACGGTATCCTCGCAGGACATGATCTCCTCTTTCTTGGCGAAAAGGGGCAGGCCAAGAGTCGACTGATGAGGCTGATGACCCGCTTTCTCGACGAGTGGATTCCCTATCTCGATATCCCAGGCAGTCCGGTTCACGAGGATCCCATCCATCCCATTACCCATGAAGGCAAGGCGTTGGTGGCGAATCGTCCGGCATCCGAGATTCCGATCGCCTGGTGGCATCGAGACGATCGTTATGCGGAGCGATTGGCGCCAGGCACCAAGTTCGCGGATCTCATCGGCGAAATCGATCCTGCCAAGATCCTCTCCGCCGGCGCCAGCCTCAACACGGAAGAAGCGTTGAGTTTCGGTTTGATCCCGCGGATGCATCGTGGGCTTTTCGCCATGAATGAATTGCCTGATCTGGATGATCTCGTTCAGGTCGGTCTCTTCAATATTCTCGAAGAGCGTGATGTTCAGATCCGTGGTTATCCCGTGTCGTTCGATCTGGACGTGTGTGTCCTTTTCAGTGCCAACCCGGCGACCTACAACCGATCCGGCAAGGTCATCCCCCAGTTGAAGGATCGGATCGGGTCGACCATCGTGACTCACTATCCCCGAGAGCGCGACCTTGGTATGGACATCACCCGTGAGCAGTCCATGGCTGATGGGCTGCAGGAGGAGGATCATGACTATCCCGTCATGGTGCCTCGGTTCATGGCTGAAGTCGTCGAGCAGATGGCCATCGAGGCACGCAACAGCAAGTGGGTGGATCATGATTCCGGTGTCTCGGCCCGCTTCAGCATCGCCAACTACAAGACCATGGTCAGTAGCGCCAGGCGTCGAGCCATTCTTCTGAAGAAGGAGGGTGAGCCGGTTCCGGCTGTGCCACGCATCAGTGACCTGGCGCACTTTCACAGTTCCGCGATCGGCAAGCTGGAACTCGACATGATGGGGTCCCATCAGATGACCGAATCACAGGTGCTCGATGCCATCATGGCCCAGGCGGTCGGAGTGGTCTTCGATGAATACGTCGACGAGCATGGTCTTGGTGAGATTGCCGAGATCTTCGCCCAAGGTGTACGCGTCGAAGTTGGAGATCTGCTTCCCAGTGCGCAGTATGTCGAGATGCTCAAGCGAGTCCCGCCAGCCTGGGAGAAGGCCTTCGAGGTGAATGCGGCCGAGGATCCCGCGGTCAGGGCAAGCTGCGTCGAGTTCGTTCTGGCAGGCCTCTGGGCGACTGATCGCATCAGCCGTGGGCAGCGGCATGGTCGAGTCGAATATGTCATCTGATCGATCCAAGCCGCGACGAGCCGGCGGAATCGTCCACAGTTATCTGGGGTATGACCCGAAGCGGTTCCCGCCTCCGACATCGCCACCATCCGATGGGATGGTGGACGCGGCGATGGACCATCTCATGCACTACGGCAGCTATCGTTCACTGACGGACGAGGAGCTTGCCAATGCCATCGAGATCGATCCCTCGCAGATCTCCGGCCTTGGCCCCAGTCTGGATGCCATGATCGCGTTGCTGGAGGAACAGAAGCGCAGAATTCTCGAGACGTATGATCCTGCGCCTTCGTTGTCGGAGTCCCATGAGACGCAGAGGCAAGCCATCGCCTCGCTCAAGCCACCGACCGAATTGATGGCGCAGGTCTTCGAGCGAGCGGTCGAACGAGACTCCATCCCCGAACTGGAACGACTCTGGTATCGAGTCGGTGGGGAAAGCAGCCCCTTGGGCCCACCCTTGATGCGTGTCATCGCCACCCTGGCCATCCGTCTTGAAATCGAACAGCTGCTCAGTGCCTACGCCTTTTCGGGCTCCGAAGTGGTTACTCCGACTGAAGCCGTTGAGCTCAAGGAGACTCTTGAGAAGATCGATGAACTCCTGGAGCAACTCAAGGAGGCTCGAAAGAATGCCAAGGTTGCCCTGATCGACATGGACGCACTTCGTGAATTCGTCGAGGACGCCGACATCGAGGATCTGGAGGGCATGAGGCAGCAGATCCAGGACATGATCCGCGCCCAGGCCGAGGAGGCTGGTCTGGAACAGGGCCCCGACGGCTATCGTCTTGGGCCCCGTGCGTTGCGAACCATCCAGGGAAAACTGCTGGATGAGATCTTCAGTGAACTGGATGCCTCCAGATCCGGCCGACATGAGGGGCCGATTGCCGGCGAAGGTGTTGTCGAGCTGGAGCGGAGTCGTCCTTACGAGTTCGGGGATTCGGCGGCGCATCTCAATATCAGTCAGACACTCACGAATGCGGCCATTCGCAGCGGTTCGGAGCGATCCGATTTTCGGATCAGCATGGATGACATCGATATCCATCAGACACGCAACAATCCAAAGGCTGCTACCGCGGTCATCATGGACATGTCCGGTTCGATGCGTTCCGGTGGCCAGTATGTCACCTGCAAGAAGATGGCCTTGGCTCTGGATGGTCTGATTCGACGTGAGTATCCCGGAGATCATCTGTCGTTGATCGAGATGTCCACGTTTGCACATCGCAGACATGTCTCGGAGCTTCCGGAGATGATGCCCAAGCCGGTCACGATCCACGATCCGGTCGTTCGTCTTCGAGTTGACATGTCGGATCCGTCCGTCTCGGAGATGATGGTGCATCCGCATTTCACGAATATCCAGGCTTCAATGGCGATGGCGAGGACACTCCTTGCGGGGCAGGACACGCCCAATCGTCAGATCATGTTGATCACGGACGGGCTTCCTACTGCGCACTATGAAGGTGAACAGCTCTACCTGCTCTATCCTCCGGATCCACTCACCGAGCAGGCCACGATGCGTGAAGCGCATCGATGTGCCAAGGAAGGGATCGTGATCAACACGTTCCTGGTGCCGAGCTGGAGTCAGGACTCCGAGGACATCGCTTTCGCGCATCGCCTGGCCGAAGCCACTCGTGGCCGTGTTTTCTTCACAGCCGGTCATGATCTCGACCGTTTCGTGCTGTGGGATTACCTGCAGCAGAAGCGTCGCATCATCGGCTGATTCGGACTCTATGACCTGGGCACGCCGCGTCTGGCGGCGAGGCGGAACATCGGCCAGAAGCATCGCTGCATCATCGTCCAGAGGCGACTCCAGCCATGGCGGACATGGGAGGTGACCCGGATCACGACTTCGCATCTGGCATCATCCAGCTTGGATACCCGGATCGTCAGGAGTCGAGGTCGAATGAAGCGAAAGCCGATGGCATACGCGCCATAGCCGTATTCAAGATCTCGCTCACAGATCTGATCGCCTTCTTCGATTCGTGTGATCACGCCACAGAAGTTCATCAGTGGTCCGTGGTGTGCGTTCAATGTGCCAATATCGAATCCACATGCCGTCGAGCCGTCTTCCTGTGGGGTCTCAAGGAATTCCACTCGCCATGGCCACAGCTGGCCTTGTGTAAACGTTTCGGGGCGCAGCAGCCACTGCCATGTGGAGGTCATCGATCGATTGATGGTGCACGCATATTCGAAGACATGTTCCCGGAAACGAGGCGGGCATGGTGCGCTGGGAAGTGACATGAATGGCCTCAGGTAGTTGGTTGGGGGCCTTGGTTGATGATGTCGTTGGCGACATCAATACCGCTCTGAACCGCTTCTTCAATGGAGGGGTCCTCCTTCCAGTCGCCGGCGATCCAGATCCCTTTCGGCAGATCCGCGAGCGCGTGACCTTCCGAGATCCGCGGCAGGGCACGGCTCACGACACTGTTGCGGACCCAACTCCATGCGGACGCATCGACACCAAGCATGGCAGCGGCTTCGGCCTGTACGGCCTCGACATCGACCTGAGGCGGACCGCCACGGTATGGCCGCAGGCTCACAAGAAGCGTGTGTGTGTCCTCGGGTCCGTAACCGGGCGCGACTCCACTGGGCGAGCAGATCAGATTGATCATGCCTGTGCCACTGCCGTTGAGCACGATGAGAGGTGCCTGCAGGACGGGTTGCGGTGTCGTGAAATGACAGGCCATGGTTCCGGACCATCCCATGGCATGAGCATCGAGTGAGCGGCCCAGAAGCCGAACGGACTGTTCGAACGTCGTCGCCAGCACGATTCGCTCTGCAGGAAACGCCTCGCCCTGACTGCATTTCACATGGTCTCCCGGCTTGACGCTGATGACTTCATGGCCAAGTCGGACATGATCTTGGATGGGGGCGGCCATGGCTTGGGCAAGTTGTTGCATGGAACCGCTGGGAAGCTCAGCCTCTCCAGTTGCGAAACGATGAAGCGTACGCAGGAAACGATCGGCTGGTACATCAAGTGCTTCATCCAGAAACACGCCGCCAAAGAACGGGCGAAGGAAGGTCTCGACAAAGCGTCTTCGAAAGCCAGCCTGCCTGATGACATCCGCTGCCGTTCCCGTCTGCGTTTCCCCTTCGTTGATGCGGCGAGCCCAGCGACGGCATCGTTGTGCTGCGAGGAGATCCCGAAACCCGACCAGCCCTCTCAGCAATGGTTGGCAGGCGGCCAGTGGTGACTTCTTGGGGTCGATCACCTTGATACGGTGACGACCGTCCCAGACCATCGCGCCCGGAAGAAACGAGTGTCTCGGGACAACGTCGCGTGGAACAAGTGACTCCAACGCGGCGTAATTGGACATGGAGACCTGAAAGCCTCGGTCGCACCAGATCTCGCCTGCCTGTTCGCTGCCCAGTCGTCCGCCGAGACGGTCTGTGGATTCCAGAACAGTGACTGGAATCGACTTGGCTGCGAGGGTGCGTGCACAGGCCAGACCGGCCATGCCGGCGCCGATGACAATGACTGGTAGGGGAGAAGTCATGGCGTCACACCGTAGCGAATCATCCGAACCCGGGCGAGCGGCTTCTGGTCCAGGCCGCCTTCAGAATCAGAGCGAATGGGATCCACCACACGAGATCGTTGAAGATGATGATGACGCCGAAGGACCAGGTGATGTCTCCCATGAGTGCAGTCTGGATGAATCCGATCGGGCCGAAGATCTTGCCAAGGAACCCAACCAGAACGATGGGCCAGTGTCTCATCGGATCGAAGGCGGCGATGAAGTAGCCGATGCCATACACACCGACAATCATTCCGATGCACTGCCACAGAAACGGGTAGTGGGGCGGTTCCATGCCGAGTCCGGTGAAGGCCCACTCGGGAAAGAGCACCGCCCAGGCACCGAACAGCACGTTGTAGCCCGCTGCGATGATCAGCGTGATGGTCATCCATTTCGGAATCGGAGGCGTCTTCATGCTGACAGTCTAGGCACGACTTGCAGGCCCGAATGTTCGATGAGCCCGATCAGCACACCTCACTCGGTTCCAGTCGTCTTCCCACCCAGGTGGACACGGCCGGCTGGATCGATGGTCGTCCTGGGGTTCCATGCGATTTCCCAGGGATTGCCGTCAGGGTCCGCGAAGTAGCCTCGGACACCGCCCCAGGGAGGCGAAGATGGTTCGACCAGGATGCGGCCTCCGGCTTCGACAGCACGATTGAGAATGCGATCGATGTCATCACGTTCATGCACATTCTGGGAAAGCGTGACCGTGACTCCTTCAGTGGTACCGGCCGCGATTCCCGCGTCCTCGGCCAGTGCGTCACGTGGAAAGAGGGCGAGGATCTGACCCGACATGTCGAAGAAGGCGACCTTCGGACCACTTGAGGGATGTTCTTCAAGTCCCATGCTGGCATAGAACGATCGACTTCGATCAAGATCCGTCACACCCAGCGTGATGAATGAGATGTTGGGTCGAAGCGCTGTCATGAGCTGCGGTCCCTTTGATCGTTCATCAGACCCAGATCGCGACCAGTGCCATCAGGCCCGCACCCAGGAAAGCCCAGGCAAGCCGACGACCTCGATTGGTTCCACCCGGGAAGAATTCCTCCCGGACGATGTCCAGGGTTGCGATATAAAGGAAGGTTCCGGCCGCGACTGCCTTGAACCACGCCTCGGCGGCACCACTGCCCTCGCCGAAGGCATCGATGGCGACGCCGCCCAGGATGACTCCGAGGGGTGTGCTGCAGACGAAGACGAGCAATGACGGAATTCTGGTTCGTGGTGGTACCTGAGCTTCGCGGAAGGTCGAGCCAAGCGCGAAGCCGGCGGCCCCCTTGTGGGCCAGGATGGCAATGAGCAGGACACCGGCGCCGGCGGCCGAAGAGATGCCCAGGGTGACGCCTGCGATCAGGCTGTGGATGGAGAGCGTGAGCAGCAGCAGGTAGGGGGTGAGGCCGCCACTCTTGCCGGCTTCAAGGAAAGCGGCTGCTTCTGGCGTGTCACCCTTGGAGCCGCCAGCCATGGCCCGGGGAATCACCCGTTCAAGACCCAGAACGAGAAGAAACGCCAGTGTCGCTACGGCATAAGCGGCCGGGTAGTCGAGCTTTGGATAAGCGGCAGCAAACCCGTCACTGGCATCCGCAAGCAGGTGGATGAGCCCTGCTGCCAGGAGCACGCCACCGGCGAAGCTGTTGCCGTATGCGATCGCGTTGGATCCGGCACGTCGAGCGGCCAGCCAGGGTGCGAAGACACCGAAGGCTCCGACGATCGCGATGAGGCCTGCCCAGAGGAGGACCATCGAAAAGCTGATGGGTGCTGTTGTCGCCGTTGATGCAAGCATGGAGGTGCAGTGTATGGCATCGAGTGGCTGCACTGCAGGTGTTGTATGATTCATTCATGTCGGAGGAGTCGAAAACAGGACCGTCAGCGGATCCGGGAACCTCGGCTCCCAGCATCCTCTTTGAACTGTCACGTTTCGTCCTGCCGATCCTGATCGGTCTGGCTGCTGCCTGGAGTCTCCAGCACTGGCTTGTTCTTCCAGAACTTGGATATCCGGGGGGTGTTCGTCGCACCATCGCGTTGTCCGAGAGTCTGGCTGATGGCGTCCTCGATGGTGATGATGAGATTGCAGTCATCATCAGCAATTCTGCGGGTGTCGAAGGCGTGGATGCCTCCATCGTGCAGGCCGCCGCTCCAGAAGGCTGGAAGATCTACAACTTCTCCATCAACGGATCCAATCAGATCGAGATCCGGATGCTCGCGGATACCCTGGCCGAGGCCGGTGCGGATCTCGTGATCTGGTTGATGCGTCCCAATCTGCTCGTGCCGCCACGCCCCATGCATCCGGATGTACTTCATGCCTGGGGATTTGCAGGCTTTGCCGAGGGCAGTGAATGGCTTGCGGCGCCCTGGATCGATGAAGCTTCCCTCGAGCAGCTCACGGCAGGTCCATGGGAGACCTCTCTGCACTTCAGGCGTCGCTGGCTCGATGAGATCAACTACTCGATGCGACGCAGCATGCGAACGGGCATCCGAACACCGGATGACCGGGACTGGGTGTCGCCCTACAACCTTGAACTCGAACTTGAAGGCCCCAAGTTGGATCGCCATCTCGGCGATATCGCATCCATCACGACTCGAGCCATGCCGAAGCTCGAAGCCACAGGAGCGGGGTCGGGGCGAGCCTTCATCACCGAGATGGCGGAGGATTTCGAACATCGTGATGCGACGCTCGGAATCATCATTGCCCCGACGCATCCCACTCTTGATGAACAGTTCCGTCCCCTCGAGGAGACCTTGCAGGTCTTTCTTGAAGATCTGTCCCGGAAGACCGGAATTCTGGTCGGCAATACCGGCGGTCTGCTCACGACGGATCAGTATGCCGATGCCATTCACCCTGATGCGGAAGGCCGTGTCGTGCTCAGTGAATGGATCGGTCGCTGGCTTCCTTCTCCTGACTCGTTGAAGAGTCATCAAGCGGAGGAAGCGGAAACACGCTGACATCACCCCATGCTGTTCCAGACCGTCGAGTTCGTGATCCTGCTGAGTGTCGTCCTGTTGGCGATTCTGCTGATCAGGCGGCGTACCTGGCAGCAGTCCCTGCTTCTGGTCGCCAGTCTGATCTTCTATGGATGGTGGGACATCCGGTTTCTGCTGCTGATCGTGCTCAGTTCGGTCGTGGACTATTCCGCTGCGCTGGGCATCGTGAACTCGCGCCGCATGACGGTCAAACGACGGATCATGCTCGGGCTGCTTCTCATGGGTTCGGCGGTGTTCCTGCTGTTGCCCAACTGGCCGGCCTGGCAGGCGGCGTTCAAGGCGGGGCACATGCCAGCGGCCGATACGCCGTGGATGGCCCAATGGAGTGGGCTGCAGCCGGCCATGGGTCTCATGCTGGCCTTGTCGATCTTCGGCCCGATGGTCTACTCGCTCCTGGCCAGGCTCCCGGAGAAGAAGCGGCGTCGGGCGTTCGTGGTCACCAGCATCGTGGTGAACCTGGGCATTCTGGCCTTCTTCAAGTACTTCAACTTCTTCGTCGATTCGGCGACCCAGATGGCCGGTTCCATGGGATGGGATCTGTCCATCACGGCTCTGGAGGTGGCGTTGCCGGTCGGCATCAGCTTCTACACATTCCAGACCATGAGCTACACCATCGACGTCTACCGAGGGCAGTTGCGGCCCGAGAAGTCGCTGCTCCGGCTGGGCCTGTATGTCTCCTATTTTCCACAGCTCGTTGCCGGTCCGATTCTGAGACCGAAGCAGTTCCTGCCGAGCCTCCGGAAACCATGGACCCTTCACAAGGACAACCTTCGCAGTGGTCTGCATCTGGCGTTGCAGGGACTGGCCAAGAAGGTTCTGATCGCCGACAACGTTGCGCCGCTCGTGGATGTGATCTTCAGCAATCCCGAGGGGCAATCCAGCATCGTGATCATGCTGGGTGCGGCCTTGTTCGCCATTCAGATCTACTGTGACTTCTCGGGCTACACCGACATTGCACGCGCCATCAGCCGAATGTTCGGTGTCGAGATTCCGATCAACTTCAACTTCCCGTATTTCTCGACGAGTATCACCCAGTTCTGGCGAAGATGGCACATCAGTCTCTCAAGCTGGCTCAGGGACTACCTGTACATCCCGCTGGGAGGCAGTCGGATTTCCGTCCCGACCACGTATGTGAACCTCATGATCACGATGGTGCTGGGTGGGCTGTGGCATGGGGCCAGTTGGAACTTCGTGGTGTGGGGTGCCTATCAGGGGCTGCTGCTGGCGGTCAACAAGATGTTCGCCAATCTTGCAGAACGAAGTGTCCTGCTGAAGCGTTGGTCAGAGAGCACAATCGGTCTCGTGATCCGGTGGGGAATCACCACCTGGCTCTGGTTGCTTGGCTGGCTGATCTTCCGGGTCACCAACTTCTCCGATCTCTGGTACTGCATCAAGAAGTTCGTCTTCTTCGATGGTTCGCTCAGCCTGGGAGCTGCCGGCCTGGGTCGAGGAGATCCCTTCACGGCGATCGGCGCTGCCGCGATCTTCTGCGTCCTTCATGCGGTCGATTATCTGCTGTTGTGCAGAACAGGTTCGATCTACGCGAATATTCTCTGCAAGGTGCCTTATCCAGTTCGGGCCCTCGTCTATGCGATGGCCGCGATCGCCTTTTTCTTCGGTTGGCCTGCTGAAAATGGCGCCTTCATCTACTTCCAGTTCTGATCCTTTGAAAATAGGCCGATATTCGGATTGGCGATGTCTGCAGCAGGGGCTACAGTAGAAGGCCCTTACCATCCAATTACTGGAGCAGACCAATGAAGTCCTGGATCCTTTCCCCGATCTTGATCTTTGTCATGAGCCTCTCCTGGGCATCTTCGGCCCAGGCCCAGCAGCAGATCAACAAGAACATCAACGTCGACGGTGTCAACCGTTCGTACATCGTCTACATCCCCGCGAACTTCGATCCGGCCGAAAACATGCCTGCCATGTTCTTCTTTCACGGTGGAGGCGGGACCGCCAACGGTGGCATCTTCGAATGCGACTTCAGGTCACTGGCAAACTCCGAGCGTTTCATCGCCGTGTATCCGCAGGCCATCAACAGTACATCCGGAAACAACAGTTGGGATTGCCTCGGTGACTACCATGGTGGAATCGACGAAATGGGCTTCGTCTCCGCGATGATCGACGCACTTGCAGCCGACTACAACATCGATACACATCGCGTCTACGCCGGTGGTTATTCTCTGGGTGGCAGCATCGTCTACGACATCGCTGCATATCTTCCCGATAAAGTTGCCGGAATTGCTCCGGTGGCCGCCAACATGTGGGAATGGACGCTCAGCGATGTCAACTGGACGACGTCTGTCGCCTGTGTGCACCTGCTGGGTACCAATGACTTCTACGCGCCCTACAACGGGAACGCCTACAGCATCTCCACGGCTGCTCAGAACAATCACTTCGTGAGCCTCAACGGTGCCGAAACAACACCACAGGTCGAGAATCTCGGTGGCAACATCACTCGGTACACCTGGGCCCCGGGAGAAGGCTGCCATGGGCATCAGCACTATCGTCGCCAGGGTGGCGGTCACGATGCTCCCTCAGGCTATCCTCAAGGTCCTCAGTGGATCTGGGACTATCTTTCCCAGTACTCGCTTGATGGCATCATCGAGTGCATCGGAGGCTGCGATGGCGACTTCAATGGCGACGGTTTGCGCGATGTCAATGACATCCTGCAGGCCATCGGTGCCTTTGGAAACGATGATGGTGGTGACATGGACGGCGATGGAGATACCGATGTCGCCGATATCCTCGATCTTCTGGCGGTCTTCGGTGTTGACTGCTGAAGAGTCATTTGAAAGATCCTGAATCGTATATGGGTGGGGGGCTTCTCTCATCTGGATCAGAGATGGGCATCGGGGTTTACAGGCAGTCGCCTGAGGAAATCTTCGCATGAACATTTGGATACAGGTGACGACGACTGTCTTGCTTGCCTTGGCGATGGCTGCCCCGTCACATGCGCAACAGGTCTCAGATCAGGTCATCAACGTCGATGGGCTGAATCGAACCTACATCCTGGTGCTTCCGGACAATTTCGATCCTGCTGTGGAAAGCTTGCCGGTCGTGATGTGGGCACATGGTGGCGGCGGGAAAGCCTGGATGGGCATGGAATGGGAAGCGGATTTTCGCCCGATGGTGAATTCCAATCGGTTCATCGCGGTCTATCCCCAGGCGTGGCCCGACTTCGAACAATGTAATTGCTGGGGTTACGATCTCGGATTCGGTGAGGCGAATGGCAATTACCAGATCGACCTTGATTTCATCGATACCTTGATCAATGAGTTGGTTGATGTTCGTGGCGCAGATCGAGACAGAATGTACTTCGGGGGGTATTCAATGGGAGGCAGTTTTACCTGGGATGTCGCCTGTGAGATGAGTGACAGAATTGCGGCGGTTGCTCCGGTGGCTGCCAGCATGTGGTACTCAACTTTTGACAACTGCGATGCCGCGCTGCCTACCGCGGTCTGCCATATCCTCGGTACCAATGACTTCTATGCCCCCTATGAAGGTGGCTGGGTTCCATCAGCGGCAGAACAACATGCTTTCTGGGTTCAGAAGAACCAGTCCAATCCCACGCCGGAGACAGTCGATCTCGGAGGAGGCGTCACTCGATTCACCTGGATGGAGGGTGAGGCCTGTCATGGCGTCCAGCACTTCCGCATCCAGAACGGTGGACATGATCACCCGCCCTATACAGCCGAGGTCGTCTGGGAGTTTTTCTCGCGGTACTCGCTGGATGGCGTCATTGAATGTGTGGGTGGCTGCGAGGGCGACTTCGACGGCAACGGTTCGAGAGACGTGAACGACATTCTCCTTGCCATCGGCTCATTTGGAATCGATGACGGTGGAGATATCGACGGCGATGGAGATACCGATGTCGCCGACATCCTCGATCTCCTGTCTCTGTTCGGTCAGGACTGCTGATCGTTTTCGATCAACGCACTGGTTTCGTGATTGCGCTGAAGTGAGCTGTTCGCATGTCGACAATCTGCAGGCGCGCATGTGGCAGTGATCAAAGCGTCTCATGTCGGTCCTCCAATATGAAGAACCCTCTGGATGGATCAGGAGTTATGATCTGCTGCATCAGATATCATGACGGATCCAACTGGTTGCAGGTTTGATTCTTCCTGCTTCTCGCTCAAGTTCCTTCGAATGGGAGGAGTTCATTCATGGACATCATTGCCATCATTTCGCTGTTCGCCGGTGTCATGGGGCTCACTTACGGACTGATTTCGGTTTTCAGTATCAAGAAACTGGTGGCCCATCTGAAGGAGCAGGGGGTCATCGACAAGAACTTCTCGATCGGTGGTGGTACGGGTCCCAGGTTGTGATGGATCCTGCAGCGTTCCTGAGGCCCATGCCTGCTTCAGGGAAGCGGATCTTGCGCTCATTCACATATGGCGGACCGTGTTCATCCGTT
>MDSW01003469.1_pt1 | contig 15167 bp, 16 predicted proteins | sample 811171 | NCBI WGS metagenome assembly MDSW01 (sample SAMN05326641, study PRJNA326480) | marine metagenome | isolation source: seawater | place: Atlantic Ocean: North West | collected 2012 | reverse complement strand
TCAGCATCTTCCTCAGCATCTTCCTCAGCATCTTTCTCAGCATCTTCCTCAGCATCTTCCTCAGCATCTTCCTCGGCATCTTCCTCGGCGTCTTCCTCACTAACATCGCTTTCACTACCATCGTCAATGGAACCAGCATTCATTTGAGCAATCAAAACTGTTTCAGCAAAGTTGCGACCCGTTTCTTCATCATTTTCACTATTTACATTATCGCTATCCTCGTCATTATCAAACAGATTAATCGGTTCTGTGCTTATATCACTATTAACATTGAAATCAACCGTTACTATTTTTTTCTGTTGTTCTTTAATTGTATTTTCTATTTCTTCTTCTATTTTTTTTTGATCAATTTGTTCATTATTTATATTTGCTTTATCATTAACCACCAACTCGATATTATCTTTATTATCTGATTCATTCTCAATAATTAAATCACTAACTCTAGCAGACACCTTTATTTTTTGTGTTCTAAAAAATAATTCTGTATACTTTTTTGATAAACTACCTAAATTATCAGTTAGAAATTTATTTTTTCTTTCCAATATGGCGGCTTTTTCCCTAAGATCATTATTAGTTTCGATTAAAGTTTTTACGATTGGAATATTTAAAATATATTTTTCGTATTTCTCCTTATCATCATTACATTTATTTATAATAGACACTAAATGTTTTGATAAAACATTATTAATATCACTAATAATTTCATCTACATTAATTTTTTCGGTTGCCATAATACTATATAATATATTTTCCGTTTAATATTCTTTTTTTATATATTTATCAAAATTATATGTCCCAAACGTTGAATTCTTCAGAAGCTTGTTTAAAAATAGTAATGACGCAAACAAATTATGATAAAGATATGGCTACACAAAAACTTAAGGAATGGGATAATGATTTTATAAATGTTATTAAAGAATATTTAAATCCCAAATTTCAAGAAAAAAAAGCTGAAAAAAAAATAACAACCAATCAAAAAATTATTGAGGAAATTAGAAAATTTAAAGATAAACAAGATGGTGTTTATTTAGAAAAGAAAAATTATAAGAATATGCTTCAGCGCGAAATTTTTTATAGAGATTTAGAATTACAAAAAGAAAAAAATAGTAAAATCGTTATTACTGAAAAAACAACCGAAGATAAGTAATAATTTAAGAATGTTATGTAATACATTAAATTCTTAAAAAACATTGAAATTATTTTTGAGTATGGTCATTTTGTTTTTCACCTCCTTTTTACTTTTTAGTTTATATTTATTTTTCTTTGGTTCACTATTGTTTATTAAATTATTCATTATATGTGGTTCTTCATTGTTTTCTTCATAAATCTCTGGTAGAATTTTTGTTAGCGGTTTATCTACAACCATGATAAGCCTGTCATTGTTCAATAACTTTCTATATTCCTGTATAGATAAATTACCATAATACTTATCCAATGTATAATATGGTGAAGGTGCTGGCTTAATATTTTTTTCATAATTGTATATTTTACAATAAATATTATTTAATAGAGAATATCTGTACCAGAGTGTTGATGTATCTATATTTTCATTTTTCAAATAAGATAAAGCACATTCTGGGCTACAGAAACATCCATATACTTCTGTTTTATCACTTGTCATTTTTTTTGGTATATAGACTGCGGGATTATCAAACGAATGTGTACACCAAAAACACGCAGAAGATTTATCTGATATATTATTTAATTTCAAATTTTTTTTTAATTCATTTAATTTACACCATATCTCCTTCATATTATTTTTTGTGGGTTTCTTTTTTTCTTCTTGTTTAATCGTTTCCTTTTTAATATAAAAAGATTCTTTATCTTTCTCCTTTTTAACATTTGTTTTCAATTCATGGTAATTTAGATTATTAGATTTTTGACTTGATTTCAAATTGAATGCTTTCGGGTCTTCTATAACTGGATTATATTGTATCGACGTTATATTTTCATCAACAACTTCATTTTTTATTTTTAAATGTAATATAATATTCGGTGTATACTTTTCATTGTTTAATTCTTTTTTATTCTTTTTTATTATTTTACCACCCTTTGGTTTTCTACCCCGCTTCTTGGGTGGTGGTTTTGGTTCGTCCGACTTTTTTTTTGGTTTTCTTCCTCTTTTTTTCTTTGGTGGCATTGGCTTATTTATATCTTCTTCCAATTTATTTTAAATACTTTTGTTAAATCTTTTTATTAAAATATCGGTTATTGTAACATTTTCGACATAGTGGTACATAATTATCTGCGCCAATAACAGTTTGTTCTTTTTCGTTTGATAATCTAAACGTAAATATACCTTCTTTAAAAGTACATCCCTTGCATATTGCTTTTAATTTAACCAGATCATCACATAACGGTATAATATCCAATAATGCTCCAAATTTCTTTCTTTTAAAATCACCGTCTAAACCACAAACATAAACCCGCTTCTTTTTCTCATTTACCGCGTAGTCCACAAATTCGTATAAATCATCAAAAAATTGACCCTCATTTATAAATATAACATCATATCTAGATAGGAAACTTTCTTTTGTAAAAAAGTCAAATAATTTACTACCAATATTTAAACTGTTGATATAATTCCCGTCGTGAGTGGCAGTCTGTTTATCGTTTGAATTATATCTTTTATCCAATTCATGGTTTATAAATAAACACTCGTAACCACATGATGTAAACCGTTTGTATTCGCGAATTAATTCGGTTGTTTTTCCCGAAAACATACTACCTAAAATAATCTTCAAGTAACCAGTCTCTAAATGAAATGCCATTTTACTAATTATAAATTTTATCTTTATTATTTATTCATAGTTATTTTTAAAAGTTATTAATTATTTTTGTATTAAATAATTACTAATAATAATTATATTATGGATTGTAAACCGTGGGTTGAAAAATATAGACCAACTAATTTTGATGATATAGTTCTTGAATACGATAACCGTATTTTATTAAAAAATATAATTGAGACAAATCATTTCCCAAATTTACTCTTGTATGGTCCTCCCGGTACAGGAAAAACAACCACAATAATAAATTTAATTAAAAAATATAATAATGTTTATAAACAGCATTTAAGAAGCGTTATACATTTAAATGCTTCTGATGATAGAGGTATAGATATCATTAGAAATCAAATAAATCAATTTGTAAATACAAAGTCTATATTTGGAAATGGTGTTAAATTTGTTATTTTAGATGAAGTTGATTATATGACAAAAAACGCACAACAAGCTTTACGTTATCTAATACAACAACATTCAACTCAAATACGATTTTGCTTAATTTGTAATTATATAAGTAAAATTGATAAATCATTACAAAACGAATTCATCAAATTATGTTTCAGTAATTTACCTGAAAAAGATATTTTTCATTTTTTAAAAAATATTTCTACAAAAGAAAAAATAAAAATGACAGACACACACTTAAAACATATTCAAATTAAATTTAATTCTGATATTAGAAGCATGATAAATTATATTCAAACAAATCATAATAATATTTGTATTAATAATATTATAACAACGGAAACATGTGAAAATTTAATAGTAATGTTTAAAAATAAAAAAATTAAAACAAAAAAGATATCAATGTATATTAAAAACTATTGTACTGAAAATAATATATCTATAAAATCTTTTATGGCAAAATTTATAGACTATCATATCAATAATAAAGATTTTTCTTTAAATAAAGAATGGTTAAACTTTTTTCAGACCATAATACATTGTAAAATGAATAAAGACACAGTTACATTTAATTATTTCGTAGAAGGAATATATGAGTTGTATTGTTCTTTGTAATACATCTTCATTCTCATCTTAAGTTTATTCATAAATCTGTTCGGCGAGGGTTTGTTTGGGTTAAAATTATTTTGTTTTAAGTCATATTCGTCTAATATTTTACTAATTAATGATTTTTCCATTTTACGTTTGTTATAATTCTCCATTTTAATAATGGTAGAAAAAAATAAATACATAATTGGTCAAAAACAATTTGGTTTTCCTAAATATTTTTTATTATTTAAATTGATATCAATAATTTATTTAAATAATAAACTTAAATAATTAAATTTACTATTTAAAGGAATGAGTGAGCTAAATTTAGAATGGGAAAATTTCATGAAAAATGAACCCAAAAATAATATAGACTCCGAGCTGGATAAAACTACAAACTTTGTACCAAAGTGTTTACCTTTATACATTTCAACGCAAACAAAGATTGGATTTTTAAACAAAACAATACCGCTCGAACAAATTTTTTGGAATTTACCCATAATTGATTACCATACTCCAAAAGAGGGTATCATAAAAAAAATTATTAAAATAAATTCTAATACCAAAGAAGATGTTGATATATTAGAAGAAAAAATTGAAAACACAAATAATATTCAAGTTGATATTATTTCAAAAGTCGATAATGTTACAGGTGCTGTAAAAAGATTTAAAGATATCAGAAAAATAATTGTCGGGATTTCAAAAAAAGACCTAATTAATTTTAGAAAGAAAAAGAAAAGCGCCTTTTATAACTGTTTCGCCGTCATTGTTAGAATTTTTCATAAAGGAGTGTTTAAAGAGATCAATATCAAATTATTTAATACTGGCAAATTAGAAATTCCTGGAATAAAAGAGATTGAAACACTTTTTATAGCTGTCAATCTCTTAACAAACCTTATTAATTCTATTTCAAATCTAAACGTAAAACATATTGAAAGTAAATTATCCACTGTTTTAATTAATTCTAACTTTTCATGTAATTACTATATTAATAGAGATATTCTATACAATATATTGAAGTTTGAATACGGTATCCATTCACTTTTCGATTCATGTTCTTATCCCGGTATCCAATGTAAATATTTTTACAATATAAGTAATAAACATACTGGTGTTTGTAATTGTAAAAAAAAGTGTGATTTAAATAAGAAGAATAAGAATAATGTATGTCGCGTTATATCATTTATGGTTTTTAGAACAGGTAGCATTTTAGTTGTTGGTAATTGTAACGAAGAAATATTAAAAACAGTGTATGATTTTATAGTAAAGTTATTAACAAAAGAATGTGATAGAATTAGAGCAAATGATAAAGAGGTTTTTAGAAAAAAAAAGGAAAAAAAATACAGAAAACGGATTATATCATTTATCGAATAGTTTATTAATAATTTTAATTGCGCTCATATTTTCAAAATTATTTTTCTTTAAAAGTAGATTATTATTAATTTTATTTTTTGTTATCGTATTTTTATTTATTTTCTTTATAAAATTGTAAATCAAAGATAGTGTTTTTTCGACTGGTGGATTTTTTATTTTTATTATATCTAAAAATGTTTGTATTTTTTCGAATTTATGTTTATTTTTTAAATCTTTAATATTTAAATTACATATTTCTTCCATTATTTTAACAATATTAATTCTTAATTTATTCAACCATTTATATTCTTTATTTTCATCTATAAATTTTCCCAATAAAAACTGTTCTATCTCATCTATTAACATTACTTTTCTCTTAAATAATTCTACTTTATTAACATTTTTATCTTTTAATTCAAATGATTTTCTAAACTCTTCATTTATATCGTATACAGTCTTTTTATATACAAACAAACAAGCATCTTTTGAATTCAATTGTAAATATGAATTACTATCTTCACCTATTTGTCCTATGAATTCTGTATAATACAAGTAACTTTTTCTTAAGTGGAAAGAAACCAAATCCAAATTATTAGTATATAAAACCATAAATAGAAATATATTCCGTAAAAGACTATATCCCCGGTTTAATATAAATAAATAATGTACATCGTTTTTAATCTTTTTATGTTCAATAATATGCGATAAATATTCGTGTAATATTTTCACATACTCAAAAATAATAACACTATCGCTCTTCATTTTCGTAGTATAATTATTTTTGTTCATTATATTTCTATTTTTTTCTTCTTTCATTTATGTTTAATTTTATTTTATTTTTACTATTTTATCTCATTTTTACTATTTTATCTCATTTTTACTATTTTATCTCATTTTTACTATTTTATCTCATTTTTACTATTTTTATGTTTATAATTCATTTATTAGATTAATAAATAAGTATTTAAAGAATTTTTAAATAAAATTTATATAAATGTCCGAAGAGACCGTTGAAAATTCTTCCACTTCAGAAAATTATAAATTACCACAAGGCGTTACATTACAACATTGTGCTAAACTAAGCATTGTTGAAGACAAGCCTATTATGTTTGATTATTGGACAGATTCATGTGATAAAAAGGTACTTATTGGTGTAAGAGAAAGCGGTGAAAAACTTTTGGTAAAGAGTGCCGATGAATATACTAGCCCTATTACTAAAATTTACAAAGTTGAAACTGAATTTATTATTATCACTGAAAACTCTATTTATGTTGTATCTGCTGATATTGCTACCAAGCGCGTATCGTAAATATTACAATATTTTTTAAAATATCGTAATATAAATAATTATTTAAAATGATTCTTTAATATGAATCTTTAATATGATTCCTTAATAATGTTTTTCCCATTTTTACTAACTTTTTTTTTCTATTGATTGATATCATCCGACAAGTATGATTGAAATTTCTTAAATATGAGGCCAATCCATGCGTTTCTATATACAACGCCTTGTTCGCGGTTTGTCTAACTAACTTAGGTGGTTTACTTGACATATATAAAAATATAGCTAAATGTTTTTATATATTTTTATTATTTACTTGCGACGTCTGCGGCGGCGTCTGCGCTTGGTTTTACGCGAAGAACGTCTCTTGGTGCGCTTGGTGCGCTTGGCGGTTTTTCTCTTCTTGGAAGAGCGACGTCTACGGCGGCGGCGTCCACCTACTAATGCTGCGTTTGATGCACAATTTGTCATTATAATATAAGATTAGAATTTATTTTTAAAATTTTGGAAAATTTATAAAATTTATAAAATTTCTTTTAATTTATCCTTTTGCTCTTTCGATAATTTTTTTGGAAAATGAATATGAAATAAAATAATTAAACGCCCCTTTCTATTATTTCTAAACATTCCCATACCATCAATTATACTTTTATCACCTGGTTCCATCACTTTACCATCCGTATTATTAATAGCATATGTTTTACCATTTAAATGTTCTATCTCAAATTTAAAACCCGTCAAGGAATCTTTCAATGATATTTCTTTATTTACAATTAAATCTAAACCTCTTCTTTCAAAACTCTTATTAGCTTCTATCTTTATAAATACCTTTACATCTCCATGTAAACCATTGTCTGATACGTTACCCTTACCTTCAATCATTATTATTTCATTATTATCTATACCTTTTGGTATGTCTACATATATTGTTTCTTTTTCCACTTTTTTCATATTATTAACAACAATCCATCTCTCTATCTCTAAAGGTAGATTAATACCATTATACGCATCTACTAATTTTATATTTATTGTTTTAGTTATCGCCGTTGGTTTCATTTGTCTCCTAAATACAGGTTTTCCATTTCTAAATAAATGTATATTTGGATGACCATTAACTCCACCTGGTCCATGGACACCCGCCATTGAAGCCAAGTCTATTGGTCCACCACCACCAAAAAACATTTTGAAAAAATCAGGGACACCCTCACTCATATTATTATCATTACTAAACATTGTATCTGTATTGTTATAAAATGGACTATTCATTTTCATATCATGTTCGCGCTTTTTAATTGGATCGCCAAGTATTTCATAAGCTCTATTAATTTTCTTAAATTCTTCAGAATCTCCACCACGGTCTGGATGATGTTTTAAAGAAGCCTTCCTATATGCCTTTTTAATCGTTTCCTTTGAAGCATTTTTATCAATACCTAAAATATTATACATATTCATATTTATATTTATTATTGTTTAGATTAACTTAAATATAAAATTACGAATATTATTATTATGAAAGAATCATTTTTAAAGAAATATAATCCAAAATATTATAAAGATTTTTATATTGAAGATGAATATATCAAAATTCTAAGTACTTTACAAAAAATGGATAATCTTAATATTTTATTTTTAGGTAACCCGGGTGTTGGAAAAACCTCTTTAATCATGGCAACTATACGAGAATATTACAATACATATAAAATACCAAGAGATAACGTCCTTTTTATAAATAATTTAAAAGACCAGGGAATACAGTATTATCGTAATAATTTAAAAACTTTTTGCCAAACATGTAGTTCTATATCCGGTAAAAAAAAGTTTATTATCCTCGATGATATTGATTTTATTAACGAGCAGAGTCAGCAAGTATTTAGAAACTGTATGGATAAATACAAAAAAAATGTCCATTTTATAATTTCATCTTCCAATAATCAAAAGGTCATTGATAATATACAATCCCGGTCAATTATTATTAAACTTAAAAATATATCCACCACTCACCTAAATTTACTCTACGAAAATATAATTGATGAAGAAGATATTTATGTAACACAAGAAGCTAAGAAATTTTTATTTAATATTTGTAATAATTCCATAAACCAAATGATTAACTGTCTTGAAAAATTTAAATTATATAATAAACATATTGATATAAATATCGCCAAAAATATTTGTACAAATATAAGTTTTTTCGAATTTGAAAAATATACCATTAGGTGGTTTGTAGAAAAAGACTACAAAAACTCAATTTCAACAATTTTAAATATTTATAAAAAGGGGTATTCCGTATTAGACATTTTAGATAACTATTTTTCTTTTATTAAAATTACTGATATTATTGAGGAAGATAACAAATATATTATTTTGAAATATATTTGTAAATATATTGAAATTTTTTATACAATACATGAAGATGAAATAGAATTAGTGTTTTTCACAAATGAATTAATTAAAAATATTAAATGAAATATTAAAGAAACATATTATTTAAACGAAATATTAAAGAAACATATTATTTAAACGAAATATTAAAGAAAAATATTAATAAAAAAAATATACAAAAATATTATTATATTATATCTATGAGTCAATTATTCAAATATAATATTGATGAGGATTACTTTACACAATTTATCATTAAATATTGTACTAAAATAAAAAATAAAGAGTATAATTTTTCGTTGGTTTCATATAAAAAGGCAATATACGATAAAAAAATTATCGAATTAATTGAAAAGTTAAAATCTTGTTACCACAAATCTAAGCTTTTTTATATAGAAAGGGCTATGAATTATAAAAATTTCTTAACCATATTAAGACAGGTTTGTAGTAGTCTTTCCATTAAGTATTCATCAAAAATATTATACAATAAATCAAAGTATAATATTAATTACAATATTTATTTAAATAATATAGATTCACAGCAAAATACCAATGTCTCACAGACAAATGTTGTTGTAGGTATTTCTAATAATATTATTTTCAATTAGTTATAACTTTCCGTAAATTTAGATGAAATAATTGTTTTTGCCGTTAATACTTGCATTTTACTTGATTTTAAAAACCATTTATATTTTATTCTTTTTAATAACTCTTCTTTTGGTAAATATATCCCCACCATATTTTTATCAAAATTTATTTTTGTGTTTTGAAGTAAGTCATCTACTAAAATATCGTAACCATCCTGTGTCTTCATCCCTAATTTTCTTGCAGGTATAAGGTTAATACTACTTGAATTTACGTGTTTAAATAACATTCTATCTATTTTGCCATCAAATTCTACCTCAGATGTCGTATCGGTTGATAGTAATACTTCCATGTAACCACGCAAATCCTTTATTATTTTATTATTTTTTTCACATGCTATTAATTTATGACTTGGTAGTGTTCTTTTATGTGTTGACGTAACATTTCTAGAAATAAATTCACCAACATAAGCACCATTCACACCTAAGTATTTTTTATGACACTCTATAAAATCTTTCATCATCAACATACTATTTGGCATAACAACTCCTCCATATTTTTCGAGAAGTTTCAACATACCTAAAAACCTTGTTCTATTTTTTAAAGGATTTGGTAATTTATCTAAATCAATTGTCCAATTATTTAATAATTTAAAAAATGAATCATCATTAATTAAACAAATGTTAAAACTGTCTCCACAATGTTTTATTATTGTTTCAACACACATATTTAAATATGGTTGATTTAAATTATTGCTTGTTCTGGAATAAAAACTTCCCCATTGTCTGCTATTTTTATCATAATCTACGTGAATCCATATTATCGGCTTTTTAATTAAATTTAAATCACCATTATTCTCCAATAAATGTTCTTGAACTAAATCAAATTGTAGTTTTTCTGGGTCTGGGTCATACTTTTCTCTATATTTATCATAAAAAATTCCCAATGTTGTTATTAATATAAATGCCACAAATAATTTTTGTAATCTCATTATATATATTAATTAAATATTTTTTTACTAACCATTTAATAATTTCAAGTTCTTCCACCAGCTTTTATTTCTTTCTTTCATAACTCTGTCTTGTTGTAGCAAATTATAAGCTCTTTGAGAACTTAATTTTTCGTTTTGTAAACTTTTATCATGTAATATGTTTTTTGATTTGTCCATCGCCAATGGATTTCCTCTCTGACTATCTCTATATCGAATATACTTTTCAACTGAATCAAAGCGCTTTTTTGATGTAAAATCTTCTTCCGTCACAGGCACAACCGTTTCCACATGAGCTCTCTTTAAATCTTCATATTTCAATTTACTAAATATATCCGATGAATAGACACTTTCACTATCATCTATCATTGAACCTCCCCCTGTAAACACTAGTTCATTGACTTTCTGATGTAAAATTAATTCTCTCCCTTCTTGTTTCTTCTTTTTAAAAATTCTATTAAATTCATTCATGTTTTTCGCTTTTATATTATTTAAATCGTCATCCGATTTTAACCAATCGCCATAACCCATTTGTTTTTCGTTTTCATGTGATTTTTCAAAAAGTGAATTAAACCAACTATTAAAATCGTCACTGGATTTACCATTTAATCTTTTTTTAAGAAGATCTATATTTCTTTCTTCATTGTCAATATCGTCTTTATTATATTCTACATTTGTTACCTTTTTCTCTGTTTTATTTTTAAAGTTATATACATCTAATATTAAGTTGTATGCTTTTCCGAAAAAAATAAAAATATCTTTACTTAATCCACTTTTATCTGGATGTGTTTTTAAAGCTATTCTTTTAGCTTGCTTTAACTCTTCCTCTCCAAAATCATGATTTATCTTAAATAAATTTAAGACATCTTCTAAACTATAGTTTTCTATGTTTAAATCTATACTTTCCATTACATATTTGTGATTTTATTATTTTAATATTTTAATTTATATATATATATGTTTGGTAATCAACCCATTAATAACAATATGCTCGGTAATTCTAATTCATTTAACAATTATAATAAAAATCAATATAACCCCGGAAAACAAACCGATAATATATCAACAAACTTTATTAAAGCACAAGCTAAATTAATTGATGCTGAAAGAGATGTTCGAAGAGCTCAACTTAAAGATATAATTACAAAAAACAAAAAAAAAGGGAAAAGGACATTGGAACAAATCATCGCCGAAAGGAAAAGACAATACAATAATAGTAATTTAGAACCTGAAAAATATCCACGCGATATTCATTATAGTAAGCTTTTAAACGATGAAAAAAAGAAATCTGAAGATAATCAGGGTGTTTTATATACCCAATCTAATGAAAATAGTGACATTAATAAAATTGAAAAAATAGAAGAAAAATATTCTCTAGAAAACAATTTGTTTATTGATGCCGGTTTAAACATAGAAGAACTTGAAGAGGAAACATCTCTTGAATCTTTTCAACAAGAAGAAGAAAAGGATTTAACTAAAACACCTCTTAAACAACCTGGTCAATCACTCGATATCACATATAACACTCTTAAAAGATCATATAAATTTAGTAGTATACCAGAAAAATATCACACTACTATGACCGTTTTAAATTGGTCTATTCAAGAATATTTCGAATTAACCGAGGTATTCGAAAAATTTTTGGAAAATAGTGATAAAATTATTGAAAAAGAAAAAGTTACTAATTATATATTAAAATCTTTAATTGAAGATAGCAGCATTCGTCAATATGGTGGCACTAAGGAAATTGATAGTCCAAAACCAAAAAACGAACCAATTTTTTATAATAAAATTAGTAAAATTAAAAATTATAAAGATATTCGTGGATTTAAAAAAAAACTGAATGAATTTTACACCGTTGTTAAATCTCTTCAAAAAAAAACTAAAAATAAAAAGTTCCCATTCGAATTCGATGATAAAATGATATTTTTTATTTTCTACGATTTATTAGTAAATAAATCCTTTTGGATTTTAATCCCAGATAAAAACAAATCATTTATACTATATTTATGTAATAGAATGTTTGAATTACTTGATGATAGCAATGAAGAAGTTATTCATTTAATTACAAAAGCTGAATCAAGCGAAAGTGTTAAAAATAAAGGACCGAAAGGCGTTATTAAAACAATAATTAGTAAATATTACGAAGGCACATCTGATGAAAAAATAAATAAAATTATTGATGTTATTATTAATCTTAATAGTCTTAAAAAAGATGATTCTATTGCTGAAAATTTTCAACTTAAAATTGTTACCGGTTCTAAATACAAAAATGATAATTCTTGGAGTTCTAAATGGAGAAGCATAAGCGAAAATGAAAAAAAAATAATTTTTACGTTATTATCTGATATAGACCATTACGTGCTAACTATTATTCTATTTGGTATTGGGTCTAAGGGTTTTATCCAATACTTATTAGTTTCATCGGTTTACATTCTCCATAAAAATCAAAAACTAAATAATATGTCTACACAATTAAATGATTTTGGTGAATTTATAACTGAAATTAATAATAATGATATTTTTAAAAGGAAAAATCTAAAAAAAATATCTGATGATTTAAAAAAACAAATTGCTATTTTAACAAATGAAACAGAATATATTAAAACGCCTTATAAAGCTTTTTTAAACTATATTTGGAAAGAATTCAATGCTATTGAAGATAGTAAGAAAAAAAAGAAAAGCGTTTTTAAAAGAGCAAAGGATTTCGCTAAAAAGGTTGATAAACAATTAGTCAGCGACGTTCATACTAAAAGTAAAAAAAAGAAAAAGAAGAAAAAGGGGAAAGAATTAAAATAAAAGAATAAAAATAAAAGAATTAAAATAAAAGAATTAAAATAAAAAATAAAAGAAAGTACTTAAATTTGTCTTAGAAATTGCTCGAAAAAATTAATAATTTCTTTATCACCTGACGATACCAAATAATTGTGTGGATTTCCATTAATATATGTAATTAATGTTGGAATTGATTTGATTTTTAAATACGAACAAACGTCAGAACAATCATCGGCATCCAATACAACCATATTTACGTTTTCCGGCATTTTCTTCCAACAGCTTTCTACACAAGGAGAACTCCTTTTACATGGACCGCACCATGTTGCTGAAACTTTCACAATAACAAATTTCTTACTATTTACATAATTTTGAAATGTTTTTCTTTCTCTGATAATCACTTTTTCACCGGGCATTATAACTTTATTATATTTATCTTTTTAAACTTTAAATATAATAATTAATTACCGTTAACCAACAATGAAATTTCTTCCAATTTTTCCTCTTTAAAATCTATATGACACTCCCAAAAATATTTACAGAAACTCCATTTTATATCCACATTCTCCTTATTTAACTTGTATAATTCTACCTTTTCTTTTATTGTATCATTCAGTAAACCCAATGACTCTTTTGGCAATACATAAGCTAATTGCTCATTAAATGTTATATTTTCATCGTTTTCATTAATTAAATCAACATCCCACAATGGTATAAATCTTAATAAGTCTACGAATAAAGGTGGATAACTATATTTATATGTCCATCTCCAATTTATACAACCTTCTGTATAGTATGTCATATTCCACAATAATCCTTCCAAATAATTTACCGATATTTTTTCTATATTTTCATCCGTTCTACTTGTATTAAATAATGTTTCATAATACCTATTCTCCCAATATCTATTATGTGGGTCTATATAATACTCTTTTTCCCTGTCTATCATGGGTATCATATTTATTTTCATTTCTAATTTCTTTTTTTCTTCCTTTTCCCTTATTTTAATATTTCTAGAAATTCTGTCTCTTATTTTATATTCGCTTTTTAGATTTTCATGTTCTATGCGAGCTAATTCCGTTACTATTTCCCTAACATTCCGCCATTCAATTACATTATTATCACTAATCAATCGCAACTTCTTTTTCCCCAAAATATTCTTATATGTTGTCAATATCGTATCTATACCAAATGTTCTTATATTTAATGATGGAAAATGCGGTAAAAAATCATTCCCCATAAACATCATTAAAAATACATAATCCTTAATAAGCTTTTCTTCACTCATATAAATTTTATCCACCATAGTCTCTATAATATATGTCATCAATGATGATGTTTCCATTAAATACAATTCATTTGGGTCTATGTCTATATTCACCGATTTTATAAATTCAGGTGTTTCCCGAAATAAATATATATTCTTTGAATATTCCATGTGATTCAATGCTAAAATAATTAAGTCCGCATCTAAACCATACACAACATGTGTTTTTTCATTTGTATTTTTAATATTTCTTAAGACGCCAAATATTTTATGCTCTCCTTCACCCCTTTCCATTGAACCCGAAAATACAATTTTTTTTACACCATACAATCCTTCTCTACCGTTAAAAAACTCCTTTATTTTTTTATCTACATTTCTCATAAATTCTGTACCGGGTGTAATGGATGCCCTGTCAAATTTTGGTTTTTCTACACGTATTTCTTCTTTTATAATTGACTCTAATAACTTTGATTTGTATCTTCGCTCTTTTTGCTGCTTTAATTTCGCTATCGGCGCTATTCCATCAAATGCTATATACACTCCGTCAGTTGGCTGTATGATTTTAATATATTCGTCGATTTTTAAACAAACCGTCTTTATTAACTCATCTTCTATATTTTTTTTATTTACATCTATTGTAAATAAAGAATCATATATAATTGAATTTGAATCTAGGTAAAAATAATTCACTTTTTTTTGAAATCCTGATATTTTTTTTATTAATTTTGTATAATTCTTAATTAAATACGTATAATA
>MDSW01095597.1_pt1 | contig 15169 bp, 18 predicted proteins | sample 811171 | NCBI WGS metagenome assembly MDSW01 (sample SAMN05326641, study PRJNA326480) | marine metagenome | isolation source: seawater | place: Atlantic Ocean: North West | collected 2012 | reverse complement strand
TCCCATTTAAACTTTGTTGGGTTGTTTTTTTTACTAGATAGATCCAAAACGGAGTTTTTGAAGACTTTAGGGGTCATTTTTTATGCCTCATGATATTTTGTTTAAACTTATATTTAATATAGTCTAGTGGTTTTCCAAGTTTAGTTTAGAAGTTGGAAAATTAATGTAAATTAGCAGTCTTTTAGTTTAAACTAAATGCTTGTTAATTTAATGCTTAAAAAATAATTTTAACTACTTATTCCACAATGGGTTTGTTCGGTTATTACAATATCTAAGCTAATTTTAGCTTTAATCAAAACATTTAGCTCATAGGCTTGCTGTATTATAATCAAAGGCTTAAATAATTTTATAGGGACGTTTTAAAAATTTTAACACTTGGCAGTTTATAATGAGTCAAAAACTTATCGCTGTTGCTTCAGACCATGCAGGTTTTAAGCTAAAAAGTGCACTACTTTCCTTGCTTCATAATGATGGCTTTAAAGCGCTTGATTTAGGAGCTTATTCAAATGATTCTGTTGATTACCCAGTATATGCTTCAAAATTGATTAATGTGATTGAGGCAGGGGATGCAGAGTGTGGGATAATAATCTGTGGTTCAGGTATTGGTATTAGTATAGCTGCAAATCGTAGCTTGAGCATTAGAGCTGCTTTATGCCGAGATAAAGATGATGCGACCATGGCACGACGACACAATGATGCAAATGTTATAGCCTTATCGGGGCAGCGAACAGAGGTAAATGAAGCCTGGGGGCTAGTAAAAATATTTTTAAACACAAAATTTGATGGTGGGCGTCACGCAAGGCGTGTTGACCAATTAAGCCAGTAAAATTCTATATTAAATATTGGAAAATATTAATCATGTTATTAATTGTACAAATAAATTGGAGCTGGTGATGGTCTGCAAAGATTTTTTTACTCGATCAATATCAGAATCAGACCACGAAATATTTGGTGCAATTACAGGAGAACTGGACCGTTTACAGAACCAGATTGAGTTAATTGCCTCCGAAAATATAGTCTCCCGAGCAGTTTTAGACGCTCAGGGGTCAATTATGACAAATAAATATGCAGAAGGTTATCCAGGGCGAAGGTATTATGGCGGGTGTGAGTGGGTCGATTTGGCTGAAACTATTGCTATAAAAAGAGCTAAGGAATTATTTGGATGTGAATTTGTTAATGTCCAGGCCCATAGCGGAAGTCAAGCTAATCAAGCGGTTTTTTTGGCAACCCTTAAACCGGGTGATACGTTGCTTGGAATGTCTTTAGCTGCAGGTGGTCATTTAACGCATGGAGCTAGACCTAATCAGTCAGGTAGATGGTTCAACGCTGTTCAATATGGTGTCAGGGAAGAAGACTCTCTCATAGATATTGATGAAGTTTCTAAGCTTGCAAAAAAACATAGGCCAAAGCTTATCATTGCTGGTGGCTCAGCTTATCCACGCATCATCGATTTTAAAAGTTTTCGTAATATTGCCGATGAGGTAGGGGCGCTTCTTTTGGTTGATATGGCTCATTTTGCTGGTCTTGTTGCTGCAGGTGTTCACCCTAGTCCATTTCCTCATGCTGATATTGTCACAAGTACTACACACAAGACACTTCGTGGTCCCCGAGGTGGATTGATTCTATCTAAACAAGAAGATCTTGCTAAGAAAATAGACTCTGCTATTTTTCCTGGTTTACAAGGTGGACCACTTGAGCATGTTATTGCAGCAAAGGCAGTAGCGTTTGGTGAGGCACTAACAGATGATTTTAAGGGCTATGCTAAAAGAGTAGTTGAAAATGCTCGTAAGCTCTCATCTACACTTGACTCTGCGGGTTTTAAAGTTGTTTCTGGTGGTACGGATACTCACCTTCTACTTCTTGACTTGCGTTCCAAAGGTCTAACGGGAAAAATAGCAGAGATGGCTCTGGAAAATGCCGGCATGACGTGTAATAAAAATAGTGTGCCTTTTGACCCTGAAAAACCGACGGTTACATCAGGGGTAAGGTTAGGTTCTTCTGCAGGAACTAGTCGGGGTTTTGGTGTTAAGGAGTTTCATCAAATAGGGTTGTGGATAGCACAAGTCCTAGATAATCTGGGGAAGAATCCTACTTTAGTACAAGAAAATGTGGATAATGAGATAGCTGTCAGAAAAGAAGTCAGGGAGTTGTGTCATTTATTCCCTATATATAAATTACCTTGAATTTGGAGCAAGTAAAATGCGATGCCCCTTTTGTGGCAATGATGATACACAAGTAAAAGACTCTCGACCAACAGAGGATAATACAGCAATACGTCGCAGGAGGCAGTGCCCCAATTGTGCTGCAAGGTTTACGACTTTTGAACGTATTCAGTTAAGAGAGCTAATAGTTATAAAGTCAAATGCTCAACGTGCGGCATTTGATCGTGATAAACTGGTGCGCTCTATGATGATAGCAATGCAAAAGCGCCCAGTCTCACCAGATAGAGTTGAGCGGGTAGCAAATGGTATTGTTCGCCGTCTAGAGAGCTTAGGGGAAACAGAAATTCCATCAACTGTTATTGGTGAAATGGTAATGGAAGCTCTGCGTAATCTTGATTCAGTTGCTTACGTAAGATTCGCATCTGTATATAGAAATTTTCATGAAGCTCGTGATTTTGAGCAATTCATTGGCGAATTAAGTGGTGACCCTGACCCGCAATCTTGAAATTGCTTCAATCAATGACCAACGCTATATGGAAATGGCGTTGGGACTAGCACGTTGGGGTCTTGGAAAGACTTCGCCCAATCCCTCAGTTGGTTGTGTTTTGGTTAAAGATAATTGTGTAGTAGGTCGCGGGCGGACCGGAAATGGTGGACGCCCACATGCAGAACAGGTTGCTATCTCACGTGCGGGTTCAAAAGCTTTAGGCGCAACTGCATTTATAACTCTGGAGCCATGCGCACACCATGGTGAAACTCCGCCATGTGCTGAAGCAATAATTGCTTCAGGAGTTTCAAGGGCAGTGGTTGCAATAGAGGATCCAGATCCACGTGTTTCTGGAAAAGGGATTAATAAGCTAGAGGCTGCAGGTATAAAAGTGGAATTAGGTATTTGTTCAGAGCTAGCAAATAATATAAACCTAGGTTTTTTTAATAAAATTAAATTAGGTAGACCATTTGTAACACTTAAGCTTGCCACTAGCCTAGATGGTTTTATTGCGACAAATACTGGGGAAAGTAAATGGATCACAAGTAGTCAATGTCGAGAGCGCAGTCATTTATTGCGGTCAGAAAATGATGCTGTTCTAATTGGCGTAGATACTTTGTTGTCAGATAATCCAGCCTTAACCGTTCGGCTACCTGGTCTAGAGAATACTTCTCCAGTAAGGGTTGTACTCGATAGTAATTTGCGTTCTCCATTAGGCTATGAATTGATTTCAAGCGCAAAAAATATTCCAACTTGGTTAATGACAAGTAAAAAAGCCAATGGTCTTTCTAATCAAACTTTATATGAAAGGGCAGGTGTTGAGTTAATTTATTTGGATCCAGGAGAGGATGGTAGATTGCCTATAAAGGATGTTCTCAGTTCTATTACTAAAAAAGGGGTTACACGTTTATTAATAGAAGGTGGCGGAGCAGTTGCAGCAAGCTTTATCAAGGCTGGATTAGTAGACGAGATTTACTGGTTTAGATCCACAATAGTTTTGGGAGGAAATGGTATATCTGCTATTTCTGATTTAGGTCTTGAGGGTTTAGTTAGTGCGCCAAAATTTATTCTTAAGGATAAGATGTCTATTGTTGATGAAACACTAGAAGTATATTCACGAAAGTCTTAATTTAAAATTATGTTCACAGGTATTATTACAAATATAGGACATGTAAACGATATTCACACCCGTGATGGGGGCGATAGCCGAGTGATTATAGCTGCTGAATGGGATCAGAGAAAAGTAGACTTAGGTATATCTATATGTTGCTCCGGTGTTTGCCTTACAGTAGTAGAATATGGAAATGAGTGGTTTGCTGTTGATGTCTCTGCTGAAACCCTATGTTGCACAACATTAGGCCAATGGAAAACTGGTCAAATAGTAAATTTAGAACGATCACTTAAGGCTGGGGACGAACTTGGGGGTCATATAGTTAGTGGACACGTTGATGGAGTTGGTAAAATCAAAGCTATTTATCCAGATGGTGATAGCCAACGTATCGAGGTGATAGCAGAAAATGAAATAATTAGATTAGTTGCTAAAAAGGGCTCTATTGCCGTTGATGGTATATCTCTGACAGTTAACGAAGTTAAAAACAACTTTTTTGCTATTAACGTTATACCTCATACTCAAGCAGTTACGACCTTAGGCAAAGTTAATCTTGGTTATGCTGTAAATCTTGAGGTGGATGTACTCGCACGTTACGTTGCAAGGATAACAGAAGGTAAGTAACCCCTATGATTGCTTCAGATACTAATAATAATCTGTCATCTACAGAGGAAATAATTGATGAATTTCGAAATGGCCGTATGGTTATTTTAGTTGATGATGAAGAAAGAGAAAATGAGGGTGACTTGGTCATCCCTGCACAAATGGCAACTCCCGAGTCTATAAACTTTATGGCACGCTTTGGTAGAGGTTTAATCTGCTTAGCACTAACCCAAGAAAGATGCCAAACTCTTGGGCTAGAGCTTATGCCAAAGCGAAATGAGTCCCGTCATGATACGGCTTTTACTTTATCTATAGAAGCACGTGATGGTGTTACTACTGGTATTTCTGCAGTGGATAGAGCCGTTACTGTGGGTGTGGCGATTGATCAGGACAAAGGTTTATCTGATATTACATCCCCTGGTCATGTTTTCCCTCTTATGGCTCGGGATGGTGGCTGCCTAGTTCGCGCTGGACACACTGAAGCTGGAGTTGATCTGGCTAGGTTAGCAGGATTGAACCCTGCCGCAGTGATCTGTGAAATTATGAGTGAAGATGGAACTATGGCGAGAATGCCTGAATTAACAGCTTTTGCTAAGGCTCATAATATTAAAGTAGGAACAATTGAGGATTTAATAGCTTACCGCTTAACAAATGACACGATTGTTAAGCACGTTCACAAAAGTTCTTTTACAAGTTTGCATGGCGGTGAGTTTCAGATGCATTTGTATGTTAATACAGTTGAATATGCAGAGCATATAGCGCTTGTTAAGGGAAATATTTCTGGTGAAGAACCAGTACTGGTCAGGGTCCATGATTTTAATCCTTTAGAAGATGTCTTAATGAGCGTAGATACAAAGCAAACAGGACGTTTGCAAGCTGCTATGGATATAGTTGGAGAACGTGGGCGAGGTGTAATTATTTTAATTAGAGAACCTCGGCAAACGCGTGTTACAGATATTCTTAATGCGAAAAATAAAGCCAAAGAGTCAGTAGGTTTACGTGATTATGGAATAGGAGCACAAATTTTACTAGATTTGGGTGTGCGAAATATGACACTTCTTCATAATACACACTGGACTATAGTCGGTCTCGATGGTTATGGATTAACTGTTAAAGGTCACCAAGATTTACCCGATCTTGCTAAAGAAGCCTCAAGTTCTAAGATGGGGGTTACAAATGATTAGTTATTCACCAGTTTTAATAGTGGAAGCAGAGTATTATGATGAAATAAACTCTGAACTCACGGCCGGTGCAAAGGAGGTTTTAAAGGAAAAAGGAATTAAATATAAAGGCATTACCGTCCCAGGTGTATTTGAAATTCCTGCTGCTGTAAAAATGGGTTATGAGACTGGAAATTTCATGGGTTTTGTAGCCATTGGTTGTGTGATAAGGGGCGAAACGTCACACTATGATTATGTCTGTTCAGAGAGTGCTCGTGGGCTTAACTATCTAGCTTTCAATTATGGCTTGGCTATAGGGTATGGTATTCTTACCGTAGAAAATATGGACCAAGCTTGGGCAAGGGCGTCTAGAGAAAAAGGAAACAAAGGGGCTATGGCTGCGGCAACATGCATTCATATGATGTCACTAAGAGAAGATCCGGCTTTTAAGGTCTAATGAATACAGATTCTCAGCAAGGACGAGCAGTTAGAAGGTCTGCCGCAAGACTAGCTGCTGTTCAGGCATTATATCAAATAGAAGAATCTGGGGTCTGTGCTGAGGATATTATTAAAGAATTTGTTTCTTACCGGCTTGGTAAGGGGTTAGAGGGAGTGAATAATTACGCTAATACAGACGTAAGCTATTTTTCCGCTCTGGTAACTGGTGTATCTGAGCAGTTATGCAAGTTAGATAATTATATAATTCAATGTTTGTCTAAAGACTGGACCATAGATAGGCTAGGACCTTTAATGCTTTCAATATTAAGAGCTGGCGCTTTTGAGTTAGTGGATAGACCAGATATTCCAAAGAAAGTTGCAATTAGCGAGTATGTAGAACTTGCGCATGATTTTTTTGATAGAAAAGATGTTGCTTTTGTTAATGGCGCATTGGACAACATAGCAAAAAAAGTAATACCAGAAAAATTAGAATAGCTTGGGGCCGTAATGGTTTTTCCTAAAACTAATAAAGAACTAGACCTAATAGCGAAATATTTTGCTCCTCTTTCATTGTCCTCAAAAGGAGCGCTTGGTTTGCATGATGATGCTGCTTTGATGGAGGTCCCATCTGGTTATGAAGCTGTGGTGACAAATGATATCCTAGTAGAAGGAATTCATTTTTTAGCCAATGATCCGCCTGAAACAATAGCTTGGAAGTCTCTAGCTGTTAACCTTTCAGACCTCGCTTCCATGGGAGCAAAACCAACTTCTTATACATTAGGGTTTGCAATTCCAAGTTATGTAGAGCATGAGTGGATTAAATTATATGTATCTGGGCTAGAAGAGGTCCAGAATAATTACAAAATTGCTTTGATAGGTGGGGATACAGTTTCTACAAAAGGACCAATAACCCTTTCTATAACTGCGTTTGGACATGTTCCTAAAAATACAGCAATTTTAAGGTCTGGAGCTTCTGCTGGGGAAGAAATATATGTAACTGGCAGTATAGGTGGTGGGTATTTAGGTCTTAGATACTTGCAGGATAATCTTATTCAGGTAAATGGACAACTGAGTAGCTTATTTGTTCAAATGTATAGAAAACCGGTACCTCGTGTTGGCTTGGGAATTGCTCTCAGAGGATTAGCCACATCGGCAACCGATATTTCTGATGGGTTAATAGCAGATCTTGGAAATATATGCAGAGAGTCAGATGTTTCGGCAAATATTCAAGCCTGGGATATCCCTGTACCAGAAGGTGTAGATAAACTAATTGAAAAAAATTGTATAACGCTTCAAGATATTTTTTCTGGGGGAGATGATTATGAATTATTATTTACTGTCCCACCCGGATCTAAATCTAAGGTTAGAGACCTAGCTTGTATCTATGATTTAAATATTTCACAAATTGGCATAACTAGTTTGGGTCCTGCTAATATTTCTTTTTATAATAAAAACCATAGTATTATTGAGTTCGACTCGATAGGCTATAGTCACTTTTAGTCAATATAGTAACGTTAAAGCGCTTTATTAAATATTTTCTAAATTGAGACCTAAACTCTGAAAAACCTTAGTTTTATGCTGTTTTTATGGCACTAAAGTAATAAACAATATAGAAATCATGCATTGTCTTTGTCACTTTAGTTGCGTTTCTTTGCATTCTCTGGCATTTTCCGCCCGAATTTTTTAAATAAACTATTTAAGTAAGGAAACTGCTTAATTTATTCTGTAGTATTTTTCTTTAATTTTTCCTAAACATTGGGATATTCAGTTTTAATTAGAACGAAGGATTAAACCGGAAAATGGATGCCATCTACTGGTTCGCTCTCGCCTGTGGGGTCGTTTCACTTCTTTATGGTATTTATGCTGTAAGGTCGGTGTTTGCGGCAAGCACTGGGTCCGAACGGATGCAAGAAATTGCTGCTGCTGTCCAAGAGGGCGCGCGGGCTTATTTAAATCGACAATATATAACAATAGGTATTGTTGGAATTGTCATTTTTGGAATTTTAACAGGTCTCTTAGGCTATAAAGTTGGTATTGGATTTGCAATTGGTGCCATACTTTCTGCAGCGGCTGGATATATAGGAATGTATGTCTCTGTTAGGGCTAATGTAAGAACAGCCCAAGCAGCTACAGAGGGCTTGAAGGCCGCATTATCAATAGCTTTTCGTTCTGGTGCAGTAACTGGGATGCTTGTAGTTGGACTCGGTCTTCTCGGGGTTTTGATTTACTACGGTATTTTACGTGCGACTGATGTTCATACAGATGAGATTATTGAGGCTCTTGTTGCTCTAGGGTTTGGGGGTTCTTTAATCTCTATTTTTGCCCGCCTTGGTGGAGGAATTTTTACAAAGGGTGCGGATGTAGGCGCAGATCTGGTGGGGAAAGTAGAAGCAGGTATCCCTGAAGATGATCCAAGAAATGCAGCAGTTATTGCTGACAATGTTGGTGACAATGTTGGTGATTGCGCTGGTATGGCAGCGGATTTATTTGAAACTTATGCGGTTACACTTGTTGCAACAATGCTCCTAGCAGCTGTATTTTTTACAGGTGCGCTACAAGAATCAATGATGTTATACCCACTTGCAATAGGTGGAGCTTGCATTGTTACATCTGTCATAGGAACATTTTTTGTAAGACTAGGGCGTAGTCAAAAAATTATGCCAGCTCTTTACAAGGGTTTTATTGTTTCAGCTGTACTTTCAGGGATAGCATTCTGGCCTATTACAGAATGGGTAGTTGGTTGGGATACACAATTTATGGTAGGCGGTGTTTCGTCTAGTGGTTCTGACCTTTTTCTTTGCGGATTAATTGGCTTAGTTGTAACTGGTCTTATGGTTTGGATAACCGAATATTATACATCTACAGATTTTAAGCCTGTCAAATCTATCGCCAAAGCTTCTGAAACGGGGGATGCGACTAATATTATACAAGGTCTTGCTGTTTCAATGCAGGCCTGTGCGGTTCCTGCTATAATAATTGCTGCAGGTATTATACTTGCCTACCTATGCGCGGGATTATTCGGAATCGCAGTTGCAGTGACTGCAATGTTAGCGCTTGCCGGAATGGTTGTAGCTCTCGACGCATATGGTCCTGTCACTGATAATGCGGGGGGCATTGCAGAGATGGCAGAGCTTCCTGATGATGTAAGAAAAACTACTGACGCTTTGGATGCCGTGGGTAACACTACTAAAGCAGTAACTAAAGGATATGCAATAGCTTCAGCAGGTCTTGCTGCTCTTGTGCTATTTGCTGCATACACTCAGGATTTAAAGAAATATTTTCCAGACGTGCCGGTAGAGTTTAGTCTGTCAAACCCTTATGTGGTAGTTGGCTTGTTTTTTGGTGGAATGTTACCTTTTCTATTTGGGTCTATGGCTATGTTATCGGTGGGTCGTGCTGCAGCATCAGTTGTTATAGAGGTAAGAAGGCAATTTAAAGAGATAAGTGGTATTATGGAGGGTACAGCAAAGCCAGAATATGGGCGAGCTGTTGATTTGCTGACTAAATCTGCAATTCGTGAAATGATTATTCCTTCTCTACTACCTGTAGTTGCTCCCATACTTCTGTATATAGTTATTTGGGCAATAGCTGGACAATCAGCAGGCTTTTCAGCTCTTGGTGCTTGTCTAATGGGCACAATTGTAACTGGCTTATATGTTGCAATCTCTATGACTGCTGGAGGCGGTGCGTGGGATAACGCGAAGAAATACATAGAGGATGGAAATCATGGCGGTAAGGGTTCAGATAGCCATAAAGCTGCTGTAACTGGAGATACAGTTGGTGATCCATACAAGGATACTGCAGGACCAGCAGTAAACCCCATGATTAAAATAACAAACATTGTTGCAATACTTTTACTTGCCATATTAGCAAAGTTTGCTGCAGGTTAATCATTTGAAATATGAATAAAGTAAAGGGGGGCTTAGCCCCCCTTTACTTTACATTATTACAACGCCTTAAATGAATGTTTATTGACCTCCAATTGGAACTCCAAGGTTTCCAAAAATTTGCTCAAAAAACCCTAAGCTTTTGCCTTTTGTGGGTGTGACTCTATCAACAAAACTAATCTTTTTTGCTTCATTCGGGTCAAGCGTTTCAACTGACTTTACAAAGCCCCCTTCGTCGAAGTCTATTAATATTATGGATTGCTTTACTAATTTTGGTTCAAAAAAAGCAGTGCTCTCAGTCTTTTGAGTAATGTAATACCAACGATTATCCTCAAAAGTTCCAATTGCTGAGGGTGAACCCAGAATGGTTATTACTTGGTCACGTGATTGGTGACCAGGTTTTATTTTGCTTATCAAATCAGGTGAGGGGACATGCCCACGAGTATCTATTTGTGGAGTGCAGCTTATAAGCCCAGCGCAGCAAAAAATAACTATAAAAGTTTTTAAATGCATTATTTATGCAGTACCTTCAGTTATCGTCTCTAAAGTTTAGCCATGTTATAATTCATTTAACAAACGGCAACGGTAAATGTGCTTAGCTCATTCATCGCTGTCAATGTATGTAAAGGGAAATTGACGAGGAAACAATGCTAATTAGTCGTTGGATAAGAAGTATTAAAAAAAATGCAGAGCTAAGAAAGGTTGCACATCAGCTTTATTTTACCACTGTAACTCAATCACGCTCACCGGAGTTATTTTCTGATTTAGAGGCCCCTGATACTCTTGATGGAAGGTTTGATTTGGTTGTTTTACATGTCGGGCTGGTTCTTAGAAGGTTACGCTCTTGTACTGAAGGTGGTCAGAAACTCTCAGACGCACTTTTTTCAGTTATGTTTGACGACTTAGATCAAACTATTCGCGAAATGGGAGTAGGTGATTTAAGGGTTGGAAAGAAGGTGAAAGCAATGGCGAGAGCATTTTATGGAAGATGCGTAGCCTATGATACTGCCCTTGATTCTAACGATCAGATGGCCCTTACTAACGCTTTATGTAAAAATATTTATGGTTTAGATGGAAAAGAGAATTCTATGGCAAAGGTTATGGCTAAATATGTAAGAGATGTTTCTTTAAACTTAGAAACCCAGTCTGACCAGGAGATTTTTGGAGGAAAAATTATTTTTCCTGAAGTAAAGCATAGTATAAAAGGGTAAAAAGTAATTTTATTGAGATTTATCAAAAAAGAGTAAAATAATTAACTATGAATATAGAGAACAAAGATTTTAGTCGTATATTGTCAGTAGTAAATTTACCTAAAGAAGGGACAAGGGTTGAAATTAAAGCCACTCCAGCTGAATGTCAGGCATTAGCCCTATCTCTGAATTTGGATGTTTTAAAATCCTTAAATGCGTCAATAGATGTAGTTTCAGAGAATTTTGGTGAAGCTATACGTTTAAAGGGAAACTTCTCAGCTAAAATTGTTGAAAGATGCGTAATTACCCTTGATTCTTTTGAAAGTGAATGTGAAGAAGAAATAAATGCTCTATTTGTATTTGGAAATACAACTATAGCTGGGGAATCAACCACTTTTGATCCTTCTGATGAAATAATTGATTCTATATCAGATGAAGGAACAATAGATTTGGGTATAATAATTTTTGAGCATTTCTCGCTTTGTGTTGAGCCTTATCCGCGTAAGCCTGGTATTTCAGATGATGCTATTACATATTGTTGTGGATTAGAGGAGGACGTCAAAGAAAATTCTTTAGATAACCCCTTTCGAATACTTGGAGATTTGCGTCACAAGATGTAATGTGCGCTCAAATTTCTTATATAAACGCTTTAGGCTGTTTATTTGTTTGTTTAGTATAGTAAATTACTAATTTTATAAGTTCATTAAATATGGGTTAATTTCAATCCTAAAGAGAGAACAGTTATGGCAGTTCCTAAGAAGAAAGTATCAAGGTCTCGGAGAGATAAAAGGCGTTCACATCACTCACTTAGTCCTGCAAACCTTGTAGAGTGTGAAAATTGTGGGGAGCTCAAACTCCCACACCATATTTGCAAGGCTTGTGGTTATTATAGTGGTCGTGAAGTGGCAGAGCCTAAGGGCGACGTCTGAGATATCCGCGGTATGAAAAGTAAGGTATCGCGATGAGCAAAGAAATTGTGTTGGCTTTGGATGCAATGGGTGGTGACAAAGGCCCAAGCATGGTGATTAGAGGTGCCAACATAGCAAGAGTTCGTCATCCAAATTTAAAGTTTCAGCTTTACGGTGATCAAGAGCCAATAAATAATTTATTGCGCCGGTATAAACGTTTAAAGCCTGTTAGTATTGTTCATCATACGGAAGAACATGTCGAAAATGACCTTAAGGCATCGCAAGCTCTTCGACAACGTAAAAAATCGGGAATGAGTTTAGCTATATCAGCCGTCCGCGATGGTGGTGCAGATGGGGTGGTTTCAGCCGGAAATACAGGAGCTTTGATGGCTTTCTCAAAGCTTAGTTTAAGGACACTCCCTGGGATAAATAGACCTGCAATGGTTTCCGTATTTCCAACGGAACGCGGTGAGTGTGTAATGTTGGATTTGGGTGCCAACATTGACTGTGACTCTTCAACTTTAGTTCAGTTCGCTTTGATGGGTGAGGTTTTCGCTCGAAATGTATTGGGTATAAGGGAGCCAACGGTAGGCTTATTAAATATTGGGAGTGAAGAGCTAAAAGGGAACGAAACAATTCGTCAGGCTGCTTCAATGCTTCGAAAGGCAGATTTGCCTATTAAGTTTAAGGGGTTTGTTGAGGGTAACGATATACCAGCTGGAACTGTCGATGTAGTTGTTACTGATGGGTTTGTAGGTAATGTTGCTTTGAAGACAGCAGAGGGTGTTGCAAAACTCTATATAGAGTATATGCGTAGTGCTTTTCGTCGAGGTTTACTATCAAGAGCTGGTTTCTTACTAGCCCGTCCGGCTTTGAGAGCTTTACGCGATCGTGTTGATCCTAGGGCATATAATGGCGGTACATTTCTTGGTCTAAATGGGGTTGCTGTTAAGAGCCATGGGGGTACAGACCATAAAGGATTTGCTAACGCTCTAAGTGTTGCGGTAGATATGATTGAGCATGACGTAAACCCAAAAATTATAAATGAGTTGAAACGATTGCATCTCGAAGAAACACCAGAAATGACTAAGGCGGTAGTCTAAATGATCTTTTCTAGAATTGTTGGTTGTGGGGGCTACCTTCCAAAGAAAATACTAACCAACAATGATCTTTCTCAGAACCTGGATACATCTCATGATTGGATTGTTGGTCGTAGCGGGATTCACCAACGACATATTGCAGCTGATGGTGAGTTAACTTCAGACTTAGGTCTTGCAGCAGCAAAAGAGGCGTTACAGAATTCAGGAATTAGTCCGAAAGAAATTGATTTATTAATTTTAGCTACATCAACTCCAGATAACACTTTTCCTGCTACTGCAACCAAGATTCAATCAAAACTAGGTATGGGAAGCGGACTAGCTTTTGATGTGCAGGCTGTATGTGCTGGATTTATTTGTGCACTCAGTGTCGCAAATAATTTTATTAGGAGTGGTCAATCCAAAACAGCCTTGATTATAGGAGCAGAGACCTACTCACGAATTCTTGACTGGAATGATCGTAGTACTTGCGTACTTTTTGGCGATGGAGCAGGAGCTCTTATCCTAAGGTCTGAAGAAGTAATTAGTGATAAAAATGAGTTAGGGATTCTCTCAACTTGTATGCATTCTGATGGAGATTTTTATAACGCGTTATATGTCGATGGAGGTGTTTCCACAACTCAAACCGCTGGATATCTTCGAATGGAAGGAAAAGAAGTTTTTAAACATGCAGTTGAGAAGCTAACAGCAGCAGCAAATGAAGCCTTGGGTATAGCCTCAATGGGAATAGAGCAGGTTGATTGGTTAGTGCCGCATCAGGCAAACAGGAGAATAATAGATGCTACTTCTAAAAAGCTTGGGCTAGATATAAATAAATTAATAGTTACTGTTGATAAGCATGCTAATACTTCGTCAGCTTCAATACCTCTAGCTCTTAGTGTGGCGGTAGGAGATGGCAGGATTTGCTCTGGTGATCTTGTGGTTCTTGAGGCTATTGGGGGAGGTTTAGTTTGGGGAGCTGGAGTAGTTCGTTGGTAAAGCTTATTTCTATAAATAAAAATCTTTTGTGTTGAGTTGACGCTAGGCTTTTGAAACGTTACCGTTTTTATAAAATAATCAGGGAGATTAGGCAAAATGACCGAGAAGACGGTCACCAGGTCGGATTTGGCTGAGGCAGTATATCGAGAGATAGGATTGTCTAGAAATGAGTCTGCAAAGATAGTTGAGTCTGTTTTGTTGTTGATCGGAGATGGTTTGGTCAATGGGGAAACAGTTAAGTTATCATCTTTTGGCAGTTTTTCAGTAAAGCAGAAAACCCAACGTATCGGTCGCAATCCAAAAACAGGTGAGGAAGTACCTATTTTGCCTCGAAAAGTTCTTACTTTCAGGGCATCACACGTACTAAAAAGCTTAGTAAATAGTATCCCTGAAGGATCTGAGAAAGACCTAATAAACCAAAGTCAAATCTCAGATAATTCTAAAACTGTCTTTTCAAAAGAAACTAGTGCGAGCTGGAATAACCCATCTTCAGGTGACAATTCGGAAAGTTAACATATAGGTAACGATGACGTCATGAATGAGCCTCGCGAGGAGAAATCGCCCCAAGCTTTTAAAACTATTCGTGAGGTTTCTGAAACACTGGAAGTTCCACAACATGTCCTGAGGTTTTGGGAGACAAAGTTTAAACAGCTACGCCCATTAAAGCGAGGCGGTGGTAGGCGTTACTATCGCAATGAAGATGTTGAGTTGCTAAAGAAAATTAAAGTATTACTTTATTCAGATGGTTATACAATTAAGGGCGTTCAAAAGCTGTTTATAGACTCCAAAAGCCTTTTAACTATCCCTAAATCAGATGATTCAAGTAATATGCTTGCAACAAAACGAGATTCCTCAATGATAAACGCAGAGGTTGAAACAATTATTCAAGAACTCAACACTTTGCGAGATATGTTAAGAGGTAAAGTTCGGAGCTAATACAAAGATTGTTATGCAGTTGCAACAAAACAGATCAGAGCCCAACTCTTTCAGGTTATTATGAAGTGGGTTTTTTGAATGGATTTTTAATAAAAACTAACAAGATGAGTTTAGATACTGTCTAGGAACCTTAGAGAGTTTATTAATGTTTATCGGAGCGTAGCGCAGCCTGGTAGCGCACTTGTCTGGGGGACAAGGGGTCGTGGGTTCAAATC